>WOR8_10005705_pt1 | contig 11971 bp, 12 predicted proteins | sample DeeMarSeWOR38_10_FD_19890 | JGI IMG/M metagenome (IMG submission 19890) | reverse complement strand
CGACGAACAAGTCGTTAGGAACGCGAAACCGGGGTCAGCATCTATGGCTCGGGGTTATATGTTGCAGTTTCGAGTCGAAATGTGACTGATGAGGTGTGGAAAGACTGCATCAATAATCCGACGCCAGAAGCCACCGGCATCAGCCGGTGGCGAATTTATGATGTCTCCCCTGAATTAACTGATTGATAAGGTAAGATATAAATGAAACTGCCCCCTCGTGATGGAGATGGTTATCTCGTTGACATGACAAACTGGACAGCAGAAATCGGTCGAACCATGGCCGAAGCGGATGGTGTCGAGCTGGACGAACCGAAATGGAGCCAAATTCTAAAGGCACGAGAGTATTTCGACGAATTCAGTGTGGTGCCGCCGATTCGCAAGTTCGCCAAGTACCTAAACGAAGATCAAAAGGCCATGTTCAAGATGTGGCGCACTGGCCCAATGAAACCGATTACCAAGTACGGTGGTTTACCCAAGCCGACCGGTTGTGTCTGATCGGATTGCGTTCCCTGGACGATAAAATTAGAACCACCGGAAAGCGTATTACACAACGAACGAGCAGCTTGTTTACTCTGATATGCTTAAGGAAGCTCTGATTAATTCAACGAAGGTGGTCATTGCGAGCGAAGCGCGGCAATCTCCCCGTTCATAATCAGTCGCTTGGAGATTGCTTCGTCACTACGCTCCTCGCAATGACAAATTAATCAGAGGTTCCTTAAAGTGACGTCGCCGTTGCGGCTAATCCAAGCAGTGGAACCGTTGGTGGAATGGAATTAGAAGTCATGAATGTTGTATGAATCACGATAACCCGAATACAGGTGAAAGGCATGGCCGGAAGGACCCAGAACAATGCCCATCACTCTGATTGGTTGCAGCGTGTATTTGTATATCACCAGGCTATCAAACACCAGTTCCAGGCTTACGCCAGTGGACCGGGATACCTGGACTGGGTAAATCAGCCAGGTCCATTCCGCCGCTATGCGGCGGCACGGTTGAAACCAGTGGACGTCGTTGAGCCAACCGATAAGCCAGGCTACGATGACATTTTTATTTCAGACGGGATGCCTGCCCCCCGGTCGTCAATGGGCAGACGATTTCCCAACTGTTTTGCGACAGCCTTGCGCTATCGGCATGGAAGAGTACGGGCGAGATGCGTTGGGCACTGAAGGTCAATGCTTCAAGCGGCAATCTGCACCCGACCGAAGTCTACCTGGTCTGTGGCCCTGTCAAAGGCTTATGTGATTTGCCGATAGTCTGCCATTATGCACCTAGGGTACATGGGCTTGAAGTGCTGGCACAGTTCGATACTGGACTATGGGACAGACTGCGTCGCCCATTTCCCGCGCGTACGCTTTTTATCGGATTGGCTTCCATTCACCGGCGGGAAGCCTGGAAGTACGGTCTACGTGCCAACCGTTACTGCATGCACGACGCAGGCCGCGCCTTCGGCGCTATCAGTATGGCGGCGGCTGGACTGGGATAGCAGACGCACCTGCTCGATGAGCTGGGGGCGGATGACCTGGAATTGCTGATGGGCACCTTTCGCCATCACGATGCTGAACGTGAAGAGCCGGATATGCTGATAGCCTGTATGCCGCATAATCTGGAAGGCAAACAGCCAAGTCTTCGCGAAGCATCCCTTGATTCGTTCGAATCGCTGGCATGGCGCCGCCCCAATCAGTTGAGGGGGCTCACGTTGAATGGGGTATCGAGGAGATCGCCAGGTGGGTGCGCAAACCACGTTGTCATTGTAACTACAAGCGCTTTGAGAATCCGCCCCTGTCCTGGGCGCCGGAAGCGCGTGCGGTTTCGCTGCGTAGAATGATTCGCCAGCGTCGTAGTGCTGTGGCCATGGACGGGCGGACCCGAATGTCCAGCAATACCTTCTATCGCATGCTTGACAGAACCCTGGCGGTCCCGGAGGGTGTGCCCTTCAGCATATTGCCCCGGGAATCGCACATTCATCTGGCACTCATGGTACACTGCATGGACGACCTTCCCAGGGGCTTGTACCTGCTGGTTCGCGACGCTGGTCAAACCCAAGCGCTGCAACAGGCGATCACACAAGCAGACCCGTTGCAGAAACCACCCGGCTGCCCGCACAAGCGTGTCGCTACCTCGTTACAGATTTTGGGACTTCCCAGTCGCCAAAATCGACTCGCTAACGCGACAGCCAATGTGCCCCGGCCGCCCTGCGTGCGCCGCGCGATCCCACTGCCCGTTGGTCCGCGGGACCGCACGGCTCCCTCAATGGCTGGACGGCGCTAGGATGCGGTTTGCAGCATGGCCTCTGGCGCGCCTGCGCATGCCGGCCCTGTTTAACTGCCTGGCGCCTACCGGGGACTACTGGCCTCGGGCTTCGCCCTTCCATGGCCAGCAGCGACAGTTGCCGTTGTACTGCCTGATCGAAACGGGGACTGAAGCCGCTGCCCGGCAAATCGCCTGTCACCAGGATATTGCCAGTGATGGATGTTTCAGTCTGGCCATGATTGCCGAGTACATGGAGCCGCTGCAACGCTACAGCCCCTGGTTTTATCCGCGACCGGACGGGGAAGCCGGTATCATAGGACAGCTGCTCTATATTGAAGCCGAAGCGGCCGGTACTACGCAGTACCGGTATTGGATGTTTCTTCGATGACCTGATGCACGAACTGGGCTTGAAGTACGATCGGAAGTGGCAATCGTATCTGCAGAAACTTGCGGACAATGATCTGAGACCAGGCGAGGGCAGGGCTGCAGGTGCTGACGGTACGGTTAGCATAAAGCTGCTCTATTTCATCCAGCTGGCCAAAGTGACCGGCAGGGATGAAGAGGGCGTGGAGATTCCAGAATCTATAACCAATGTCGGAACGCTGTTGGCATGGTTGCGTAAAAGAAAGGACACGTGGAAGGAATCCATTGCGCATGACAAGGCGCAGGTTGCTGTAAATAAGCACTTTGCAGAGTCATACACCCTGGTTGAACATGGCGATGAAGTGGCGATTGTGCCGCGATCGGAATGAAAGGCATTGCCATCCATGATGAAGGCTCGGCTTAACTTGCTCTGAGACAAATCATATTTCTCGCTTAAAGGAAGGTATTCGCCTATACTGATACCAATACAGATACTGTTATTGGCAGTTTTGGTTGTCACCTTTGCGTTACTCCCCTGAATTCCTCGTTTCATTACCTGTATGCAGTCATCAATTGGTTTAACTTATTAAGGTAAAAAGTGATATGGCTACAGGTAAAGTAAAGTGGTTCAACGAAGCCAAAGGTTTTGGTTTTATTTCTCCGGATGACGGCGGTGACGACGTGTTCGTGCATTTCAACGCGATTCAGGGTTCGGGATTCAAAACGCTGGCCGAAGGTCAGCCAGTCAGCTTTGAGATAGAAAAAGGGCCCAAGGGCCTCCAAGCGGCAAATGTGACTGTATAAGTGGCATCCCATCGAATGAACGGATAACAAGAACCCCGCCTAAGCGGGGTTCATTGTTTTACGTGTTATTTTAGTAATAGAAGCTCGGTGCCTGGCAAATTGTCACTCAAGCGGTAACCGGGAATTGGAGCTAATCACATTGGTTTCGTATGAATATAGGACCGCCGGACAATTGGCCGTTTGCCTCTCGGTTTGGCGCCATCCGACTACTGGAGTATCGACATCAAATCGCCCCCCCCCTTTCGCAACACTATCAGCCTACCCAGTGGGTCTATAGAGAAACTTCGCTCGACCGATTCACGATCAGAGTGGGAGGGTCTCAAGTCTATCGTCCTTATCGGCAACTACGTTCCCAGGCAGTGTGGTATAGCTACATTCACTACGCATCTGCTGGAATCGATCGCGTTGAATGCAAGGGACAAATCGTGTTGGGCGGTCGCGATGAACGACCGACCAGCGGGCTATTCTTATCCATCTCAAGTGCGCTGTGAGATCAGTCAGAGTCAACTGAACGAATACAGCCTGGCGGCTGACTTGTGCAATCTGAATGAGGTGGATGTGATCTGCCTCCAGCATGAATACGGCATTTTCGGTGGCAAGCGAGGCAGCTTCATTATCGAGCTGTTACGTGATCTAAACATGCCGGTCGTGACAACCCTGCACACGCTCCTGAAGGATCCGAACTCACAAGAGCGGAACATCATGATGCAACTTGCCGAGTTCTCAGACCGGCTGGTGGTGATGAGCGAGCGCTCAGTCGAGTTTCTGCGCGAAATCTACCACGTGCCGGAGGAGAAGATTGCTCTGATACACCACGGCATCCCTGACGTGCCATTTGTCGAATCCGCCGCCTACAAGGAAAAATTAAGCGTATCCGGAAAGAAGATTATTCTGACTTTCGGCCTGATTTCGCCGGGAAAGGGTATTGAGGTGGTTATAGATGCCCTGCCGAAGATTGTGAAAGCTCACCCGCAGGTCATCTATTTAGTGATAGGTGCAACCCATCCACACCTCAAGGCGGAACAGGGGGAGGCATACAGAATGGGCCTTCATATGCGCGCCAAAGAGCTCGGTGTTGCTGACCACATTGTTTTTCACGACCGTTTCGTCGCCGACGAGGACCTGTTGGAGTTTATCGGCGCGGCAGATATTTATGTCACCCCCTACTTGAATGAAGCGCAGATTGTGTCCGGCACACTCGCTTACGCACTCGGCATGGGCAAAGCCGTGGTATCCACACCCTACTGGCACGCCCAGGAGTTGCTCGCCGATGATCGGGGCCGGCTGGTTCCGTTCCGGGATCACATCGCTCTGGCTCGGGAAGTCATCGATCTTCTGGATCATCCTGATGAACTGCTCGCCATCCGGCAGAGGGCCTATCGCTATGGTCGCAAGATGATCTGGAGCGATGTCGGTCGCCGTTATATGGATACCTTCGCAGAAGCTAAACGCCAGCGCTTGCGGAAGAAGGTACCCGAACGCCGGCTGGAGGCGCTGGGGCTGCGCCAGCAACGGTTACCGGAAGTCAAGTTGGGCCATTTGCGCCGCATGACCGATGGAACAGGTATGCTTCAGCATGCCAAGTACACGGTTGCGGATCGGTCGCACGGTTATTGTCTGGACGACAATGCCCGCGCGCTGATGGTCGCCGTCACGGCGCAGGACCTCCAACCGCTGGATTCCTCGCTGGGCGACCTGGCCAGCGTTTATTTGAGCTTTCTGGGTGATGCCTTCAATGATCGGACGGGCCGCTTTCGCAACTTTATGTCCTATGATCGTCGCTGGCTCGAGGAAACAGGCTCGGAAGATTCCCACGGTCGCGCAGTGTGGGGACTGGGCGTGGCGGTGGCATTAGATCGGGACAAGGGGCAGGTGGGTTTTGCGGTCGACCTGTTCCATCGCGCGCTGGATGCCACCGAACAATTCACACATCCACGGGCGATTGCATTCGCCATCATCGGTATTCATGCCTATCTAGGCCGTTACAGCGGGGACAGTCGCGCGAAAAGGATGCGCAAGATTCTCTCCGACCGGCTCATGAATCAGTTCAGAGATTTCGCCAGCAAAGACTGGCCCTGGTGTGGGGATAGCCTGAGCTACGACAACGCCCGCTTGTCGCAGGCTTTGCTGTTGTCCGGCCAGTGGCTTCCCGACCGCGAGATGCTGGAAACGGGGCTGCGCACGCTCAACTGGTTGAAACAGGTCCAGACCGATGAGAAAGGTCGCCACTTCGCCGCTATCGGCAACCAAGGCTGGTTTACACGGAACGGCAAAAAGGCGCGGTTCGATCAACAACCCATCGAGGCAGCCGCGATGGTGGACGCCTGCATCGAGGCATTTAACTGCACGCGTGACGAGGAATGGATTGCTTATGCCTACCAGAGTCTCAACTGGTTTCAGGGCGGCAACGACCTGCGGATTCCGCTCTACGACGACGCTACTGGGGGTTGCCGGGATGGACTGGAAGCGCAGGGCAGGAATGAAAATCAGGGGGCTGAGTCTTCTCTGTGCTGGCTCATGGCGTTGCTCGCCGTCTACAACCACCGCGGCTGTGAGCAGCTCACGCCGGCGGAAGAGCCTGCCCGGCTGGATGCCTGCGAGGCATCGTAAGGATAAGAGTTCAGCCCGATCTTCTAGGGAGCTGTCAGCGAAACCGGGTGGGTGGCATTCGATGTCAGCCTGGCCATTACCCTCGGTACTTGCAGGGTTGCTATACCGCAGCGCTGATCGCCTGAGGCATACGGGATAATCAATTCGTCCTGGTGGATGAGTGCACCACAACTGTAAACCACGTTCGGGACGTACCCCTCCCGTTCATGCGCATTCGGCACCAGGATAGGTTCGTCAATCCGGCTGATTATGCGGGTCGGATCTTCCAGGTCCAGCAACTCGATTCCGAGGCTGTAGGTGCGCATTGGGCCAACCCCGTGGGTTATCACCAGCCAACCCTCAGGTGTCTCGATGGGCGAGCCGCTGTTCCCCATTTGTATGAATTCGTGAGGGAATTCTGGCTCTTGCAGAATCTGGGACTGCTGCCAGAAGTGCAGATTGTCCGAAAACATGATCGCGTTGTTCTCACCGTCCTGGCGTGACAGCATCACGTATTTACCGCGAATCTTTCTCGGGAAGAGGGCCATTCCTTTGCCCTGTACCTGGGCTCCGTTCAACGTAATGACTTTGAAAGAGAGGAAGTCACAGGTCTCGATGAGTTGCGGCAGGATTGTCTCACCGTTGTACGCGGTATAGGTGGCGTAGTAGGTCACCGTGCCGTCGTCGTCGACGAAACGCACGAAACGGGCATCCTCGATCCCCTTGCGCTCGGATTCCGACACGGGAAAGATCACCCGCTCGGAAATCGGGTGATTCTTGCGAAACAAAATCTGGTAATTGGATTGCGCCAGCCACATCGCCATATCAATGGCATCCGTCTTCTCCTGTGGCAGAAGCTGGCCGTTGCTCTTTAGTTCGGCGATCTTTCCCTGAAGATCTTTGAAGGTGAAGCTGTGCGACAAGGTGTTGAGGAGCTGGTGCGTGACCGCATTACTCGCTCCCATCTCCTGGAGTTTCAGGTCGAACAGGTGCCGGTCGTAACTTGGGTTGGGGTGGATGTCTGGGGTTTCGACGTAATCGCTCAAGGCATCGAAGTAGATATCGTTGTTGGTATCGATAATCCCGCTGCGAAATTCGATGGAGGAGATGTGACCTTCACCGGTGGCACGGAAGCTCATCACGAACCGGCAAGAACCTTCAGGGTCCGCCTCCTGGTTCGCAACCTGAACGATGGAGGGATTGAAAAATGCCGCTGCTTCTACCGAGTATTCTGCGGTAAAGTAAGTGCCAATCAACAATCGCCGTTGCACCGACACATTAGCGATGTCCGGCATAAAGCGGGTGACCAGATTAAAATTTCGCTCCAGGGTCTCTCTGAAGTAGCGGTGACGGTGGGAGAATTCGTGTAAGAGGGTTTCCAGTAGGGTACCTACCTGCTCCTCGTCCAGACCCAACACCCGCTTGATAATATTTCGGACGCGGTTTTCACCGGACGGCAGATACGGCCGGGTAATGACACGGCCGATCTTTGCCGTCATCAGGATCGACTTGCGCCTTGCAAGCGGATTGGGCGGGGCAGGTCTGATCTCTGTCTTCATCTCATCCACTCGGAAAACACTCAACGTACCTGGTGTGGCTCGGATTGCAGTCCGAGCCGGATAAATGTTCAATTATTCACAGGGTAGACTATTTTGCGCTGAAAGGCTCGATTGTTTTCATCGGCTTAATACGCATCATATCCGATATCGTACTATTTACATTTCTCGTAACCCGTTCGGCTAAACGTGTTACTGTGGTGCATAGTTTGTTCCTGCTTATTACACACCTTCCTTGGCGCATGGACTGCGCACAGGTTTTCACTCAGGCCCTTTTATGAAGATTGCGATGTTAAGTCCCCTGTCCTGGCGCACGCCACCGCGTCATTACGGGCCATGGGAAAACGTGGTCAGTCTCCTGACTGAGCAGCTGGTGGCGATGGGTGTGGATGTGACGCTGTTTGCAAGTGGGGATTCGCTCACCCGTGGCAAACTTGCCTGGGTCTGCGAACGACCTTACTCAGAAGACCCCTCGATTGATCCAAAAGTGTGGGAATGCCTGCACATATCGGAGGTATTCAGGCGGGCGGATGAGTTCGATCTCATTCACAACCAGTTCGATTTTCTACCGCTCACTTACAGCGGTTTTACCCATACGCCACTCGTCACGACGATCCATGGATTCTCTTCGCCGTCGATTTTGCCGGTTTATAAAAAGTACAATGAGCGGACCCACTACGTGGCGATCAGTGAGGCCGACAAGAGCCGTGAACTCGATTACATCGCAACCATCCATCATGGCATCGATCTCGCGCAATTCCCTTATCGCGAGGACGCGGGAGACTACCTGTTGTTCTTCGGACGTATCCACCACCACAAGGGTGTCCACGAGGCCATCGAAGTGGCGCGCAGGACCGGTATGCGGCTGGTGATCGCCGGGATCGTGCAGGACGAGGTGTACTTCGAGCAACAGGTCGAGCCGTACATTAATGGGTCGATGGTGGAATATGTTGGCTCGGTCGGGCCAGATCAGCGACAGGAACTTCTGGGCGGTGCGCTGGCGTTGTTGCACCTGATTCATTTCGACGAGCCCTTCGGGCTGAGCGTGGTCGAGTCCATGGCCTGTGGCACACCGGTGATCGCCTTTGGGCGGGGGTCAATGCCGGAACTCATTGGCGACGGCAGGACCGGATTCATCGTGGCCGATACGGACGCTGCCGTGCAGGCAGTGGGCAGGGTTGACTCACTCGACCGGCGCGCCTGTCGCGATGAGGTGGAACAACGCTTCACGTGCCAGCACATGGCGCGTGCCTATCTGGACGTCTACCAGAGAATTCTCGACCAGCGGGAGAACCACCGGCCGTGGGGACACTATCAAGACCTGTTCGAACGGGACGATCACAAGATCAAGGAGATCGTCGTCAAATCGGGCGAGCGGCTAAGTCTGCAGAAGCACCGGCGCCGTGCAGAGCACTGGACCGTGGTCAGCGGCGAGGCGTTGGTCACCGTGGGGGATCAGGACATCCGGCTCAAGCCCGGGCAGTCCGTGGACGTGCCCAAAGGCGCAGTGCACAGAGTCATGAACCCCGCTGACATCCCGCTGGTCCTGGTAGAGGTGCAAATGGGGGACTATTTCGGGGAAGACGACATTATCCGGCTGGAGGATGACTATGACCGCTGCCCGTAGGACTCCTGCGATCGAACGCTGCCCAGACAACCCGATCCTCACACGGGACGACGTCCCCTATCCGGTGGAGACCGTGCACAATGCCGGTGTGACACGGCATGACGGCCGCACCATCATGCTGTTCAGGTCCCACCTGCGAAACGGGCGGTCGATCATCGGCATTGCCGAGAGCGAGGACGGCTTCAAATTCACCGTCGGCCCGAAGCCGTTCCTGGTGCCGTCGACAGAGGGCACCTTTGGAGACTACGAGGCCTTCGGGGTGGAGGATCCCAGAATCTCGTGTATAGACGGCGAATACCTGATTACCTATAGTGCCTATTCGCGCCACGGTGTGCGTATCGGGTTGGCCCGGACCCGGGACTTCTGCAGCGTCGAACGGGTTGCGCTGATCACGCAAGCGGACATGCGTAATGTCGTCATCTTCCCGGAGCGTTTCAACGGCCGTTACGCCCGTCTGGACCGCCCCCATTCTGAGATCAGCCCCTGGTCGGTGTGGCTGTCATGGTCGCCGGACCTGGTGCACTGGGGTGATTCCGAAGTGGTGATGAAGCCCGTGCCATATCATTGGGACGAGTCGAAAATCGGTCCCGGTGCAACCCCGATCCGCACTGAGCGCGGATGGCTCAGCATCTACCACGGGGTGTTCGAGACTATGGATGGCGCGGTCTATCGCCTCGGTGTGGCGCTGCACGATCTCGCCAATCCGGCGAAGATCACAGGCGTCTCGGACGAATGGGTGCTGGCCCCGGAGGATCCCTGGGAGATCACCGGCTATGTACACAACGTCGTCTTTACCTGCGGTGCCGTCGCGGATGAGGACGGCGGCGTAAAAATATACTGGGGGGGCGCGGATACCGTGATGTGCGCTGGGACCGCACGCCTCGATGACCTGGTCGACCTGTGCCTCAGTAACGCTCGGTCGCCTTACTAACGGCCGAACACGCCTGTTCAGCCCGTGTTTAACTGTGTGATAATTGCACGCAGGTAACATCGGAGAACAGCCATGCGTGTAGAGATAACAAACGGCTACAGCATGACAGAAGAAATTGCTCACAGCGTTACGCACGGCATTGGCGCGCTGCTGAGTGTAATTGGTCTGGCTACGCTTCTCAGGTACTCCAGTCTGTACGGTGATGCCTGGCATATCGTAAGCTCAAGCATTTATGGTTCAACGCTGATTGCGCTTTACACTGCTTCTACACTGTATCACGGTGTTACAAGACCTAGTCTTAAGAAAGTTCTGCAACGATATGATCATGCTGCTATATTTCTTCTTATCGCTGGCACCTATACGCCGTTTACACTGGTCAATTTACGCGGTGGCTGGGGCTGGACACTGTTCGGCATGGTCTGGTCTGTTGCGATTGCAGGCATGCTCATGGAGCTGATAGTGAAAAAGCGTTACAAGCGCATTTCCATTGCCTTGTATCTCGGTCTTGGTTGGCTTGTTATGATTGCCATCGAGCCCATGATGGCGAACGTTGCACCGGGCGGTCTGCTTTTGCTCCTGGTCGGCGGGCTGTTCTATTCGCTGGGTGTCATATTTTATGTGTGGAAGACACTGGTATATCACCATGCAATCTGGCACTTGTTTGTGCTCGCAGGTAGCGCATTCCACTTCTTTGCAGTGCTTCTGTACGTCATTCCGAACGGCTCTGCAGCTTAATACCTGCAAAGCAGCCACAGGAGGCGGTAGCAGATGCGTAAGCGGATCATTCAGCAGGAGACCCAAGGGACTTCACCTGACGATGAGCAGGATTGGCTTGACGTGGAGGACTTGGTACAGGTGGAGCTGACGTCCGAGGATGCGGAATATCCAATCGAGTCCGCTTTGATAATGAGCGCCGGCTCTGGGTGGCGCGCGCAACACCCCGGGAGGCAGACGATACGCCTGCTATTCGATAGGCCACAGAGGATCGGTCGTATTCAATTGCTTTTCCAGGAAGATGAGCGAGAGCGGACACAGGAATTCGCGCTGCACTGGTCTCCCGGCGGCGGGGCATCCTCCCGAGAGATAGTACGTCAGCAGTATAACTTCAGCCCGCCGGATATTGCCCACGAACTCGAAGACTATGCCGTCGATCTCGACGGGCTGACAATCCTGGAACTGAGTATCATCCCGGATATCAGCGGAGGAGAAGCTTGTGCGTCGCTTGCCCGGTTACGACTCGCCTGAGAATGGCATTCGTGAATGCGGGTGGTTGAAAGCGCACCGGTCTGGACAGGATGGAAAAAACAGCAAAGATCATAATGTGGCTCCGGACTACCTGTAATCTCGAATTCCAAATGGGCGACTTCACCCCGTTGATTCTGATGCTTCGTCCCCGCAGTGGTATGCAGCAGTGGGTGGCCCGAAGCGAGTTGTGATCCGGGAGTCAGTCATTAAGGCCTGGATTGCTTCGTGCCATCTTCTGCTCCTCTCTCTGTAAAACTGTATTACAGAAGATTCCACTTACCAACTCCCTTCAGCTGTCCAGTCTATGGGGTCCACCTCTGACAGAAGTGGACCTCATGTGCAAGTTGGACGAGTTGCATCTGCGCTACCCGTTCAAGGGCTCTCGGCGTTTGCGCGATGATCTGTGGGATGTGCACGGTCTGGCGGTTAACCGCAAACGTGTCCAGCGTTTGATGCGGATCATGGCGATTCGGGCGCTGTATCCTGGTACGAAAACGACACGACCGAATCCCGAGCATAAGGTCTATCCTTATCTGCTGCGGGATCTGGAGATTGAGCGAGCCAACCACGTTTGGTGCACTGATCTGACCTACGTGCCCATGCGAA
>WOR8_10009599_pt1 | contig 11973 bp, 9 predicted proteins | sample DeeMarSeWOR38_10_FD_19890 | JGI IMG/M metagenome (IMG submission 19890) | reverse complement strand
TGCTCGGGCGAGGCACCGAGAAAAAACTCGGGGTTGCGGATCAGGTACTGGTCGAGTGGCAGGCTGCTCGCCACCAGTACGCCCAGCCCGGTGCGTTGGCGCCGCCCAGCCCGACCGAGCCGCTGCCAGGTGCCGGCGATGGTGCCCGGATAGCCGTTCAGCACGCACACATCCAGCGCGCCGATGTCCACGCCCAGCTCCAGCGCCGAGGTGGACACCACGCAGTCGATACTGCCGGCGCGCAGCTTCTTCTCCATGGCGCGCCGTTCCGTGGGCAGGTAACCACCGCGGTAGGCCGCCACGCGCGCCGGGGTGCGCGGATCGCTGTCGAAGGTGTCCTTCATGTACTTGGTCAGCACCTCGACCATCAGGCGCGACTGCGCGAACAGGATGCTCTTGAGGCCGCGTTTCACCGCCATGCGCGCGATGCGAGTGGTCTGCGAGCGCGCCGAGGCGCGAATACCTAAATCGGGGTTGATCACCGGTGGATTCCACAGCAGCAGGTGCTTGGCGCCGGCCGGCGCGCCGCTGTCGCTAATCGCCTCGACCTCGGCATTGACGAGTTGGCCGGCCAGCTCCGCCGGGTTGGCGATGGTGGCCGAGCAAAGAATGAACAGTGGGTCTGAACCGTAGAAGCGGCAGATGCGCTGCAGGCGTCGCAGCACATTGGCCACGTGCGAGCCGAACACGCCGCGGTAGCTGTGCATTTCGTCGATCACCACGTAGCGCAGGCGCTCGAAGAACTGCGCCCATTTGGTGTGATGGGGCAGGATGCCCTGGTGCAGCATGTCGGGATTGGTGACCACGATATCGCCGCGGGTGCGCACCGCCTTGCGCGCATCACCGGGCGTGTCGCCGTCGAAGGTGAAGGCGCGCACGCCCAGCTCACCCGCCTCGTTGAGCGCCATCAGCTCCGCCACCTGGTCCTGTGCCAGTGCCTTGGTGGGAAACATGTAGAGTGCCTTGGTGTTGTGCTGCAGTGCCGCCTGCAGCACCGGCAGATTGTAGCACAGGGTCTTGCCCGAGGCGGTTGGTGTCACGATGACGGTGTGTTTGCCCGTCCGTACGGTTTCCCAGGCCCGCGCCTGGTGGGTGTAGAGCCGCTGTACTCCGCGGCCGCGCAGTGCCCGGGCCAGGCGTGGATCCAGGTCGGCCGGCAGGGGTGCGTACCGGCCCGCCCTGGCCGGGATGACCAGCTCGCCGGTGATGCGTGCCTGGTATTTGCTGCGCAGGTGTTGCGCCAGTGCCTTAGCCGGGTCGTCCAGGGAGGTGGGCAGGTACTCGGCCGATGTGCTCATGCGCAGTTCTCCATATGTTCTCTTTTGCAAGCATAGAGAACATATGGAGAACAAATCAAGGGGCGCGTTGACAGGGATCGCGCTCAGTCAGGGGGAATCCCCGATACCGACCCGCCGCGAAACGGTGCATGCTTTCGACACGTGGACCGAAACCGGAGTGCATTAACTCGGGGGGAGCAGGGACAGCGTCAACAACAATACCGCTGGATGTGGGGTTCTTAGGAACCGGGTGCACGGATGCGAGTGCTGCTGGTGGTTCCTGGCACGGCCTCGAAAGTCGGATGCGCTGGCCCTCGTCAAATGTCATCCGTCTGGGCGAGGCAACCCGCAAGCCATGTACGGGGTCGAAACGGTTCAGATGCTCTGCATTGGCGACCTGACCCTCCTCTACAGCCGCCAGTGATTCAACCAGCCACCACGCGGCTGGTTTTTTTTTGCCCAACGCATGGCACGCCCTGTGAAAACTCGAACGGACCCGGATTCTCAACTAGCGCGGATCCTTACCTATAATGGCACTATGGGTCTCTGTAACAACCAAAACAGCAAACGTCGAACCTGATGCAGCCAGCAACGATTTTCATTGTCGATGACCATCCTCTCGTGCGCCGCGGTTTCCATCAGCTGGTCGCAGGCGAGCGCGACCTCAGCGTGTGCTGCGAAGCGGGCAGTGTGGCCGAGGCGCTGGAGCACCTCACCCGCTACAAACCCGATCTGGCCATTGTCGACATCTCGCTGCCGGACGGAAACGGCCTCGAACTCATCAAGCGCATGCGCGCGCGCGCCCCGCAGATGCGGGTCCTGGTCGCCTCCATGCACGACGAAGACCTGCTCGCGGAACGCGCGCTGCGCGCCGGAGCCATGGGCTACATCAACAAGCAGGAGGCCGCGGAGCGGGTCATCGGTGCCATCCGCCAGATACTGCAGGGCAGGATCTACGCGAGTGAGCGTGTCGCGGAACGCCTGCTGTCGCGTGTCGCCGACAATGGCGAGGATATCCAGCGCTCGCCGGTCCAGTTCCTTTCCAATCGCGAGTTGGAAGTGTTCGATCTCATCGGTCGTGGCCTAAGCACGGGTGACATCGCCGAGCGGCTGCACCTCAGTGTCAAGACCATCGAGACCTATCGGGCCAATATCAAGAAGAAACTCAGACTGAAGTCGGCCGCCGAGCTGTCGCGCAGCGCCATACAGTGGTCGCTGGAGGGCCACTGACCCGCCTCCCGGCGCCGGCGCGGCCATGTCCAGCGATCAGCACAACTCCCCTCCCGGGCAGGGCAAGCGCCACACGGATCCGGCACCGGGGGTCGGCAACGATGGCACGGCTGAAGAGCTGCGCCGACTGAACGAAGCGCTGGAGCAGGGCAACGCGGAACTGGAACGGCGCGAGCGGAAATTCCGTACCCTGGCCGACAATGTGCCGGCGTTGTTCTCCTACCTGGATGCCGACCAGCGCTACCGCTACGTCAACCGGCGTTACGAGAAACATTGGGGGCGGCCGGCGGGCGAGATCGTCGGCAAGACGGCGGCAGAGTTGCTCGGGCCGCAGGGCTATGCGACGGCGCGACCGCACATCGAACGGGTGCTGGTGGGCGAACAGGTGACCTACCAGGCCGAGTTTCAGTTCGCCGACGGCTTGCATACCATGCAGGTCAGTTACGTCCCGGATGTGGACGGCCATGGCAAGGTCCACGGTTTCTTCACTTTGGTCGATGACATCACCCCACTCAAACGGGCCGAACGCGGCTTGCGGGAACGCGAGTGCCGGCTGCGCGCCATCATGGATACGGCGCCCGATGCCGTCATCACCATTGATCGCCAGGGTATCATCAAGCACTTCAACCGCGCGGCAGAGGTCATGTTCGGTTTTGCCGCTGTCGAGGCGGTCGGCGCCAACGTGCGGCTTTTAATGCCGGCGCCCTATTGCGACGAACACGACGACTACCTGGCGCGTTATCACCGCACCGGCGAGCGGCACATGATCGGCCAGCGTCGCGAGCTGCGTGGGCGTCGCAAGGATGGCGCCGTCTTCCCGCTCGAAGTGACGGTCACCGAGGTCGACGACGCCGGCTTGTTCGTCGGCATTACGCGCGACCTCAGCGATCGGCGGCGGCTGGAGAAAGAAGTGGCGCGGGCCAGCACTTTCGAACAGGAGCGCATCGGCCAGGAGATTCACGACGGACTGGGGCAGAAACTGACCGCGCTGTCGATGATGGCGGCGAGTCTGAAGCGCGACCTTGCCAGACAGAACGTACCCGAGAGCAGGACGCTGAACGAGCTGATAGAGCACCTGCGTCAGGCCACCGAGGAGGCACGGGCCTTGTCGCGCGGCCTGGCCCCGGTGCCGCTGACCGAGCAGGGGCTGGCGGCTGCACTGAGCAGGCTGGCCGAAGACATGCAGACGGCCACCGGCATCACCTGTCGTTTCGAGAGCGATTCCCGCAACCCGGTGGAAGTGGGAAGCCGCACCGTGGCCTTGCAGCTGTACCGTATCGCCCAGGAAGCGGTGCACAACGCCATCAAGCACGGCAGGCCGCACAACATCACCATCCGGCTGGCAAGCGTCGGTCGCTATGCGGAGCTGCGGGTCAGCGACGACGGCAGGGGATTCGGATCCGATGCGGACAGCGCGGAAGGATTCGGGCTGCGCATCATGCGTTACCGCGCTGCCATTGTCGGCGCCGATCTGAGCATCGAATCCGCACCCGAATCGGGAACTCTGGTGCGCTGCAAATTTGCCCTGCTGGACGGGGAGTGGGATGAGGAGGAAGAGTAGCGTCCTGCCAACCCCGAGGCGCTGCGTTGCCAGGCCGGCCGCTTGATCTGAGGGCCGAGAACCGGATCGTGCTGCTAAACGCCCGGGCCGTGGCGGCGAACGGGTCCGCAGTCGCCGCCAAACGCCAGCCCCATAGCTGAAGTCCGCCACGCCTGCTGCCGCTAGCTGTCTCATCCGCCGGGATTTTTTGCCCGGCCTATGTTGTTTCTCTGGTCTGATGTGCGCGAAGAGGTGTTGCTACTGTGCAAGCTGTGGACCCGCTGCCGGCCCTGCTGAAACTGCTGTTCGCGTGCCTGGCGCTGCTGCTGTCGCTGCCGGTACCGGCGGCCGCGCCGGCGTCGAACGGCGGCTTTGAGGGTGGCTGGACCGCCTTCGACCGGGGCGATTTCGCGCAGGCCCTGCAGCTGTGGCGACCGCTCGCGGAGGGCGGCCACGTCAACGCCCAGATCAACCTGGCGGTGATGTACGAGCACGGCTACGGCATGGAGCGGGATCTGCAGAGGGCCGCCGCCTGGTATCTCGCCGCGGCGCGCCAGGACAGCGCCATCGGGCAGTACAACCTGGGGCTCTTCCTGGCCGAACACAGCAGCGTCATCCCCGCCGAGCAGGACGCCTTGTACTGGCTGGGCAAGGCCGCTGACCAGGGCTTTGCCGATGCGCAGTTCCAGGTCGGCCTGATGTACGCGCAGGGCCTGGCGGGCGAGGCGCGCATCGCCGATGCGCCGGCCTGGCTGTACCAGGCGGGACTCGCCTACCTGTCCGACCGCGACGCCGCCGGTGTCGACTCCGCGGTGGCCGCACTGCACCGCGTCGACGCCGGCGCGCCGCTGGCGCGTGACCTGGAGGCGCGCCTGGCGGACTGGTCCGAACCGGGCGCAGAGGCCGACACCTCGACTTCCGTATCCCGCACCGCTACCGGCACTGCCTGGCCAATCGCCGCCGGGTTCGCGGTCACTAACCATCACATCGTGGCCGGCAAACAGTCGCTGGTACTGGTCGATCAGCGTGGCAGGGAAATCCCGGCGCGCGTGGTCAGCAGCGATGCGGGTAACGACATTGCGCTGCTGGCGGTGGACAACCCGGAACAACTGCCGCCCGCGCTGCCGATCGCCACCGCCGGCGCGCGGCTCGGCGCCAGCGTATTTACCATCGGCTTTCCGCGCGTCGAAGTCATGGGCACCACGCCCAAGCTCAGCCTCGGCATCATCAGCAGTGTCAACGGCATGTACGACGACCCGGCCAGCTACCAGATTTCGGTACCCATTCAGCCAGGCAACAGCGGCGGACCGCTGGTGAACATGCGCGGCGAAGTGGTCGGGCTGGTTACCTCCATGCTGGGGCGGGTGAGCGCGGCCGATGGCGAGGCACAGCCGTTCGCAAACATCAGCTACGCGCTGAAAGTCGATCGGGTCATGGCCCTGCTGCTGGAGGCGCCGCGGCCGGCGCGTGCGATTGCCGAACTGTCTCGCGGCGGGAAGGATCTCGAGGACCTGGCGCAGAAAATCCAGGGCTCGGTGATGATGGTGCGAGCCTATCCGCTAGATCTTGACGCCCAGCGTTTCCAGCGTAAGGATGGTCAGACCACCGCGCGGCAAGCCCTTGTCCTGCTGAAAGGCATCCACCGCGCGCAGGGTCGCGCCGCCCATGACACCATCCGCGGGTCCGGGTCGATAGCCGGCCTTGTCCAGCGCTTCCTGTAGCCGCACAATCACGTCCCGGGTCATGTTGGTTTCACACAGCACCTGGCGCCACTCCAGGCGTTCGTCGCTGACTTTGCTGCGCTTGGTAACCAGCTTGAACTCGGCCGGGATCTTGGTGCGTTTTTCCTCGGCTTTGGCCACCAGCTTGCGCACCTTGACCGTTTCGACCACAGCCGGCACCTCTTCTTTGACGAAGCTCGCCGGAACCTTGACCACGCGCTTCTTCACGGTCTCGAAGCGGGCCGGAATCTCGGCCAGGCAGATCTGGTTGCCGGTGGGCTCGCCGACGGGTTTGACCTCTTCGTGGGTCGCCACCCACGAGAAGGCGGGATCCGACACCTTGATGCGCAACGCGACCTGCTTGTGCTCGGCCGGAATCGCGGTGCGCTTTTCCTGCGGCGGGGTCACCAGCTTTTCTACCTTGACCGTCTTGTACACCGCCGGGACTATCTCTTCGCGGGTCGTGGCCGGTGTCTTGATCACCTGCTTTTCGATGGTCTTGTACTTGGCCGGCACCTCGACCAGACACATCACCTCACCGGTGGTGTTGTCGATTTTCTCAATCACGCCACCGCCCTTTTTCCAGATCGTCTTGGCGGGTTCGACCAGCACTTCCGAGGTCATGGTCTCGTAGGTGGCGGGGACCTCGATGATCTTCTTGGATGCCTCTTTTACAAGCACTTTCTCTTCCACTGCCTCGTAGGTGGCGGGGATGGTTTCCACCTTTTCGGAGGCCTGCTTGACCAGCACCTCTTTCATTTCGGTCTTGTATTGGGCCGGCTGGTAGTACTCCTTGAAACACATGCCCGGTTCCGCTTCAGCAATGCGCACGCCGCCCGCCTTGGCCGCGCTCAGCAGCGCCGGGCTTACCGGCAGGGCTTTCCTGCCGATGCTGGTGACCCACTGCCGCTGGCTGGGGCTCACTTCCACTTTCTCGGTGACTTCTTCGTATACCGCCGGCACGGGCACCAGTTTGCTCTGTGCCGGGGTGATGGTGACTTTCTGTTCCACCCATTCGTACTTGGCGGGGATAGTGTCGATCTTCTCTGCCGCTTCACGTACCAGCACTTTCTCTTCCTTGGTTTCGTACTGCGCCGGCACCATGACTTTGGCATAGCACTGGCCGGGCTTGGCGGGCGGCAGCGTGTTGGTGTTGTCCACCGGCTCCGCCACGGTGGTGAAACCGGGCATCACCAGTCCTGCCGACAGCACCAACGTAGAAAACTTGATTCGCATTGAACTCCCCCTTCGGAATGGGCATCTGAGTTACGTTGGCATGTGGGCAGGGCACTGATTGTTATGTACCCGCGTCATCCAACTCCGCGGCCGAGCATAAGAACTTGAGCGCGGCATTTCAAATGTCGTCATATGCCAACGTCGTCATTTACCAACAATCATGTGACTCCGCGACCTGCACAGACGTGACCGGGTATGAGATACGGGGCCGGATCTGCAGTTCTATGCAGTGGCTTAGCAAGCCGTGCCGGGCTCCGTTTCAGCGGCTGTGCCGCAAAGGTTCAGGAACACAAGCGACAGCCCGAGCCGCTAGGAAGCCAGAGTCCCGTACCGGGGCGGATAAGGATCGGACAGCTGGTCATCCAAGGCCTCGAACAGGGCGACATTCTCGGCCACGAACATCACCGCCACGCCGTCCTCGGCGCAGCGCACCACCACGCCGCGTAGGGTGTGGCTATCCATTCCGGTACCGTCCAACAGGAAGTCGATTTCGATCACCTCGTGCAACTTCAAGCCGGTGCGCGGCGCCTCGATAAACACCCCCATGGGGTCAATGTCCCGGGTCTGGAAACAGCCCAGGCTGATGCCGTTCAACCGCAGCTCGACGTCCAGGTGTATTTTCGTGCGCGTGTCGAACCGGTGATGCATGCGTAACCTCCCGCAAAGGCCGTTTTGGCATTCCAGTCGGGGGGACTCCGAGTGGACGCGTTTCCGTTGTGTGGCGGGCAGCCGGATGTCAGACAAGCATGGCAGAATTCTCACGGTCAGCCATAAGGGATTCCCCGATACGGGGCCGGCCCGCTCCTGGCAACCGAACGCCGTGTCTTTACTCTCCGCCCTATGGGCGTAGAATAGAGAACAAATGGAGAACAAATCAAGTGCCGCCATGAAACTGACCCGACGCCAACAGGAAATCTACGACTACCTGCGCGACAATGCCGACGCTTTCGATCACCCGCCCAGCTACGATGAGCTTTGCCGGGTGCTGGGTCTGAGCTCGCGCGGCTCGCTGCACAAACACATCCAGGCGCTCATCGAGGCCGGAGTGGTGGAGCCCATGGACGGCATGCACCGCGGCATCCGCCTGGTGGAGCCGGGCCAGGCTGAGGACGGGATTCCGTTTCTGGGTACCATTGCCGCTGGCCGACCCATCGAGGCGCTGCCGCAACCTGAATATATGCAGGTGCCGCCACAGCTGCTGGGGAACCAGCCCAGCTACGTGCTGCGGGTACGCGGTGATTCGATGATTGAGGAAGGCATCCTCGACGGCGACTACGTAGTGATCGAACAGCGTGACAGCGCCGCAAACCACGAAATCGTGGTGGCCCTGATCGGCAACGACGAAGCGACGCTGAAGCGTATCGAACAGCTACCCGGCAAGGTCATCCTGCACCCCGCCAATGCCGCCATGTCCTCCATGGTGTACGCGCCTGACGAGGTCAGGATCCAGGGCGTGCTGGTGGGCCTGCTGCGCAGCTACCGCTGATGTTATTCCACCGGAGAAATGCCGACACCTGAAATACCGGCGGGACACTCGTCGAACATACCGTAGCCCAGCCCCTTGAGCGTCTTGGCCATGTCATTGAGGTTCTCGGCCGCTTCCAGCCTGGGGCGGAAATGTTCCAGCCCGCCGAAATCGGCACAGCCGCTGACCAGGGGGCGCAGGCTTTCGAAATCCTCGACGCGGGTGAAATCTACCGAGTAACCGGGCGCGGCCGCCGCCGCGTGCGTCTTGATCGCTGCGATGCCGGCGCCCGAGATGCCCTCCGGACACTCATTGAACATGCCCAGCCCGATGGCGGCGAGGGTGGGGCGCATTGCCTCGAGGTTGGCGATGGCTTCCATTTTGCTGCGGTACAGTTCCATGGCATCGAAATCGGCACAACCCTTGACCAGTGGGCGGATGCTCTCCAGGTTTTCCACGCGCGAGAAATCGACAGTGTAATCGGTGGCAACCGCCGCACTGCTCAGGAACGGCAGCGCAATCGCCAGCAGGTGTTCCTTATTCATATCCTAGTCCTCCGGGATTCGTGCTGCTCGACACAGGGGCCGCCAGGATGCGACGCAACCGCACGGCGAGCAAAACCGTGCAGAGAATAGCGCGGATCGGGAGGTATCACTACATGGTCGAACGGGTCCCGGTAGCCGCGCGCCGAAGGGAGGTGTTTGTCCCTTATGTGCTCCTTGGGCACTGCTGGGGCCGATCAGCGAAAGCAGAAATCCGCTCCTTTTTCTTTGCCCTTCAATCCATCCAGCGGTTGCTGTTAACCTGCTAATCTACACGGCTTACCAGGGGGATGCAGGATGCTGAAGGGACTATTGGCGGTCGCCGCCGCGGCCTTGATCATCATTACCGGGTACGAGGCCTGGGGTTATTACATCAGAGTCGACCAGCCGCCGGCGCTGCTGCTCACCGAAGACGCACTGGCCACCGACGACCTGGTGGGACTCGGCAGCGTCAGTATCCAGCACGCCGTACGCCTGGAACAGGCTTTCCTCGGCGCGCCCGACACCGAAGGTGCAGGGCAGCGCGGCCTGCTCGCCAGCACCCCATTAGCGACATTTCAGTCTGCCGGTATCGACCCGCGGCGCGACCTGAGTTACCTGGTATTCGGCCTCTACCTCGACGCCGATGCCAAGCCCGGTTATGCGCTTGCCCTGCTGGGTCGCTTCGATCGTGCCAAGCTGATGTCCTGGCTGCACAGCGAGTATCAAGTCAGCCCGGCGCCGGACGGCGCGCCCTCCGTCTGGCAGGTGCGCAAGCAGAACGTCGACACCTGCAGCTGGTCGGAGCCTCGGAGCGTGTACACCGGCGACAGCCTGCTAATGGTGGCCGATCCCGGGCGTATGCCCGGCCTGCTGGATCGCGTCAATCGCCGCGCCGCCGCACTGCGCGAGCTGGATCGCTGGCGCGGGTTCCGCGACACCAAGCTCGGCAGCCTGGCGCTGTTCGTACCAGAACAAAGCCCAGACACCGGCAACCCCTTTCTGCAACAGCCCGTGCAGCGGACGCACGATGCCCTGGACGCCTTCGATGAAGTGTATTTCGGCCTGGGGCTGTGGCCGCTGCCGTTTCGCGCCCAGCTCGAGCTGATGCTGGCCGGCGCGGACGCAGCGGCCGTCACCAGTACAGCCTCCGACTGGCAGGCGGCGCTGCAGGCTTCCCGGGTCCAGTGGGGCGAGCAGATGCCGACCGTGGCGCGCCTGCACGATGCGCTGTCGGTATCCACGGAGGACAGCGCACTGCGGGTCAACGCCAGCGTCGACCAGGACTGGCTGGCCGATGCCGCACGGATTCCGCAGGAGTTGATGACCCTGCTGTTCAGCGGTGCCGGCATGGGGATGTCGATCAAGGACGACCCGCCGGCGCAGCGCGAAGAGCGCATCGACGAGAATCCCAGCCGCTATGTTTCGGGCGTTGCGCCGCAGGGGCTCGCCGCCTATCAACCCGAGCCGCCTTTCCTGCCCGAGGCCGACGTCGTCAGCGGCCCGTTCGGTATTCGGCTCAGCGCCGTGGAGCTCGGCGCGGCGGATGGCAGCCTGGAGCTCACCATCACCGGAATCCACCGCGGTATTCCTAACCTGGGTGAGGTCGGGGAGCGTGTCAACCTGTACATCGACAGTGTCAGCGATGCCGCTGGCAACGAGCTGCTGCGCGGGGAAAGCTGCGGCCAGGAGCGCAGCGACCTGGCGGCGCAACTGGACCGGCCATACTTCAACCACAGTCTCGCGGGCGAGAAGAAGGTGCGCTTGAAACCGGGCCTGCGACACGCGGATATCCACCGTATCCAGGGCCGCGTCGAACTGTCGCTGCCGGTGGACATCGAAACAATCCGCCTGGCCGCCCTGGACAGGGAACAGACTATCGATCGCGAGGGAATTCGCGTGACGTTGCAGGCGAGCGCGGCAGACACCCTGGACTACAAAGTGTACGGCGATCCCGCCCGCTTGCTGGAAGTGCGCGGTCTGAATGCCGCGGCGCAACCGCTCAGCGGCAGCTCGAGCATGTCCAGCGGTTTCCTGTTCGGCGAGGGGCAGTCGAAGAGCCGCAGCTTCGCCGGCCAGGTCGCCAATGCCGAAGTGGTGATCGCGCTGCGCGACGTCGAGCAGAGCTACCCGTTCGAGCTCGACACGCGGCAGCCGCGAGCGAGTCAGAACGAATCCCGGCATGAACCGGTCAGCGTGCCGACTTACAGCCTGGCGCAGCTGCGGCGGGACTTCCCGCAGCCACCAGCATTGCCGGCAGACCCGAAGGACATCTTGGCCCAGGCGGTCACCGGCCCCTTCCGCGTGGCGCTCGGTGAGCTGCGGCCGTTCATGTGACCGCCATCGAGAATGCCGCCGGAGAGAACCTGGTCGCTGCGCCGCGAACCGCGCCGCTGCGTTTCAGCGAAGACTGGCAGGACCGCTCGCAGTTGCAGGACCAGGTGCAGGTTGAGTTCGAGACGCGCATCGATAGGGCCGACATTCACAAGCTGAAGGGCCAGCTGCAGGTGCGCCTGCCGCGCCAGCTGCGCTCGCTATGGATCGACACCAGCGAGGTGGGCACGGCGGTCAGTGAAGCGGATCTGCAGGTGACCCTGAGCCGTGTCGATGACCAGGGTGTCACGCTGGATTTCGGTGCCTGGCTTCCGGCGCTGGTGGCGGTCAACGCCTACAACCCCGAGGGTCACGGCATCTGGGTGCCGCATCCTCAACTGGAGTTTAAGGACGGGCGCTGGCGCGGCCGCTTCGACACTCACGGCAGCGCCGCGCGCATCGAACTCGTCCTGGCCGCCGAGCAGGAACAACACGCGTTCCCGTTCGAGCTTGCGGTCGCGAGACAGGAATAGCGAGCAGTGCCGCCGGCGTTCCAGCGGAGTAGGAGCATTACCTCTGATAGCGGGCTTGCTGCGATCAAAAGACAGGGAACATAGCCTATTTGCAATTCAGAATATTAGCAGCTTGCAATTTGCAGGCTCGTATAAAA
>WOR8_10008532_pt1 | contig 11975 bp, 9 predicted proteins | sample DeeMarSeWOR38_10_FD_19890 | JGI IMG/M metagenome (IMG submission 19890) | reverse complement strand
ATCGACAGCTTTCCCATGTCGGTGGTCAAAATGGGAGAGGCCGTCGTCAAGCACTATTTGCCGATTTTAAAAGAGCGCCATGACGACCATCCCAAACGGGAAAAGGATCTCGAACAATTGCTGGCCATTATGGAACGCTATGATAACTTGGGAAATTTTCTAACCGATATGGCCCTGGAACCTCCCAATACCAGTGTCGGCGACACCTTTGCAGCCGAAAGCGCCGCCAAGGATCGGCTGGTTCTGTCCACCGTCCATTCGGCCAAGGGACTGGAATGGCACACCGTATTTATTATCTGGGCCTTGGACGGTCGCTTTCCCTCCGCGCAGTCCATCTACAAAGCAGAGGATCTTGAGGAAGAATTGCGTTTGATGTACGTTGCCGCAACCCGCGCCCGGGAAAATCTGTATTTTACCTACCCGGGGCAGGTCTATGACCGCAGTGTCGGTGTGATGTTGAACCAGCCCTCGCGCTTCATCGCCATGGTGCCGGAGGACATTCTCGAACACCGCTGGGCGGAGTCTAATTTCTGATCCAGGTGCTCGATGTGGTCACGCAAGGCGTCTAGCGTGCCGATCGACAAGTCAGAGACTTCTGAGATACACGCCGCGATGCGCTAGGCACCCTGCGCTTTGCCTTTACATCCGAAATCGAACGATACCAAAATATAGATTGATCGAAACACTATCCCGTGATATGTCCCCCTGAAAAGCCGCTCAAGTGCCGGAGGCTCCCTTTGGCCGCCGCCCCCGGTTCAACTCAATACATAGATTATTATCTCCAGGTTAATGATTCCTGAATACTATATACTCGTCATTGGCTATATCTTCGGATTCTATATGGCATGGAACATCGGGGCCAACGATGTCGCCAATTCGATGGCCTCCGCCGTCGGTGCCAAGGCAATCACCATCCGGCAGGCTATTTTTATTGCCGGGATCCTGAATGTTGCCGGGGCGGTCTTCATCGGCTCCCATGTCACCAATACCATTCGCAAGGGCATCGTTTCGACGGATATTTTAGCCGATCCCCACGTGGCGCTCATCGGGGCGCTGTCCGCTCTGCTGGCGGCAGCCCTCTGGGTAAGTTTTGCAACCTGGAAATCATTGCCGGTGTCAACCACTCACTCGATCGTAGGGGCCATGATCGGCTTTGGCATCATGGCCGGCGGTCTCGGGGTCATCAATTGGGTCAAACTGGCCGCCGTCGTCATGAGTTGGATCATTTCACCGGTTTTTAGCCTGATCATCTCTTTTGTCATGTTCAAAGCGATTGTCAAACTGGTCATGATCAAACAAGATGCCTTCATCAGGGCATTGCGTCTGTCACCGGTATTCATCGGTCTGGCGGCGTTTGTCGTGGTGTTATCCTTTTTGTTTAAAACCCCGCTCGGCAAGACGCTCTCTATCGATAACTGGACCGCGCTGCTGGTGGCCCTCATCCTGGGGGGCGCCGTCGGGTATGCGGGCAAAGCCGCTTTAAAACGGTTTGTGGACAGTGAAGAGGACGACGGGACGGAACAGGTTTTCCGTAAAATTCAGATCGGGACATCCTGTTATGTCGCGCTGGCCCAGGGTGCCAATGATGTTGCCAATGCCATTGGTCCGTTGGCCGTCATTTATTTTTTGGTAAACACCGGCACCGTCGGCGCCAAAGTTCCCGTACCGGCTTGGCTGCTCCTGTTTGGCGGCATCGGCATCGCCTGCGGCATTGGCATGGCCGGCCACCGGGTCATGGAAACCATCGGCACCAAAATTACCACCCTGACCAACACGCGCGGTTTTTCAGTGGATTTTGCAGCGGCATCAACGGTGCTGTTGGCATCCAAAATGGGGCTGCCGGTATCCACGACCCATGCGGCCGTAGGCGGCGTATTGGGCGTCGGTCTGGCAGGCGGCATCGAGGCCGTCAACTTCCGAATCGTGTTTCAGATAATGCTTTACTGGGTTCTTACGGTCCCGGCCGCGGCAATCACCGCCATGGGCCTATTTAAGGTTCTGCAGCTGTTTTATTAGGGGAAAGATATTGACGAACAACTGGAATGACGATTGGCGAACGACGATGGTCGAATGAAGGATTTCAATCGATTTCTTTTATTCAATCTCATCTTGATTGCCGGCGAGTCGAAGATTCTGATTTCTTAGTAAAATTCGACATTCGACATTCGTCATTCCCAAGGGGGCATTATGCGCATACCATTCATATCAATGTTTATGACGTCACCGTTCGAGGGCCTGCTGGAGCACGCGGAGAAGATCAAAGAATGTGTCTGGGCTTTCCAGCAGGCCATTGAATGTCATATTACCGACCAGTGTGAAAGCTTCGAGGAGTTCAGAAAGGACGTCGATAATCTGGAAAGCGAGGCGGATGCAGTGAAACGGCGTATTCGCGGACACCTGCCCAAGGGAACGCTGCTACCGGTGGATAAATTTGAACTGTTTCGTTACCTGCATGAGCAGGACAAGGTGCTGGATGCGGTTGAAGAAGCGCTGGATTGGATATCCTTCAGATCCGAGCCCGGCATACCGGATGCGCTTCATAAGGACTTTTTCTTGCTCGTCGATGCCGTTCTGGATCCCGTGGAGGAGATGTGCCGCATGGTGGCCGAGGCCAGGAAATATTTTACGTCATTTTCAGAAAAACAGCGGCGGATGATCAAGGACATCATCCATACCTTGCGCCAGCAGGAGCATGAGGCTGTTGAATATGCAAATCGATCCGGTTACCGTCTTTCACATGATCCGGTTGGCCGAAACCATCGGTTCCATTGCCGACCATTCTGAAAACGCCGGGGATATGATGCGGGCCATGCTGGCACGCTAACAGCTGATGGGTGGATTAAGTTAATTGAGTTGATTGAGTTGGTCAAGATGCCCGGATCTGGATATAGTTCATTTTTCAGCCAAAATCTGAGATCCGGGCTTTTTCGCCCTTAAATCCGCAATCCGCATTCCCATATCCGCAATCTAAATATTCATTCCACAAAAAACGCCCACCACATAAAGACTGCAAATACAACGATGGAAATCCCTGCCAGCAGATAGCCCAGCCAGTCTACCGGCTTCTCCGCAAAACCCAGCCTATCTACATCGCCGACTTTGGCTTTGCAGGCGTGACATTCCTTGGCATTCAACGGCAGGTGGGCATAACAATCCGGACATTTTTTCGTGGCGTAACTTACTTTTCCCTTGCCGGCGGATTTGGTTTCAGGGCTCACGGTTGCTCTCCTGAATGGACGCGATCTATGATTTGGTACTTACTTCAAAGCTAGAGCAGCGTCTCCTCGATAATGATTTCACTGCTTTTTTTCCGTTGATCCAACCAGGATTGAAAGGCTTTAAACCTCTTTTGCTGCAGCAATCGATTGCGGATAGCTTCCTTTTCTTTTTCAAAATCGGCCATGGCTGGTGCTTTTCTTTGTTTGAATTTGATCACGTAATATCCCTTGGGTCCATCGAGTATTTCCGGCGGCAGCGTGTTTTGCGCCGATAATTCAAAAGCAGCAGTGGCAATCCTGCGCTCAAAGCCGATGTTGGGGATGGCGTCATTGCGCTTAAAAAACCCGGTGTTCTGGACTTCCAAATCGAATGGTTCGGAGGCTGTGGCCATCTCGGCACCCTCTTTGAGGGCCGCTAACAGGGACTCGGCCTCGGCTTTGGCTTGCTCAGCTTTTTTTTCTTTATTCAGATCAACCTTCACTTTTTCTATGACAGCTTCTAATGCGGGTATTTGAGCCGGACGTCTCTCGATAATTTCCATGAGATAAAATCCGTCTCCAAAATCCTGAACTTCACTAATTTCACCTTCGGGCAATTCATAGGCGGCTTTGGCAAAGGCTCTTTTATTCTGAACGCCCTTGGCAGGCCCGGTTTCGCTTGAGAAAAAGCCGGTTGCATGGACCGTAAGCTGGTTGTTGGCGGCTACGGTTTCCAATTTGTCGCCTTCAAAGGTGGCATCAAAAACGAATTCGGCCCCGTCATAGGCAAGCTGTTTGGCATATTCATCGGCCAGCTTTTTACGGATCTTATCCTTGGCATCGGCCAAAGCCGTGACCGTGGCCTCATTTACCTTTTCCACTTTGATAATATGCCAGCCGAAACGGGTGCGAACCGGATCGCTGATCTCGCCCGCCGGCATACTAAAAGCCTTGTCTGCAAAAGGTTTTACCATCGCCTCGCGCCGGAAGCTGCCCAGGTGACCGCCCTTGTCTTTGCTGGGGCCTTCAGAGTACTGCTTGGCAAGCTCGGCAAAGTCCTCCCCGTCCCGGGCCATTTTTAAAATATCGTCGATTTTTTCTCTGGCCTTTGCCACCTCATCGTCAGCTGCCTCCTGGCCAACTTTTATCAGAATATGGCGGGCTTCAACGGTTTTGGGATTCTGGAATTCATCCGGGTGCGCTTCATAATACTCGGCGATCTCGACATCGTCCACCTCGACTTTGGCAACGTAGTTGCGCGGCTCAAATTTCAGGTAGCGCACATTTAATTGCGGTTCGGTCTTATAGGTTTCCTGGCGGCTGTCAAAAAACTGCTGAATTTCTTCATCCGTAACAGTAGGATCCGGATAGCGGTCCGGTTCGAATACCGCAAATTCCAGATCGATCATGGCATTGTTCCAATTATACCACTCAACCACCTCATCTTCGGAAACCTTGACGCTGCCGGTAATGATCGTGTTGAGTTTTTCGACCAGCAGCAAATCCCTTTGGCTGACTTCAAAGCTTTCAGGGTTTAGATTATTGCTCTCCAGAACCAGTTTGTAACGGCGCGGATCGAAAACGCCGGCGGTTTGGAAGGCACTGATGCTTTTAATAGAGCGGGAAAGATCCTCGTCGGAAACCTTCAAGTGCAGTTCGGTGGCAGCCTGGCGCATAAGCCGCTGGTCCACGAGCTGGTCGATGGCCTGCTTGGGCAGTTGCAGGCTTTTGAGCATTTCCTCGTTCAAGTTGTTGCCGAACTGTTGCCGGATCTGCTCGATGAGTCTTTTGTAAGAGTTGCGGTATTCTTCCATTGTGATGGTTTCGCCGTTCACACTGGCGGCTCGGCCGGAGCGCCTGGAGGTAACCTGATATCCCCCCCAGGAAATGAATGTAATTGCGACCCCGCCTAATAATACTTTTATGAGCCAGCTGCCGGCATGTTTGCGCATTAAACTGAGCATTTGAATCCTTTCTTGTACCACCCGTATCGAAGCGTACTTCAAATTGAGTCAACGACCACCCGCAAAGCGGATGGCCCGGTTCTTCCCGCCCTCATGGGCGGGGGAAGACAAAAGCACGTCGGTGCTCTGAGCGTTGCGGTTGTCATCCGCCTCAGGCGGATTTGAAAACAACCAATAAAGGCTAAACAGTATGTATCTCATATCTTTATTGTAAATTAAAGTAAAATTTTGAACAAATTAGATATTGACACCCGCATTGGCATTTGTTAGAGATTTCCTCTGTAAATGGGGCTGTAGCTCAGCTGGGAGAGCGCATGACTGGCAGTCATGAGGTCAGGGGTTCGATCCCCCTCAGCTCCACCAGTTAATCAAAAGGTTAGTATCATCAAGCTAACCTTTTTTTATTGGCTTTTAAGCGCATGTGCTATAATAATCATCAGTGCAAGCCATCTTGGAAAATGTGAGATAATTTATCGTACCATCCGTGAGTGCGGGACGCATTGAACCATCGCGCGGCGACGCGATAATCTCCTTAAGATGGAATGACCCTGATGATGTCACCACATTGTAAGCGTATATTTTTCAAAGCCCTGGGGATTTTCCTGGCAGGATGTGCGGCGCTGATGACGGTAGCCGCTGGCACCGTTTCAGCAGCAGGACCTGAGCGGCAAGATGCGCCCCCGCCCGGCGGCATGGCGGTGCCAACCCGGAAATCTCCGGTCCATCTCTATTTTACTGATCGCAGCAGCTATTTTTTAAGGGCCGAACAACGGGTGGTCCTTCATCCGGAAGAGCCGCTGGGTTTAGCCGTTTCCATCGTTGAGGCGTTAATAAAGGGCCCCCAAAAGGGTTCGCTGAAAACGATTCCGGCCAACACCCGGCTCAACGCAATTTATATTACCCCTGACCGCACATGCTATGTCGATTTGTCGGAGGCCGTCAGGAAAAATCATCCCGGCGGCAGCAAATCGGAACTATTAACCATTTATTCGCTGGTGAACTCTCTGGTCTTGAACGTCCCCGAAATAGCGCGTGTTCAGATCCTAATAGAGGGAAATCAAGCCCCTACCCTGGCCGGACATGTTGACCTGGAACTGCCCGTTTCAGCCGACATGCTGTTAATACGATGAAAAAGAAAATCAAGATCAACAACATTAGAAATATCGGCATCATCGCTCACATTGATGCCGGCAAAACGACTGTCACGGAACGAATTCTGTACTATACCGGCCGATCCCATAAAATCGGCGAGGTCCATGACGGCGAAGCGGTTATGGATTGGATGGTTGACGAACAGGAGCGGGGCATCACGATTACATCGGCCGTCACCACCTGCGAGTGGCATAATTGCGAAATTCACATTATCGATACACCGGGTCATGTGGATTTTACCATCGAAGTTGAGCGCTCACTGCGCGTTCTCGATGGCGTCATCGGTGTTTTCAGCGCGGTGGAAGGCGTCGAACCTCAATCGGAAACCGTCTGGCGCCAAGCCGACAAATACGGTGTCCCCAAAATGGCTTTTATCAACAAGCTTGATCGGATAGGAGCCGATTTTCTGGCAACGGTCGGTATGATGCGGGAGCGTTTGAAGGCCAACCCGGTCATTTTGCAGCTGCCGGTGGGCCAGGGTGACGATTTTACGGATATTATCGATCTGATCGAAATGAAACAGATTAGCTGGGATGAAGAAACCCTGGGAGCCAGCTATCATCTGGAGGAAATCGACCCGCAATACCGCCAGGAGGCTGAAGCATACCGCGAAAAAATTCTCGAAACCGCCGCTGAATACGATGACGACCTTATGGAGGCTTATCTGTCTGAAAAGCCCGTTGAGCCTGATAAGATTTTTGAAGCCATCCGCAAAGCCACCGTGAGCCTTGACCTGGTTCCGGTACTCTGTGGATCCGCCCTTAGAAATAAGGGTATCCAGCCCCTGCTGGATGCGATTGTTGAATTTCTTCCCAGCCCGATCGATATCCCCCCCATCAGGGGAACGCACCCTGATACCGGCGCCATCATTGAATGCCGTCCGCGAGAGACCGATCCTCTGGCAGCTCTGATTTTTAAAGTATCCATGATCGAGGGCCGCAGGCTTTCCTTTGTCAGGGTGTACAGCGGCAAAATGAAAGTCGGCCAGGAACTTTACAACCCCTCCCTGAAAAAAAAGGAAAAACTGACCCGTATCTTGCAAATGCATGCCAACAAACGGGAGCGGGTGGATAGCGTGGGCGCCGGCAGCATCGTGGGCGTTGTCGGGCTGAAGGACTCGTCCACCGGCGAGACCCTGTGCAGTGCTGACCATCCTGTCTTGCTGGAGAAAATTGATATTTATGAGCCGGTTATTTCAGTGGCGATCGAGCCCAAAACCCATGCCGATCAGGAGAAAATCGAAGCGGTTCTGAAAAAATTCTTGACGGAAGATCCAACCCTGACCGTGCGCCAGGATGAGGATACCGGTCAAACCATCCTTTCGGGAATGGGTGAGCTCCACCTGGAAATTATCACCAGCCGCATGCAGCGGGAATTTAATACCAACGTCAATGTCGGCAAACCGCAGGTCGTCTACCGGGAAACCATCACCAATCGCGCGGAAGCTTCGGCGATATTCGATCGGGAAATTGCCGGGCAGCGGCAATATGGTGAGATTTCCTTGAAGGCCGCGCCGCTTGCCAGAGGATCCGGCACCCGCTTTTTATCGCAGATTTCAGGCGAGGAGCTGCCGCAGGTTTATATAGACGCGATTGCAAAAGGCGCGATGGAATCCATGGAGAGCGGCGCCCTGATGGGATATCCGGTGGTGGATGTTGAAATCACCCTGACCGGCGTTAATCACAAGGATGCGTTGAGCACCGAACTGGCCTATACCGTATGCGCATCGATGGCTTGCAGAGACGTCCTGGCAAAAGCCGAACCGTTTCTGCTGGAGCCCATCATGGTTGTGGAGGTGTTTGTTCCGGAGGCATTTTTGGGCGAGGTGATCGGCGATTTAAACGCCCGCGGAGGAAAAATCGAGTCCATCGATCACAAAATGGGTTCCCAGGTCCTTAAGGCCACTGTACCCCTGGCCCGGATGTTCGGCTATTCAACCGCCCTGCGGTCGGCGACCCAGGGCCGCGGAACTTTTTCGATGCAATTTTCCCATTTTGACCGCAGCTAGCAGGGCGGTTAACCCGTGTGCCCGTAACCCCGTTACCCCGTTTCGCAACGAATGAGGTAAGAAGATGCCAAGAAATGAACATGGCTGTCCCGGGCCAACGGGCTAACGGGCCGAACCGGATTACCCGTCCCCATTAGATGTCTTCTTATCTTCCTTACCGCCCAGCTGGCCCAACCATTCCTGGACCTGTTCGCGTTTTTTATCATCCTGGAGGTGCTTCAAGGCCTGCTGCAATTGGATGATGGCATTTTTGCGATCTCTGCTCTTGAGATAGAAAACACCGAGATAATAATACGCGTCACCCAACTGCTGCTGCTTGCCCAGGCTTTGGCCAAGGAAATAATAGGCCTGGGTAAAACCGGGATATTGACGGATCACTTTTAATAGCCTGTCCGATGCCTCTGCCAGGTTGCCCATTTCAAGCTGCGTGCGACCCAGATAAAACTGGCATTCCGGATCCTCGGGGATCATGGAGCAGGCGCTGTCCAATGTTTTTGAAGCCTGCTGGTATTCTCCGCTGAGATAATATACCCAGCCAAGATCTTTCAAGATGTGGGGATCAAAGGCTCTCTTGGTCAATGCGATCCGCATATGGGAGATGGCTTCCTGAAGATTGCCTGCCCTGGCCAGAATCAATCCGTAACGGTAATGCACCATCGGATCCTCCGGGTTTCTTTTAACTTCGGACTCGATGGCGCTCAAAGCGACCTGATCATCGATATAGCGGCTCTCCACGCGTATATGAGCCCGGTTAAACGCATCCGGGTCGACGGGTGGAATTGGTGTCGATTTTTGGTTGTAAGATTCGAGCCAGGAGGTGATGAATGCAATCCGGTCTTCCACTGCCGGATGGGTCATGAGATAGGTGGGAATCTGATCGGATCCGAACCAGGTTTTGCTGCGAATTTTCTTCAAAATTTCAAGCAAACCACTGGCGCTGTAATCGGCTTTGGTGAGAAACTCAACGCCGAGCTGATCCGCCTGCATTTCGTTTTCGCGGCTGTAAGCCAGCTCGGCGGTTTGCCCGGCTGCCATGGAACCCATGGTAACCGCTCCGGCCGCCTCCCCGGCGCCGCCGATCCCCATTAAGACGCCGGCGGCCACCCCGGCCAGGGTTGCCATGCCGATCTTCTTGGAACGTTCGATTTTTTGGGAAATGTGCCGGCAGTACACATGGGCGATTTCATGCCCCAAGATACCGGCTAACTCTTCTTCGTCCTTCATGGCATTTAACAAGCCGGTGTAAATGAATATGTGGCCGGCCGGTGTGGCAAAGGCGTTGTAAATATCGGCTTTGATGACATGAAATTGGTATTTAAACGGTTGCTGGGGCAAAGTCGCCAGGATCCGGTTACCGATTTCGTTCACATAGGGGACAATCACGGGGTCATCAATAACGTCAAAGTGCTTGTAGATCATTTGCATCATCTGGCGCGACATCTCTTCTTCTTCTTTGATCGTGATACTGAAGACCGCAGGCGAGATGAGACTGACCAGGGTGACAAAAACCATCATCATGATAACGACGAATTTCTTGACAGGTATCATAATGCGTCGATAATGACACATTTTTATCCTCTTTTCAAACAACAAATTTTGTGTTAGATCAGGGCAGCGGAATTATGGGTGCCGCTCAACCGGCCGTCAGGGGCCTTCCCTCCGGCCTGTAATCCTGAGGGCTGAAAGCGGCCCCTGAGGGAATACGGGGAAATTCGAATAATGGCACGCATTATATGCATAGCAAATCAAAAGGGCGGCGTCGGCAAGACGACAACGGCCATCAATCTGTCTGCGTCCCTGGCAGTGTCGGAAAAGCGCACCCTTCTGGTCGACTGCGACCCCCAGGCCAATGCGACCTCGGGAGTGGGAATCGACAAGGATGCCATTGAAAGAACCCTGTATCATGGTATTCTCGGCCAGAGCGGGGCTGAAAGCCTGATCATGGACAGCGAAATTTCATCCTTGAAAGTGATCCCTTCCAATGTGGAACTGATCGGGTTTGAAGTGGAAATGATGTCCAGCCCCGAGCGGGATGTTTCCTTGAAAAATCTCCTCGCGCCGCTGGACGGTTCTTTTGAATATATTATTCTGGATTGCCCGCCGTCACTGAGCCTTTTGACGGTCAATGCCTTGACCGCCGCTGATTCCCTGCTGATTCCGCTACAGTGTGAATTTTACGCTCTCGAAGGTTTGGGGCAGCTTCTGAGAACCGTGGAACGCATCAAACAATCCTTGAATCCCGATCTGAAGATCGCCGGTATTCTGCTGACCATGTTCGACAAACGCACCAATCTGTCATACCAGGTCGCCGAGGAGGCTGAACAATACTTCAAGGATCTGGTTTTCAAAACCCTGGTTCCGCGCAATATCCGTCTGAGCGAGGCACCGAGTTTCGGCAAGCCCATACTGCTCTATGATGCGACGTCGACCGGCGCTCTCAGCTACATTGAGCTTGCCAGGGAAATCATGTTGACCGAAGGTGATGTATGCAACGAAGCAATTTGACCAAAACTATCGGTGCAAAAGCCGGCAAACGCAAAAAAATGGCTCTGGGCAAAGGCCTGGGAGCCCTTATTCCGGAGGTGGATACCGGTACGTCAGAACAGAAGGACTTTTTTTTCTGTGATATCGATCTCATCCGGCCCAACCGTTTTCAGCCCCGCATACGTTTTTCAGAAGAGGATCTGCAGGAGCTTACAGACTCCATCAAAGCCCAGGGCATCCTGCAGCCGCTGCTGGTGCGCAAAGATGAAAACGGCTACGAACTGATCGCGGGCGAAAGGCGCCTCAGGGCTGCCAAACGGGCCCACTTGTCCCAGGTACCGGTGGTTATAAAGCGCGTAAATGATGATAAAATGCTGGAAATGGCCATCGTTGAAAACATCCAGCGCGAAAATCTAAATCCTATCGAGGAAGCTGAAGCCTATCACCGGTTGATCACCCAGCTGAATTTGACCCAGGATCAGGCATCGGCCCGGGTGGGTAAAAGCCGATCGGCGGTTGCCAATTTCCTGCGTCTTCGACAGCTGCCCGAGCAAATCAAGGACAGCATTACGGACGGTTCCTTGAGCATGGGACACGCCAGGGCCATCCTGGGTGCCGAGGCATCAGCCCAGCAGCTTGAGGCCTGGCGGTCGGTCATGGCCAAGGGGCTGTCGGTCAGGCAGACGGAAGCCCTGGTGCGTAACTTGAAGTCGGAGAAGAAGAAGCCGCGCATTAAAAAGACCGGCCAAAAGGGCAAGGTTGAAATTGAATTTTACAGCAACGACGACCTTGAGCGATTGATTCAACGCCTGAAAAAAGCAGGTAGAGAATGACGAAGGGCGAATTGAGGAATGCGGTTGAATTTTTATACACATTGGAATACAACCCATTGTTATTTATCAATTAAGTGGACTTTCAATCTGTTTGGAGCTCACCCCGCTGAGCACTCAGTATAAAATCGATTCCAATCCTTCATTCATCATTCGACATTCGCCATTCGTCATTTCCCCCAGTTTATTTTCCAGGTCGGTCAACGTTCGATCAGCTATAACTGATAAAAGCAATTTGACGACACCCATGTCCATTCATATAATTATAGACGGCTATAACCTGATTCGCCAATCAGGCTATTTGAGCAACCTGGACCTTCAGGATATTCAGTACGGCCGC
>WOR8_10005702_pt1 | contig 11975 bp, 11 predicted proteins | sample DeeMarSeWOR38_10_FD_19890 | JGI IMG/M metagenome (IMG submission 19890) | reverse complement strand
CCCGTTCTCCCGTTTTGCCGCCTTCCGTGAGAAGACTGGTTGCCATGATCCTGTCAAAGATTTTCACTCCCCGACGCAAAGCCTCCGCATGATAGGTCGGCTTAATGTGGGCACCCATTATTCGTATACAATGTTTGTTTTCGTAGTCATAACAAAACATCAGCTTGGATTTGTCGTCTCTAAACTCAGCGCCGACAAACTCGTCATTCACGTCCCGAACCGGCACCCCCATCTTTTCAACGTCAAGCAGAGCGTCATAGCTTTCCTTGCACTGAATATAGCAGGTTATTCCGTTGCCATATTCACCGTAGCCCATAACTCCGCCTTTAGTACCCTCATCCAGCATTTCCAACATCTCTTCAGGAGTAACCTTGGAGCATGGATTGGTGCAGGCACAGTGCCAGTGGTCAACACCTGCTCCGCTGCACCCGCTTCTTTTCACGGGCCCCTTATCAACAAGAACGACCTTTGCGCCACGTTTGGCCGCGTTGATAGCCGCGTGGCAACCGGCGACGCCGCCGCCGAGAACAAGGACGTCTGCAACGACTTCGGTTTCCTCACCGTATTTTATCGGGTAGGGCCATTGGTCCATTTCTCCCATTGCATTATGAACATCGCCCTTTGGCTGCACAGCTTCCGGATGCTTGTCTGCGATTTGAGTTTGCGAGCTGTCAGCTAAGGCTTTTTCGGACAAAATTCCGGCTCCTATGGTGCTGCTAATCACAACTGAGCCTGAGCGGACAAGGAAATCTCTTCTTGACACGTTTTTGTTTAGCTTGCCTTCTTCATTTATCATATTTGCAGCTCTCCCTTTTCAGGATTCTTGATATTCTTAGCTTTTATGGAATGACTTCCATTAGATCCTCACCAAAGAGGATCTCTCCTTTATATATTTCACTGATCTTCTCAGCAGTAGCTTCTTTATTTATCCGGCCGGGGGTAAAGTGTGTGAGAACCAAACGTTTAACCCGGGCCTTTTGTGCCATGGCGGCAACATCTGTCAGTGATCCGTGGGGCTTTGGGAATTTCTGTTTCCCAGCCTGGTTGCTCTTTTGGGGTTTAAACGGAGGATACCATTCATGGCCTTTTTCTTTTATAACTTGACCTGAGTCCATGACCAGTATGTCTGCACCTGTGGCCAACTTAATGAGGCTGTCTGAATAAGACAGGTCTCCGGAAATGACGATCGATTTCCCGTCTGCATCAAATCGGTAGGCTATAGTAAATATTGAATGGACCACTTCAGCCGTGCGAATAGTGACACCATTTAATTCTAAATTGGCCCCACCTTTTAACTCGATGACGTCTGCGGACTTTTTTCCGTCAGTAGTGAGGCCACCCAGCATCGCTCGATAGGCCATGTCTTTTTCATAGAAATTCATTACGAATTCACATAATTCTTTGGTCCGAGGAGGGCCGATGATCTTCAGGTCTCCGCCTCTCGGCAGATATGTTTTGATAAACAAAGGAATGAATTCTTCGTTGTGGTCGAGATGATGATGGGTGAACATAAAGGTCCCGATATCTCGCAGCGGAATACCTGCTTCAGACAATCGGGCTTGAGCACCGTTGCCCATGTCAACCAAAAAGTAGAAACCCTTAAAATGAATAAGTGCGCTGGGTCCGGATCGTTTTGGATTATAGACGGGACTTCCTGTCCCAACCGTGAGCACACTGAAATCGCCCTTGTGATGATAAGTATTTGAGATTCCAAGCCGCCCTCTGCGGGCGTGTTTTTTGTTGCCAGGGTCATCGCTACCTCCTGCACGAAATCGGCTTCGCAGGGTAAAAAGTTCGTCTCTGTCAATGAATCCGTCTCCGTTCAGGTCAATGACATCAAAATGCTCGGCAATGCGTCCCGATGCCTCAGAACGGCTGATTTTGCCATCACCATTTTTATCGAGTCGCATGGGATTAGCGTTTGACATACCGCCTGGAACATTGTCACCTCTCTCATGCCCGGCGGGTTGCGCATATGAAGGATATGACACTAATAAGATTATCATTCCACAAATACAGGATAGCAACCATCCAAACCCTAAGATTCCTTGTCTCACGCGTAACATTAATAAAATCCTTTCATGTCTAATTTTTAGATATCTAAATTAAAAAACCGTATATATTGCATGTTTATTTTTTTATATGACTACTTGATATTAGATATTTGGATCTGTGCCACCGAGCGTGTTTCGGACTTTTACAAGGGGAATTTGTAGATTATCCATTTCTTTTTGGGTGAGCTCTGATCGGATGTCATTTTCATCATGCTCCATCACGCCTACGGCGAATTTTGCAGCTTCTTTACCTTTTGAGGTAAGCGTGACGTTCATGATTCTATCATCATTTGCGTCTTGTCTACGATCGATCAGCCCTGACGCTTCCATTTTTTTTACCAGATTTGTGACTGTAGCGGGTTTTATATGTAGTCCACGACCAATTGTTCCTTGAGTCAATTTACCGTGATTCAGCAAGGCCACAAGAATTCTTGCCTGCCCAAAATGAATTCCGCCCTCACTGAGAGCACCTCTAAGCCTTTCATTGAGCAATTTTCCTATATGCATAAAAATAAGCATAAGAGGTTTATCTGGATTATTCCGTGTCATAGCTTTCTCCAATTCTATTTAGCAATCTAATTGTTAGCTATCTAACTGTCAAGCTCTTTTTCATTATTCGCAAATTTTCTTTCAGGTACGGTTTCGGGAATCGACCTAAAGCAGAGGACTACGACCATCAGTCCACAGTGTCGGTAATGGCTTCTAAATAGAAAAATATGGTCGATAGTACTCGATTATATGCAATGCAAAAATTAAAGATTGGTGGATGCAGTCTGCAATAAATTGGCGATATTTTAAAACTGTGTGAGCAGGCACGCAACACACACTTTTGGGCAAGCCCAAATTGATTATCTTTCTACATGTAATATGCAGAATTTTGGCGGTCTTCTATGAATGTGGGGGACACATTATGCTGCGAGTCTATTTATCTTATTATATTAGTAAGTTCTAATACAATTTTATTCCTATTAATTTCAATTACTTATACATCCCTAAGGCAGCCAAATTCACTTCTTATTTTCAAAGACTTAAGTTCACTCAGAACATATGGCACGGGATCGAAAGAAAATACAGTCTTAAAAAATTATGTATTTGTCATTGTGTAATCTGTTTAGCGACAGTTGTATTTTCTTTTTTCCTAGCCTAATTTATTTAACATCAAATGATCTTGTCATTCAGATAACATTTGTTTGATTTAATATTTCTTTTATAGAAAATTGCGGGTTTCCCAAAACCAGTTTGACGGCGAGTTGTCGGGTTAGCTCTTTCTTAGCATCATCGTGGACCCATGGAAGCCACATGCTACTAATCCCATCGACACGCATCAACAGGCACCCTGCAATCATAACTCGTATTCGGTTTTCCAGTACATCGCGGGGTTCAGGAATACTCAGGGTTTCAAAATAAGATTCAATTAGCTTAAGGGTGGCTTCATATGCGATTTGGCGAATTTGATGAAAATATATAATTCTTAATATATATGAGGTTGCCAGCTTTCCGATATCCTCAACCGGATCCCCCCAGTGGCTTTCTTCCAGATCATAGGTAGCACAGTTATCCCCGCAGACTAAAATATTGCGATCATGATAGTCTCCATGAACCAAAACGATGTTTTTTTTTGAAGAAGTTTTTACAAAATCAGATACTTTCTTTATAATATAATTTTTTTTATCCGAATCGCTGATGTTTGTCCAAACCTCGCCGACTTCATAGCGATATTTAATGGCTTTTATTTTCTTCTCCAAGGCTTCATCCCGGAGGGCTTCAAATTTTCCATAGGTATGATTTGCAACGCGGGCGATATTGGTCCCCAGGATTTCAGCATGTTTTAAATTGATTTCTTCGTTCATCACATCGGCCAGCACCGAACCATTTTGGCCACATACCTCGGATAAAACCATAATATTGTTATCCGTGTCATGATGATAAACTAGTGGCACAAAACCTTCCGTTACCGCCCGCCTAAAAATCCTCAAAGCTTTAACTTCTGCGAACTGACGCTCGTCATACCATACGACAAACGCATCTTCCGGGACTGTGCCTCCAACAAGTTCTTTGACTTTATCCAGCCTTCCTGGTATCGCCTGTTTGAAGTAAAGGTTGCCGTTTCCCACCTTTGCCTTAAAAACAGCAGAAACTAAACCCCCTCCGACCACTGCCACATTTTGAACTTCAGCATAATTGATAAAATCTAATTTGTCGGCCAGATGTTCTTTTATATATGCAGCGAGATTATCTTCACTTAAAATGATCACGGCAGTTTTTCCCTATTATTTCGAGGCCATTCGATCATAGCAATCGGCAGTTAGGTCTTCTTTGGCACTAATCAGAACGTGTTTTTGAATTTTTCCGGAAGCTGTCCTTTGAAACTCATCTACATATTCAATGTAGCGTGGCACTTTAAATTCGGCGATGCTATCTAAACAAAAAGCAATGATTTCTTCGGGCGGAATACTTTCGGGTGTCTCTCCCTGCACTGGCGCAATATAGGCCTTAACTTCTTCTCCGCGGCTCTCATCGGGCACCGGAACAACCGCCGCACTTAATATTTTGGGATGGCTGGTAAGCACATGTTCCACTTCGCTGGCAGAAATATTGTCGCCCGAGCGTCGAATCATATCTTTCTTCCGGCCGACAATGTAATAATACCCGTTTTCATCCTGCCGGAACAGGTCCCCGGTGTGAAACCACTCCCCTGTGAATGCCTCGGCTGTCTCTTTGGGCTTTTTATAATAACCCTTGAACATACCCGGCCCTTTGATTAAAAGTTCACCTATCCCCCCCGGTGCGACATCGTCTCCGTTATTGTCGACGATTCGGACCTCGCGAAAATCCGGCGGTTTTCCAACGGATCCGGAACCGGTCATGTGATCGTCTTCCAGGGGAACGAACATGCCCGGCCCGATTTCCGTCATACCGTAAGCCTCACGAGCTCTGACATTGAAACGCTCCTCGAATTGTTTGTGAAGATGCGGCGGGATGGCGCCGACAAATACAAATCGCAACCGGTGCTGCTTGTCGTCGGGAGATTCGGGCTGCTTGAGCGTCCAGGCCGCCATGGTTGCCCATGCTGTGGTTACTCCATACTCGCGCACAAGCTGCATATAGCTGGAAGCACTGTATTTTTTCGCCAAGACCATAGATGCACCCGCTGTCAGACACATGATCAGTTCCCACTGTGGATCCATGTAGTAAAAGGGGGAAACGCTCAGAAATACGTCATCGGGCTTCATGTTTAGCGCTGCGCTCATGCCGCACGTCAGCCAGTACTCATGGGACAACATGCATCCTTTGGGAAATCCGGTAGTGCCGGATGTATATTGGATGTTTACCAGGTCATTCAGTCCGATGTCGGTTACGGTAAATTCCTTCGATGCCCCGTCGGCTAAATCGGCCAGAAATTTTCCCGGCGCCTTTCCTTTGTCTCCGGCCCTGAAAACTTTCTTGACCTTTGGCGTCTGTGGCTGAGCTTCCGCAAAAGTTGATAGGAATTCCGTATGAAGTATCAAGGCGGATGCGTCGGAATCATTCAACACATATTTCAGATCAACTGCTTGGTACCGGGTGTTCAGGGGAACCATAACAGCGCCTAATTTCGCCAGGGCCAACCACGTCAGCGGAAATTCAGGACAATTGGGTAACATTACGGCGATATGATCGCCTCTGCTTATTCCCTCTGTACGAAGCGCGTTGGCAAATTGATTCACCTTCTTGTCGAGCTGTTTAAAACTAAAGAACACATTTTCCGGGTGAAAATTAATGGTTTTCTTTTCACCATAACGGCGGGCGGATTTTTCGAGCAGTGTTCCAATACTCTTTTCCAATCCGGCAATCGGCATAGGGTTTCCTCTCTGAGTGCAATTTTTAGTTTTAACCGTATTTTCGTTCCGTTCTCCGGCGGACGGCCTCCGCACTGAAAAAGGTCAGAATGGACAGACCGATCAGAAGCGAGGACACCGCCGCCAGGGTGGGGTTTATTTCAAGGCGAACATCCATCCACATCTGAACGGGCAGCGTATGGCGGGAGCCGCTGATCCACATGGATATCACCAGCTCATCAAAAGAGACCAGGAAGGCAAACAGCGCGCCAACGAAAACACCGGGCCGAATCAAGGGAAACGTGATGTAGTAGAAAGTTCGGATTGGGTTGGCTCCCAAACTGGCAGAGGCCTTTTCCAACGTCCTGTCAAAACCCTGCAGGGCGGCGAATACATTGATAAAGACAAATGGGGTTGCCAGAATCGAATGCCCGAGCACCAGACCCCAGTAGTTCTCGATCAACCCCAGTTTGGCAAAGAAACTGTAAATGCCCACCGAGATGACAATCGTCGGAATGATCATGGGCGAAAGAATCAAGACGAAAACACCGCCCTTCCACCGGAATCGTCCGCGATTTAATCCGAAGGCAGCTGTTGTTCCGATAATAGACGCTACCGCCATCACCATCAAAGCGACTTTGAAGCTTAAAATCGTGGCTGAAATCCAGGCATGGCTGGAGAAATAATTGGCATACCACTGCGAGGATAGGCTTTTCGGCGGAAACTCTAAATAGCTTGAAGCGCTCAACGAGATCGGGAACACCACAAAAAGAGGGATCGCCAAAAAAAATAATATGAGCACAACAATGCTCCAAAGCAGTATTTTGCCAAGTTTTCCGTGCAGTATGGGCATGTAGATAGCTAGATCAAAAATACGAGTATTATTATGTATCCCCAGAACCAACAAATCGATTGATTCCGATGAATTTATGAAACAGGCCGATGATAATCAACGTCATTGTCATCAGGATTAGGGATAATGCTGCGGCAAATCCCCAGTTTAAAAGCGTAGTGATCTGGCTTTCTATCAGCATAGCAATCATAATATCTTTGCGGCCCCCGACCAGGGCGGGGGTAATAAAAAAGGCAATGGATATTATGAAAACCAGCGTGAAGCCTGCTAAAATGCCGGGCGTGCTCAAAGGCAGAAATATACGCCAAAATGTTCGCAGCGGTCCAGCGCCTAATATTTTAGAAGCTTTTAGCAGATCGCGGTCGATCCCTTTCATGGTGGCGTACAGTGGTAAAATCATTAGAGGAAGCAATATCTGAACCATAGCCAAAACAACCGCTTTGGTTGTGTAAAGCAATTTGATGGGCTCTGCTACCAGGTCCAAATAAATAAGCAACTTATTCACCAGCCCTTGTCGGCCCAACAGAACCATCCAGGCATAGGTGCGCACCAATATGCCGGTCCATAAGGGCAGAATAACCAGAATGATTAAAATCTTTGCGGTTTTCGGGGAAACGTCCGCCATCAGATAGGATACCGGGTAACCGGCAATCAGACAGCAGACACTGACCATCAGGGATATCACCAGGGTTCGCAGGAGAATTTGAAGATAGATGCCCGCCTGGAAAAATTTCATGTAATGCTTAATAGTAAAATCCGGATCAAAGAAGCTCAGCGCAAAGATCCGGAAAACCGGTACCACCATGAAAAATATCAATAGTACCAACAGGGGAAGTATCAGATAAAAAGTGGGATCAATCGATCTCCTCGGTTTCTCCTGCGCACCTGGTATAGAAATCCTCGACTTCATTCCCTTATTTCAACATCCACGCATTCCATTTTTCCATCAGACGCTCTTCGTTTTCAGCCCAGAATTGATAGTCCCGTACAACACCTAATTTGTAAAATTCCGGGTTAGTCGGAAGTGTTTTGGCCAACTCCGGTGAAAGCAATTCGTACATGGATTTGCTGGGTCCCGGGTAGGGTATCATTTTAACCCATTCGGCCTGAAGCTCGGGCTTTACCATAAAGGCCAAAAACTTCATGGCGGCATCTTTGTTTTTTGCACCTTTGACCACCGCATTGTATGCCAGTAGCAAAACTTGTTGATTCCATTCGAGGGCGACCGGTACGCCTTCTTTTTGAATGGCGGTGATGCGGCCGTTGAAAGCAGCGGCCATATCGACCTCGCCGTCGGCCAGCAGCTGAGCCGGCTGGGCCGGCATGGTCCACCAAGCAGTGACGTGAGGCTTAATCTTGTCAAGACTTTTCCAGGCGCGTTCTTCGTCCAATGGATAAACCTTATCCGGAGATACGCCATCTGCCATGAGCGCAATCTCCATTGTGTATGGAAAATTCGGCAAGCTTCTGGGGCCCGGAAATTTATTCACATCCCAGAAATCAGCCCAAGATTTGGGTTCTTTGCCGGCTGGAAATTTTTTTGTATTGTAAGCCAACACGGTGGAGTAAAATGCCGCCGGCACGGCATGGGAGTGCGCCAACCCCGGAAGAAAATCGGATTTATCAACGATGCTGTAGTCGATCGGTTCAAGATACCCGCGTTCCTTGCCACGAATCATGTCTTCCGGACCAATTTCCGTAACGTCCCATTCGATGTTGCCGCTTTCACACATGGCTTTTAATTTCGCAAAATTAACAGGGGCGGTAAAAACCACTTTGATTCCGGTTTGCTGTTCGAAGGGTTCGGCAAAGACTTTTTTTGCCACCTGCTCAACAACACCACCGGAGCTGTTGTAGACAATCGTCTTGCCTTCTTCGGCCCCTGCTAAAATGGGGTGCCAGGCCAAGATGCCTATCGCGACAATAATTGTCATCACGATTCTGCTTCGCTTTGATAAAATTTTTTTCATAATTCTTTCCTCCTTGTCTTAGCAGTTTATGGTGTTTCACCGTCTATAAAAACCATGTCGGCGATGTTGAACCAAAGGACGACCTGATCGCCTTTTTTGAACAAGCCCCTATCTACGCGCTTAGGATGCCGGATGACAACATGCTTGTTGCGAACGTTGACGATGTATTTGGTACTCTCGCCGATATAAATGAGCTCCTCGATTCGGCCTTCAATACCGCTGCGTTCATGTGCTTTGTTTTCCAGCCAAAGCATTTCCGGGCGGATGGACACATGGCATTTCCCCGCAGCAAAACTCCGATTAACGGGAAGGTCTAATGTTGCCCCGAGCTCATGAAGCGCAACCACGGACCGGCTGTTTTTGTGGCGTATTTCGGCTTCAAACAAGTTAGTCTCTCCAATAAAGTCTGCTACGAAACGGTTTTGAGGCTGATCATATATTTCCCTGGGATTTCCGATTTGCTGCAGTCGTCCATGGTTTAAAATGATAATTTTGTCGGACATCACCAGGGCCTCTTCTTGGTCGTGGGTTACGTAGACGACCGTAACACCGGTTTGGTTTTGAATATGTTTTATCTCAATTTGCATTTGCTCTCTGAGCTTTTTGTCCAAAGCCCCCAGCGGTTCGTCCATGAGCAGCAGTGGGGGGTTGAATACAAGAGCGCGGGCTATGGCCACACGCTGCTGCTGTCCACCGGAAAGCTGCCTCGGGTAGCGTCTTTCGAATCCTTCCAGTTGCACCATGTGCAGTGCATCACGAATCCTCTCATGAATGAGGGATTTTTGAACGCTTCGCATTTGCAACGGATAGGCGACGTTTTGTGACACCGTCATATGGGGAAACAGGGCATAGTTCTGAAAAACCATCCCGATGTTTCGTTTATAGGTTGGAATCAGGGTGATTGGCTTGGAATCTATAAGCACCTCACCAGAAGTTGGTGATTCAAATCCGGCGATAATGTTTAGAGTTGTAGTTTTGCCGGATCCGCTGGGTCCTAACAGAGTGAAAAAACTTCCTGGTTGCGCTGTAAACGAAAGAGCATCGACGGCCTTTACTGGACCGAAATGCTTCGTCAGGGAGCGAACCTCTATTTGCGCACCGGAAATTGTATTTTCCTCAGATCTCATTCAGTTTCTCCGTTGAACGGCCAACCCCGTTTATTTCACGAATTGAAATCATGAAACCTGAGACCTCCTATCTGGGATCTCAACATGGCGCCTATTCCATTTTGAATAATTGCAGCGCATTTCGGTATAGCCATTTTTCTTTCACCGACTCTTTTAGCGGCAACGCTATCATTTCGGCAACGATTTGACCGATCGGCAGCCCCAAATCACCGGCCCCAGATGCAAACACAATTCGATCCTGCAAGAGGGTATTGCCGAATTGCATCAGCATTTCAAAACCGGCGCCCGGCACCGCCAGATATTTTGGCCGGTGGGACGAGGTGTCGATATAGACATTTTGATGGCGACGGGCCACGCCGATCAGCTCCGGCACCCAAGGCCAGCCGCCGCAGCTAGCAACGATGCGCAATTGCGGAAAATCGATGGCTACTTGGTCCAGAAAGAGGGGCCGCCCGATGTCCATCGGAAAATCCGTGCGATAGTTCATGGCCGTGTAGATAAAAACCGGGATATCAAGCTGAACTGCCTTGGCATAGCATGGATAAAACCGGGCATCATTTGCTTTGATGCCCCAGCGGTAAGGTGAAGCATACACGGCTTTAAAACCCAATTCTTCAACGGCGCGATCGAGCGCTTTGGCCGACTCTGTGCCTTTAAATGGGTTGAAAATCGCCATGCCCTTAAGCCGGTCGGGCATTTGTGAAACATTTCTAGCAGTTTCTTCGTTATCCGGCCCATCAATAAGGCCCCATTCAATACCGGCCTCGTCAAGCTGCTTTTCAAACTGGGCTGGTGTGACAGCGATTTTCTGAGCCAGCTCCTCCAGGAATTCGGTGAGCTGTTCTTCAGAAAGCTCCTCGCTCTTGCCTTCTAGGTCCTCCATGCTTGTTCCCAGGGAGGCCGCCCATTGGGGGCCGAAAATCCGGCGATAGTTGGCAATGCCCTGGCCCTCTTTGTTTAAGACAAAAAATTTCATCGTCTCCGCGGTTTTTTTGGGGCCAGGTGGAAAATCGAGTCTTAGGTCTATCACCTTTGACATTTAATAGCCTTTCAGTTTTTCAAATCGATGATATTTGGTTATGCGGGCGGTCACATATGGTCGCATTCATGACATCCAGATATTTCTGCTTGAAGAACAACAACACTTCATTGAAGTGTGGATGATGCGGCCCCATAGTCAATCTGAAATATCCGAATCCCTCAATCAGAGTGACCAATATGGTCGCAACTTCCTCCTTCTTGTCTACTTCAACCAGACCCTGTTTTTCATAGTACTCCAATTTCTTCATCGTACACTCTACAAAGCGCTTATACATGTTTTGAATGCGTTCTTTGACCTTTTCGTTTCTAAAGCTCAACGCATAACAAGACCAGAAAACACTTTGCCGCGCAGGTGGATTTTCATAGGTTTGAAAATAATAGTCCGCCCAGTATTTGAAGTTTTGATGGGGATCTTCGTACTTCTCAAACTCTAATTCGTAGAACGCTTCAGCCCTTTCGAGCATGTAATCCACCAGGGCCAATATTAGGCGCTCTTTATTTTTAAAGTAATGCATCACGATACCGGGATTAACATTCATTCGTCTAGCAATTTTGTTAATGGACATACCGACCAGACCCTCCTCTGCCACAAGGCGGTATGTATGCCTGAGTATATCGGGTTTGCGTATATGTGCGATACTTTTTCGTCCCATTGATATCCACATTATTTTATATTAATGAATATTAATCTATAAAAAAATATTGTTTGTCAAGAAAAAAATTTTGCCAGAATAATGGGTGACAAAGATAGTTCAGCGGACAACGCGTAAATATGGATTAAACGGCTTTTGAAATATAATATTCAGAAAAGTTTGGATTCCGGTACGAAATGTGGAAAACAGCCAAATGATTGATAACGGCTAACGAAAACAAATTCGGATTGCCGATTTTTTTCAGAGTAGCATATCTTTTGTGACATTTCGCTAATTGAAGATTTTTCAGTCAAATACGCAACATCCAGATATTTTTCCCAGGATTCGATGCAGGCATGTAACAATTTTGGGGAAGCCCAAATTCCTTCTATTGCTTGATGAAATCCACAATGATGTATTTCGGTTCTCGGAGTGTCGCAATTTTAATCTACCATCGCATTTATCGTTATTTCTTATCGG
>WOR8_10006506_pt1 | contig 11979 bp, 8 predicted proteins | sample DeeMarSeWOR38_10_FD_19890 | JGI IMG/M metagenome (IMG submission 19890) | reverse complement strand
GCGTCGATGAAGACCACTTCCATCCCCCCATTTAGATTAACCTCTGCGGTCTGAGAAATGTCGTCGCTCTCTGAAGCTATAACGTCCGGATAACCGTAGTTGATGTCATTCAGAATGTTCGCTTCGCAGACAATTTCATACTGATTGTCGACCTTTGATGGAAGAGAATCGGGTGTTGCTGAAGGTAGTCCTGCAGACAGTAAGACTCGCGGCTCAAGCGGCTCGATAGTAAAAGGAATCTGTGGATTAGACGGACATTTTTTGCTGTCACATCTGCCGGTGAGCAGATGTTTCTTTAGCCACCCCCAGACTTTCCTAATTATGTGGCCAAACATAATATGTAAAATGACCCTACCTGCGGAGAATATTTGGACACCTCTCCAGTTTAATGAATATCGGTCAATAAGCTTTCTAAGTTAATCACAATACTTCTCTGACTTAGACACAAAGCAAAACATAACAATGGATATTGATAATTCAATTAAGTATTACGGCAGAGTCGCACTAATTAAGCATAGAAACATACATCCACTCTTATGGGACGTTCGCTTCCTCATATCTGAAGGATTATGGTAGTTATATCCACAGTGAATATCGCAAAGGGTGTACCAGTTTATGGAGTAGTACAAAAAGGTAGACGTAAGTTCATAGAACACAAGATATTACGCTTGTATAACTTTGTGTGGCTGTAGCTGGAATGTCTCAATTATAAATTTTTCAATAAGACATTAAGAGGCTTGTTGCAGATTGTTTAAAGGCTGCGAAGACAGTATATTGTAAGTCCTTATCTGTTAAAATGTTATACGCATCTCAGTTTTTCCAAGCAGACTCAGATGTCTCATCTACATAATAAGACACAACTGTATTATGTCGCGATTTATAGAATTGTCCGTAAGACGGAAGACTCCAGAGGCTACGCTCATCAGTCGATAACATAAAAAAGACGTTCAAAAGGATATCACCCTTATAATTATGCCTTTCCGAATATATGTACGAAGGTTATAGGGATAGAGAAAATCGACAGGAACTAATTAAGGCCGGAAATGATTTCGGCCAACTATTAAACAGACCTAATGGCACTGGTAATGAGATAATGAACCAAATGCAAGTTGGCAAATTTGAGGTAGCCGGTCAGGTGACAGCATCTGATTTGTTCGAACGGATGGGGCGGTTTGATGAGGAGCCTTCACAGTTTCTAAAAAACTTGTTGGCTGTTACATGTTTCCTTGGAGAAGTGGATGAAGGAGCAATCCTCTGCAGTAAACATGAAGGAAGTGTTGATGTTATTGCTGTGCACCCGGATGTTGAAAGAAAAACTACCGCACCAGCATGGATTGTGAAAACTGCAGATTTAGTTCGGGGTGTGGTTCCCGAGGAGGGACATGTTGTAAAGATAACGGAGCCATCATCAATTGATGGAGAAATCGTAAAAAATCTTGTTGTCATGATTCCACTCGGAATAACTGGGATTGATAATGCCATAGCAGCATTTCGTGTGGAGACTGATGATGTAACTGTTCTTGAAGCCAGGTCTCAGCGGCTACAACTTGCCATTAGCATGTTACGCTACTCAGAAGCAAGACTTAGTCGGCTTACTGGGCAGAGTCGCTTGATACGACTGCGGCAGGCAATGGAAATACTTTCTGCGGTTAACCAACAGGACAAATTTATAAGCGCGTCCATGACCTTCTGCAATGAAGTGGCGTCTCAATGGCTATGTGAGCGAGTGAGTATTGGTTTTCTGGAAGGTAGGTATGTCCAACTCAAAGCGATGAGTCATACCGAAGATTTCAGCCGGAAAATGAAAGTCGTCCAGTATATTGAATCTGCGATGGAAGAATGTTTGGACCAGGATATTGAGATCCTTAGCCCTGCTTCTGATGATGCAACATATATCAGTCGTGCAGCGGATGCACTGTCACAAAAATACGGCCCACAAACCGTTCTTAGCCTACCTTTACGCCGAAAAGGTGAAGTCATTGCAGTTTTGACACTTGAACGTCCTGCAGATAAAGCTTTTTCTGTTGATGAAATTGAGATAATTCGATTGACCTGTGAATTATGCACTGCCGGGCTAAAGAATTTATATGAGTATAACCGCTGGATTGGTGCAACAATTGCAATCAAGACTCGTAATTTCTTCGCAGGATTCTTAGGCCCAAAGCATACCCTGGCAAAAATTCTTATAATTTTGTCCTTTATGTCTATACTGTTTATGGTCTTTGGCAAGGGACAGTTTCGGCCTGAAGCATCATTTGTGCTGGAAGCAACGCAACAACAGGTAATTCCAGCTCCTTTCGATGGATATATTAAAAGTGTTGAAGTTGAGATTGGTGAAAATGTTGAGGGAAATGATTCAATATTAGCCACTCTTGACACGGCTGAATTACGACTTCAGTTAGCTGCTGTCAAAGCTGAAAAGGCCGGTTATCACAAGCAGGCTTCGGCGGCAATGCGTGATAACGAAACTGCACAAGCCCAGATTGCTCAAGCCAACGCGGATAAATCACAGATCCGGATTGATTTACTAAACCACCACATTGGCAAGGCAAATCTAATTTCGCCAATTAGCGGTATTGTTGCCAAAGGTGACCTGAAACGCCAAATAGGCGCACCTGTTAAAACAGGTGATGTCCTTTTTGTAGTTTGTCCGCTTGAGTCTTTGCGTGCGCAGCTTATGGTTCCAGAAGACCTGATTTTCGATATTGAGGTTGGGCAGGAAGGAAAACTAGCCACAGCATCTTATCCTGGCCAATCGATAAGGTTTGTCGTTGAGCGGATTAATCCTATAGCTGAGGTAGTAAACCAGCGAAATGTTTTCAAAGTTCGTGTTCATTTATTAGAGACATATTCATGGATGCGTCCAGGCATGGAAGGTGTGGCCAAGGTATCAGCGGGAAAACGTCGTTATATATGGATATGGACGCGCAAGATTGCCAACTGGATACGAATGAAGTTATGGATTTAATTTCAGGGGTATTCTATGGCAGTTGAACGTCCAACTTTTCATGAGACATGGTATCGAGTTGCCAATCTGCGACCGAGATTATTATCAAGTGTGAATGTTTATAAACAATATTTCCGGGGGCAGATTTGGTATGTTCTGGAAAACTTTTCTAATAATAAATTCTCCCGCATCAGTGATAACGCTTACCACTGCATTGCTATGCTTGATGGGAAACGTACTGTTGACGAAGTATGGCAAATATGCAATGAGCAACTCGGAGACAAAGCACTAACTCAGCCAGAAGTAATACAGCTTCTAGGTCAGTTATACTGCTCAAATCTTTTATATGCAGAACTGGCACCAGATACTGCCAGCCTGTTTAACCGTCACCAGATGCGAATTAAACGTCAGGTTCAAGGGATTCTTACAAATCTGCTATTTATAAGGATTCCTTTAGTTGATCCCGAGCGCTTTTTGGAACGATGGATTAACTTAATTGGCAGGATTTTTAGCTCGATTGGTTTTCTATTATGGTTGATAGTCGTAATTACTGGTTTGTGTTTTGTTGTCAGCAACTTTAAAGAATTGATTTATCAAAGTTCTGACGTTTTAGCACCAGACAACCTGATTCTTTTGTATCTCAGCATGGTGTTAATTAAGATATTTCATGAGTTTGGTCATGCTTTTGCATGTAAGAAATTTGGTCAATCTAACGGATCAGGTGGACAAGTTCATGTTATGGGGATCATGTTCCTTTTGTTTGTTCCTTTACCATATGTGGATGCATCTAGTGCTTGGGCTTTTCGTAAAAAGTGGCACAGGGCGATTGTTGGTATGTCTGGCGTAATGGTTGAACTCTTTATCGCATCAATTGCAGCTGTTATCTGGGCAAATACATCTACGGGAACACTTCATATCATTGCTTATAACATGATATTTATCGCAAGCGTCTCAACTCTTGTATTTAATGGAAATCCGCTACTTCGATTCGATGCTTATTACGTTCTTTCAGACATATTAGAGATTCCTAATCTTAGTCAGCGCAGCCGAAATTATCTTTACTACCTCATTAGAAAGTACTGTTGGAATGTTAGAGTTACACATAGCCCTGCCCATACTTCTGGAGAGAAAGGTTGGTTTGTATTTTACGGTATTGCTTCGACAGCATACCGAATTTTTGTCTGCATAAGGATTTTACTTTTTCTAAATGACAGACTTCCCGAGGAATTATTCATTCTTGTATCGTTGTTTGCGTTCTCGGCGATTGTTGCTTGGGTATTGGTTCCTTTTGGCAAATTCATACGTTACCTGGCTACAAACGAAGAATTAGCTAGAACTCGAACACGCGCTGTGGGTTCAACATTAGGAGCGTTGGTTTTGTTAATAATTTGCACAGGTATATTTCGAGTTCCAGATTATTGTCGCGTTGAAGGGATTGTTGAACCAGTAGGTTTAGCTGTTGTTCACGCTGATAGCGATGGATTTGTAACCGACTTTCTAACTTCGGGCCAGAGTGTATCGCCGGAAAGCGATCCCCTTATAAAGTCGGTTAATCATAAACTGGAAGCTGAAAAGAAGGTTATACAGGCTGAGCTTGTCGCTCTTGAGGCGAAGCAACGTATTGCAACCACCAAGGAAATAGCTGCTGCCCAAATACTGGCCGAACAAATCGAGGCATTGAAAGAAAAAAAAACCAGGATTAATCATGAAATATCATCATTAAATGTGCAATCTCCTCTGTCAGGAACTTGGGTTTCACCGGAAATTGACAAAGCAAGAGGTGTGTACTTGAATCGGGGTGAGCAAATCGGTTTCGTTGCGAATCTGGATGATGTGCTTATCCGGGCTACAACTGGGCAGACACTTGCTGCGATGCTGGTGGAACAGGCCCATAAGCAACTGGAAATCCGAGTTAAAGGTCGACCTGATGCCAAGCTTAACGGGCAGATAGAAAAGATTTTTCCTGCCGGCCAAGAGATATTGCCATCTGAAGCATTGGGGTATACCGTTGGTGGAGCCATGCCAACTCAGTCACAAGACCCCCGCGGCAGAAAGACAGTTGAGAAGTTTTTTGAAATTCGCATAAGACCAGATTCCGATACTTCAATTCGTCTGCTTACTGGTCAGCGTGTAATAGCAAGGATTCAATTACGCTCCAAACCACTTGTGTGCCAATGGTGGCTATCTCTGAGACAGTTATTTCAGCGGAGGTTCCATATTTGAGATGACCGCAATAACGAGTTCAACATGGCGAATGTTTGAACAACGAATATCCCTTGAACCTTTACCAAAAGGATTTGATGCGGCTTGGGATGTTGGTGTGGGGCTGGCTAGCAGAGTTGTGCCGCGACGAAAAAGGTTTCTCAAGCAGGCCGAAAGCATACTGGCGATTGAAAAGCAATTTTCTGAGTTGACGGATTCCAAACTTCGGCAAGTTGCTTCAGACCTGCGTGAAATTTTCCGATGTAATCGTGAAACCCTCTCAGACCTTGAACGCGCCTTTGCACTGGTTAGAGAAATAGCTTTTCGGCAGATTGGTGAAAAACCTTTCCCCGTTCAAATTGCAGGAGCTCTGGCCTTATATGCCGGATGCATTACTGAAATGGCCACCGGGGAAGGTAAGACACTTGCTATAACCATGCCGGTAACAATTGCCGGATGGCGAGGACATGGCTGTCACGTTATAACCGTCAACGATTATCTGGCCCAGCGAGATGCTGAGTGGATGGGGCGAATTTATCGTTTTTGTGGATTGACCGTTTCATTCATAGAACAACAGATGTCACCCGAGCAGCGAAGAAAAGCCTATATGGCTGATATTACTTACTGCACTAATAAGGAAGTTACTGCCGATTTTCTTCGCGACCGTTTAATGTTAGGTAATTCTAAAGGATTGTGCTCATCACTCCTTGACAAAATTATCACGAGGGGCAGAGCTGCAGACAGACTCGTACAGAGAGGATTACATTATGCCGTTGTGGATGAAGCCGATTCGATTCTTGTTGATGAGGCAGTTACACCGCTTATAATCTCCGGTCAGGCTCCTAATCCACAGCAGATAGAATACTTTCGTCAGGCAGCAAGTATCGTCAACCAACTGAATCCCGAAGTGGACTACCAGGTTAATCATCAATACAGAGAGATTGAGTTTACTGATCTCGGTAGGACTCATTTAACAGAATTAACCGAATATATAGGAGGTTTTTGGAGAGGGAATCGTCGTTGCTTGGAACTGATAAATCAGGCATTGACGGCCAAAGAACTGTACCTGAAGGACAAGCACTATGTAATTGACGATGACAAAATTGTTATTATTGATGATTTTACCGGCCGTATGATGCCGGATCGTACCTGGCGTGATGGTTTACATCAGGCCATTGAAGCCAAGGAGAAGGTTGAAATACATCCACCTAAGGACACTTATGCTCGTATAAGTTTTCAGAGGTTTTTCAGAATTTATCGTAAGTTAGCTGGAATGACAGGAACCGCATCTGAGGCAAGTAGCGAATTTTGGCAGATATACCATTTACCTGTTGTATCAATCCCCACAAATCGTCCATGTATTAGGAAGAACTTGCCAACTATAGTGTTACCCACAGAATCAGCCAAATGGGCAAGGATAGTGCGGGAAATTCGCAGTGTACATGATATCGGCAGGCCGATTCTCGTAGGAACACGTAGTGTCAGAGCCAGTGAGCATCTTAGTAAACTACTTAAAACTGAGAAACTGAGTCACCAGGTACTTAACGCCGTTTATCATAAACAGGAGGCCGGAATTGTGGCACAGGCGGGCAATCATGGGAACATCACTGTAGCGACCAATATGGCGGGACGAGGCACTGATATTAAACTTGGCCGGGCAGTGGCTCAACTGGGGGGGTTACATGTCATAGCTGCTGAACCTAATGATTCAGCAAGAATAGATAGACAGTTATATGGACGATGTGCTCGCCAAGGTGATCCTGGGAGTGCCCAGGGAATATTCAGTCTCGAAGATGAAGTCGTATCACGTTATGCTAAGAATTCAGTTGCTTACCTTAGAAGAAAATACGCTAATAATGGAGGAAATGATATTTCCTCACCGTTGATTCGTAGTGTTTTTCGTTTGGCTCAGATAAGAGCTGAGAGATTTGCTCTACGGCGGCGAAAGTCGGTTTTAAGAACAGACCACTGGCTTGATGAACAACTTGGCTTTACAGGCGGTGAATAAGATTGGTAAAAGCACCTTAGGGTAATCAATCTGTATTGTTGGTATCATTATCTCTATTGCTTGTTCCTGGCAAAGCTTTCCGCACATATCTCATATCCAATACAGTGCCCATAGATTCAGCTAACCTTACTAATGAGATGTTATAATCGGTAATAGCTTTTATCTCATCCCGCTGGGCATTTGATAATGTATCCTGTGCCTCAAGTTTAATTAAAAGAAACTCAGGGGTCAATTCATTTCTTATTGTCTCAGTGTCCTCGACTGCCCGTAAATGTATCCTTGACGCATCTACAGCTTCCTTTTGAATTGATATTTCCCTGTAAGATGTTTCGGCAAGCCTGATTCTTTCTCTGACTTGCGTTGCCAATTGATCTGAGATATTCTGCAATATTGAAATTGCCTTGCGCAATTCAAATCTTCGTTTACGATATTCAGCCTCACGTTGGCGGTTACCCAGCGGAATTTCAGCCGTTATTCCAATAGCAAAGCTCACATAGTCAGCATCATTAAGTATATCCTGTGCATCTCCCTGAGTACGGGACAGACCTTGCATTCTCGTGGACGCAACCAGATCAAGACGGGGCATTTTCTGCTTTTTTGCAACGTCAACATTAATCTGGGCCACTTCAACTGTAAGGCTTGCCTGTTGTATTACAGGATTGTTAGACAGAGCCAACGTTAAAGCTTCTGACTGATCAAATTTCATTTCGGTTGTAGGAGGATCAGTTATGGGAATGATTTCGAGATCGCTTAGCAAATTAATTTGGCTATCAGACAACAGCCTTACCAAAGTATCCTGTACATCCATAACTTGTTTTTGAGCCTGATATAATACTGCTTCTCGTGATTTTACAGCAGCCTCGGCTTGCTTGATCTGCACATCAGTAGCATCGATACCTCTGCGGATTTCAACCTTCTTCAATGTTTCACGGGTTTTTTCCAATAACCATTGTTGGATTTCATGGATACGACGTGCTCGTAATAAACTCCAGTATAAAGAGACAACCCCGGCGGAAACTTCTTCGGTTCTTTGGTGAAAGGCAGCAAGGGCAGCTCTGTAATTTAGCTTTGCGATATTTACTCCAGCAAGATTAACTCCCTCCCATCCGTCACGCATCAATGGCTGTTTTATCTTGAAAGAAAGCATCGGTTCGTATCTTGTGGAAAGAGTTCTAGTAGTTAAATCATCCCAGTTACGTATGAGGGCGTAAGCAAGAGAGATCTCTGCACCAGTAATCCCTTTTTGTTTGATGCCTGTCTCCAATACACGCGAAGTAGCCTGACCTCCAAGGAAGATACTGTCTGTTGGATCGTCTTGTTTCTCATAGTTTGCCCGTCCAAAAAGGGCAATATCGAAATCAGCAACTGCTTTAAGTATCTCTGCTTTGGCAATTGATGGATCGTAACTTACCACGCTAATCTCGGGACTGCTGACAAGAGTTCTTTTTACTGCATCATCGAGAGAAAGCTTGATAATGTTTTTACCTGTAGTTTCATCCTTGGTAACATCAAGTTTGAGTACGTCCGGTTCAGGGCTTGGACGAAGAGAATCTAAGCCCTCATTGCTATCACGCGGTTGAGGACTTTTATCAACAACAGTTTTATGGTAAGAAGTAACAATTCCCTGGTCTTCGACTTTTTCAGAAACGCAGCCGGTTACTTGGATCAACAGAACAAGAAATAAAAGTGATTTAAGACGTATCCATAAGTGTGGATTAGCAATTACATGTTCCTTCATATAGCTTTTAATATTCATTAGCTTTCACCTTTAGTTGTACTTTCTTTAGTTATACTTTCGGCGCTAAATTTCTCTGGGGGTGGAAAAGTGACGCGAACATGCTCTCCAGCGGGCCTATTCAGTGTGTTGGGAACTTCTATACGAGCTCTCAAAGTAGAGCTGGCTGCATCAGCAACAGTGGAAATATAATTGATTTTACCTTTTGAAGGTTTCTTCTTAGTATCTGGAAACTTCACTTCTGCAATTTGTCCAAACTTAAGCGTTCTGCCCTTGGCCAATGGCACAGGAACATCAATCCAAAGCGAGTCGGTCTTCACTACCCTGACTACATCAGCAAGACCCTGGACAGCTTCGCCAACTTCAACTTCAATCTTGTTTATTGTTCCTGTTATTGGGCTTCTTAGGCACATATGGTCGATGATTATCTGAGCTACCTTCACATCTAATCTTGCGTGTTCCACTTCAAGATCCGTCGCTACTCCTTGGCTGGCTGCCCACTCTAACCTTGTAAGATCAACTTTTTTTTGGGCTAGACTTGCTTCGACAGCTTCTGTATCCTGTTGGATGAGTAACTGTCCTGTTTGTACCTTATCTCCCTCTTTGACGAGTACTTTTGAAATTATCCCCGACTGTACGAAAGACATGGTAACATCAGCACAGGGGGTGGTAATTGCGGTGATGCCTTCATTTGAGTTTGCTTGTACAGGAGCTACCAATATAAAAAGGTTGATAGCAAGAAAACATACCAACGTCCTAATCGTCTTCATATGTGAAGGTCCTCCAAAAAGGTTCTTTAGAGCGGTATAAAATCCAATTGTATTTTTTCTGTACGTCATTTTTGTTATTTGTCAGCGCACACCGACTTTAATAGTAAATTACTACCAATGTCGGTATTTTCGGCATAAAAAGGGGTAGATGTTACGTAATTTATGAATTACGAGCCCCAAAGAAGAGAGGATAATAATAAACAGCGATAAATCAGCCTGTTTAACGATGAAGATTTATTATTTATCAGACATTCGCACTCATCTTGTGAGGGAATTTCCAAGTCAATCAAGAAGTCCTATAAGCTTACAATTGTCGGTTATTTTTATTGTATTAAAGGAACTACATTTCGGATAGCACCGCGATAATATTGAACTCGCTACCAAATTACTGTTTTAGCCGCTTTATCATGCCTACACAAGGCCGGGCTTTTTTGAAAGGGCGAGACAATGAAAATTACAATTAACAAAGACCGTCGGAACCAAGATCGGTTCTGAGTGTTTAGATTGTTCTGTGTGTATAATCCGACCAGCGGAAAGTAGAGAAGGTACAGTAAAGCCTTTGCAAGGAAAGCAGAGGTCTAACAGAGGGGCACTTGCAATGATTATTTGGAACTAAAACCTAATGTTTGACAGGTTAATTTTTTTTATTAATGCAAAGGCCGCAGGCTCATCAGCGGCAAATTCAAAAACTACATCAAGACCAGTTATTTTGAAGATACCTTCAGTCGCGGGAGCAGCATTGCATAAAATAAGTCGATGTCCGAACTCACTCAACAGTTTGTTCAATTTCAACAGCTTAGAGATGCTTGAAGAAGTCACAATATCCACATCGGAAAAGTCAACCACCACATTACAGCAAGCTCCACCACGGACAACTTCAGTTACAATTTCGAGTTCAGAACCCAATTCTGGTTCTGGTGGTAGTTCAACAGTCAAAATACCCTGTGATGAAAGATCTATTCCCATCTTTACTCTCCCAACATACAGCTATTTAGTTGCTTATCTCGTATTTGCCATATGTGCTTGTTTTGCACACACAAAATACTTAGCACAAGATGATGTAACAGATTATTGCAAGAAATAACATACGCTTTTTACTGACAGTATCTAAAAGCCACATTCTGTAATATGTAGCTGCCATTATTATTCCTCAATCTTGCTTCTTGTCGTTAATCTAATTCACGTATAGTGTGCTAAACGTAATTTACGGTATGCAATTACGATTTTTGGGTGGTGCGGCCTTTACTTCAGCATTGGGCTTACTTGAAGTAAGGCGGTGTATTTCCATCTGATTTGCCCATTTGTGGGAATCTATTCCGTTATATACTACAGAACTATGATTAGGTGTTCTGTTATCTTTTATCGGATGTTTCATGGTGAAACCTCAACCTTATTGGTTGTTGTAAAGAGGCGTAAAACTTGGTTATATGCTACCCCCAGTCTATATAACATGAGCAAGAAATTTGAATCCCCAAATTTATGCTTTTACAGCCTCTTTTTTTGCTTGTCATGGTAAGACCCCTGCCCTATTGAGGAATAGGAAAATTAAAGATGAGCAGGAATTTATTTCATGCTTGTCTTAAGCTTGCTTGCCTCTGATTCGACATGTTGTCGAATCTTATAGGCACAATCCCGCATAACGCCAAAGAGTATACCTAAGCTACCTTCATCCGCAAGTGCGGCTGCATCATTACTTAGGTTCATAATTTTATCGGCTATTGTTATGTATTCGTTTTTTTGGTTTTGCATTTTAATTTCCTGTGTGTGCTTATGGATAGGAGCAATGGGCGTGCCAAATTATTTGCTGAGACTACAAAACAGATATAATCATATGCGATAAAGGAAGTTACGTTAATAACACTTTAGAGGATAGAAGTTAAAATGTCTCATTTGGGGGCAGACCATTATGAATGGGTAATCGTTGGTCAAAGAAAATGATGTGTCTCATATTATCTATTATAAGATTAGACATTAATTGAGACATCAAATTTTCAATCACATAGTTTCCATGGTTGTTTACTATAAAACCAATCTGACTAATTTTAGCATCGAAGAGAAGGTAATATTTGAGGTAGTCCAGATAGAAAGAATGTCTATCGATTAGAAATTAATACAGGGGAATCCATTAATCTCACTTTCTCCTGTCCCCCCTACCTCCGCTGGGTGTTTCTACTAATTATATCGGACAATTAATATTATAAGTTTATAAAAAAACATAATAATAAATCCAGCATGTCCCCTTCATCGATGAACAAAATTAGATTCCTTGTGATACGAATATATTTCAGGAGTATCATCATCCTCTTCGTCCAATTCA
>WOR8_10005694_pt1 | contig 11982 bp, 8 predicted proteins | sample DeeMarSeWOR38_10_FD_19890 | JGI IMG/M metagenome (IMG submission 19890) | reverse complement strand
CTTTGTATTCTTTTGGAAGTTTACTTGGCCTTTTTAGATCTCTATTATCAGATAGATTGATTTTAATATGAACTAAAATTGGTCCTTGTCCATTTATAATTCGTTCGATGCAATTCAATAATTCTTTCTTTGTTTGAATAAAAAGTGTTGATTTATAATTACTTGCTTTCGCAATTTTAGAAAAGTTTACTGTTCGGGAATTTGTAGGTTGACCTCCTGTAGATTCATGAGCCTCGTTATCAAATATTATATGAACAAAATTGGATGGAGAATGGTTTCCAATCGTGGTAAAAGCACCCATCTGCATAATTGCTGCACCATCACCATCAAAAATTATTATTCTTCTATTAGGTTTTTGAAGTGCTATACCCAATCCAACAGAGCTAGCAGATCCCATAGCACCAATGTTGTAAAAACTATTATCATGATCTAATTTTTTAAATTCTTTGTATTCAAATACTTCTCTTGAAATATATCCAGTAGTAGAAATAATTATTTCATTGTTTTCTAGATTATCCATAATTAATCTTATTGTTTCATTTGTAGTTAATGAGTATTTCCTTAATGGCTTCTTTCCTATTTCATACTCTTTAAAGAAATTACGACGAACAATAAAAGCAAATGGTCCTTTTTGTTTATCAAAATAATCCATTGCTTCAATTAAATTTCTTTCAACAATATCCAAATCAGCGTCTAGTATAACATATGGTATCTGAAGTGTATCTAATAGTGATAAAGTGATTTCACCCATTTTCTTATGTTGAGGAGCATCTGTTTTTCCTGGTTCTCCACGCCATCCAATCATCAGGAGAATTGGAATTGAATAGACTACAGGATCACATAAAGATGTAAGAGGATTAACTGCTTTCCCTAGCCCAGAATTTTGCATATACACAATTCCAACCTTATTTGTAGCTAGATGATATCCTGAGGCAAAAGCAATTGCTTCACATTCATTACACACAACATTATTATTAATTCCTTTAATATCATTAACCGATATATATTTGATCAATTCTTTAAAGGTCGAATCAGGTATACCTGTGAAAAAGGTAAAACCATGGTTAATTAAAAGTTCAATAAATTCCTGACAATTTATCATCTTTCATCTAACTCTTTTACTTAATTTTTATTTAGATAGTTCCTAACTCCTTCTAAATCTTCATGATCATCAATTTCAACGCAGAATTCATTAAAGTAGCAGGGTTTTAGGAGAAGAATGTCTAATATTTCATTTAACGCATCTTCAGCATAACAGTTTAATCTTTTTTTTTTTACAAAATTATCGATATGTGCTAACCATCTTATCATGAAATTTTTAGATAATTTATATAAAGGTGCTAAGAAAGCAGAGTTTTCTCCAAAAATATTTACTCCAATCTTGTTTATTCTATCCTCTAAAATTGATGCCTTAAAATCTTTAATTGGAGCAGGGATGTCCTTGTTGACTAAAACACAATCCTTATCTTTAGAATTAAGTAATAATTTTACTAAATTTTCTGAAAAGATTAAATCTCCATGAGAGTATAGAACATCGTCATCAATAATATCTTTAGCTAAATATAAAGAATAAATATAGTTTGTCTTATCATAAACTGGATTGTTAACATACTGTACATTAATATTGGGATAATTTCTATCAATGTGATTTATAATTTGATCCTCAAAAGGACCTGTAGGTAAAATGAAATCTTTAAAACCCAGATTGATTATAATCTTTAGTTGATGATCTAGTATTGTAGTATTATTACTTATTTTAATAAGACATTTTGGTATTTTATAAGTCAGTGGTGCTAACCTTTTACCTATTCCCGCATTCAATATTATGACTTTCATCTAATCTCCTCTAAAATCTTTCTTAGTTGAGTTTCTGTTAATAATCGAGGATTATTTTTGACCCTCTCTGGATTAAATCCGTTCCTTATTAAAATTTCAATTTCTTCTTGAGTTTTTATTCCTAATTTTGATAATTTTGATTCTAGTCCAATATTTTTGATGATCTCAGTTATCTTTTCTTTTGCTTCATTAAATGTGGATGCTCCAATTAAAGTGATTAGCTCTTTCATTGTTTCTTTTACATAATCACATCCACGTAAATCTAACACATCACTATTATTAACTTCTGAATTGAATACAATCATAGAAGGTAAAGTCAAAGCAACAGCTTGACCATGAGGAACATTAAAATATGAAGTAATAGGATATGAAATAGCATGACACGCAGTGGTTTTTGTTATATTTATTGCTTTACCTGCAAAATTCGCCGCTATTGCCATATTGTATCTAGATTCTTTATCTGGATTATGAACAGCATTCAATAAGTTATTCATTATTAGTTTGATTGCTTTCCTTGCATATCTTTTTGATTCTATTGTAGAATAGATATTCCAATATGATTCAATTGCCTGGCTTAATGCATCCATACCTGTATATGCAGTCACCCGCTTTGGAAGACTATATGTTAATTCTGGATCTATAATTACATAATCTGCAGGTATATATTTATCACTTGCTAATGAATATTTAGTTTTTTTAATAAAAATTACTGCAAAATGAGTTGCTTCACTTCCCGTTCCGGCTGTTGTGGGTATTAAAACTAAAGGGGTTCCTTTTTTTTCAATTTTTTTTTTCTTTAAAAGAAAATCTTTGATAGTTCCTTTATTTATAGAAAAAACTGACACACTTTTACCAATATCTAAAGCAGAACCTCCCCCCATAGCAACAATCAAATCGAAAATACCCTTATTAAACAAATCTAGAGCCTTTTTCACACCCTCAACACTTGGAGATGGAGCAATATCATTGTAGTGAAAGAATTGAGATGAATTTTTAATTAATTTTTGAATTTTATTGACGTTCTCCTTGGTTAATGGTGATTTGCCTGTAATAAGAAAGATATTTTTGTAATTATTATCTGACAGAATTTTTTGGAGATTTTTAATAGAACCGTTCCCAATAAATTCCTTCATAATATATCACATTCTTAAAAATTAGTTATATCAACCTTTCAGCAGTTTTAATATCTTTTTTAGTATGAATCTCAAACCATCCTTTATGTACTTCTAAAATATCCACTCTAAAACCTCTATCCACAACCTCTTGTATAAGATCTATGAAAGAAGCATTTTCGAATGAATCTGCTTCATGAAAGTTACCCTTATGGCTCATTTTACACTCATTATATATTTTTCTTATGATTTCAACACCATATTCCGAGAAATAAGCTATCCCTGTAAATTCATAATCAGCCATATCCATATTAATACCTCTTCCTATTCTTATAATTTCGTTTTCTAATTGATATAAATCCCTATCTTGTTCACTTGGTTTATTTTTTGTCAGAACAAGTTCGAGATTTTTATCAATCTTATGTTTATGATATGTATAAGAGTTATCTAGAACTAAAATAATATCTCCTTTCGCACTAAGAAGGTTTTTTATTATTTGTTCATTAAATAGTATATCTGAATAGATGAAAATAAATCCCCCCTCCATTTCCTCTTCAGCTTTGAATAAAGAATGTAGAATGTAATACCTATCGTATTCTTCATTATCAATATATCTTGCACCCTCGACATGGAACTCCTCTTTTCCATATCCTCGTATGACTACAATATCTTTAATTTTACAGTTATTTAAGGTTTCTATTTGTCGTTGAAGAACTGGTTTACCATTTATAGGTGTCATCCCTTTTGGAATAATAAAATCTGGATCGCTTCCAGCTGCGGGAATTATTACTTTTGTTGGTCCTTTTATATATTTTAAATCTTTTTCTTTAACATCTAAGAATCCGACATCTTTAAAAACAGCTTTTACTGGACTACACATTGATTCTGCTTCAAATGTTCTTTTATATTTCAGAATCATTGATGCAGTTTCTTTCATTGCTTTATGAGCTGCTCTTAATAAATGATTTGCATATATAACGATATTAAATCCCTGTTCTACTAATTCATCTTCAGTAATTGTGTTATATGTGGTGGGAACACAAATTAGTGGTTTTCTGAACCCTAAATCTCGTGATAAATTTTCATATTCTCTCGCAAAATCTAAGATTTCTTTAGGATCACTTTGTTTTGAATGAATCATTATCCCATCTGCACCCGCCTTTAAATATTTTTTAGCTCTAAATATGGCATCCTTTAATCCTAAACCAGAAATTAAACTTTCAATACGGGCAACTATCATGAAATCATTAGAGATTTGAACCTCTTTCCCTCTTTTAATTTTTGTAGCAAATATCTCAGGATCTTCTTGATCTTGAATAGTCCCGCCTTCTAAACTGTTTCTTTTTGGAAATTTTTTATCTTCAATGATAACCATTGATACTCCCATATCTTCTAAAGCACGAATGAAATACTCGAAATTTGCAGCCTCTCCACCAGTATCCCCATCGATAATTAATGGTTTATTTGAGCCATTTAGAATCTGTCTAATTGTTTCATATCTAGATTCTAAACCAACTACCTCGATATCAGGATATCCTTTAGCAGCACTATCAGTAAAACTGCTAACCCAAAATCCATCAAATTCAAGGATTTCATCTTGGTATATTTCTTTTATATTATTTGCAATTATCGCACTTAGACCATTGTGTGCTTCTATGATTTTAACAATCTTTTTCTTTTGAAGTAATTCTTTTAACATATTTCTTCTTAAATATGGTAAAATACCACTGGTTTTTTTTAATTCCATTACAGTCACTCATTTACCCAGTTAGGTTTAAATCTCATAAATTATTAAATATCTTTTTGGTTTTGAAATGGAAAGAATATTAAATTGAACCTAAAATTAATTCAATTACTTAAATTTTCGAAAATTAATTAGGTTTATCACTTAATTATTAATCAAGAAAAATTAAAGATAAAGAAAAAAAAATATTTTATATATTACCTATAAATACTCTTTTCTTTCTGGAAGACTTTTCCAATCCAATAATAGAACTAATCCACCAATTAATGCTACAATTATCCAAAGTAAAAAAGCAGCCCAAGAACCAGCAGCACCAATGAGTGCCCCCGAAGTAAAAGTTGTAATTGCGGCTCCAATATATCCCCAACCATCGATAAATCCCGTCGCAGCCGATGCTGCTTTTCTTGTTCCAAATTCCATCGGTATTGTAGAAACTAGAAGTGCATGTGGCGCAAAATTCAAAATTCCAATTAATACCAATACAGGAATTCCAAAAACCATGTCAAGGGGGGGAAGTAATGTGTAAACTAATAGTATTATGGATAATAATATGAAAAAACCACACACTACAGGTATTCTTCTTTTTCCAACAAATTTATCAGAAATCCACGCACCTACAAGAACTCCAAAAGTGCCTCCAATTGGGTAGAATATAGATTTCCATACAGCAAATTTATCAGCACCGGTCACTTCAGGACTGAGTAAATATGGAAGCCAGTCTGTTAATCCATATCTAACCATATTCAAACAAAATAAACCGAAAGAAGCAAAAAGTACGGTTTTTGTAAAGAAAACTGTTTTAGCAGTGTACTTAAAACCTACAAATTCATCGTCTCTACAATCACCTAATTCCATTTTACCCTCAAATTCTTCCTCAATTGTTGGTAAGCCACATTCTTCAGGAGCATTTCGAACACGGATGAAAAAGTGAATCGCCATTAAAAACATAATAATTCCAGGAGTAATAAAAGAGAATCGCCAATTTAAATTAAGTCTTTCAGTTATAAATATCGCAATTATCCATGATACGACACCCCCAAGTAAATAGGATGTAGCAAGTCTACTTGACCACTTCCCTCTCTCTTCTGCTGGATGCCAATTCGCAATAGTTTTTACAGAAGGAGCCCATCCCATTGATTGGAAATATCCATTCAAACCCCATAATAAAAATGCAACCCAGATAAAATCAAAAGCAACTCCCATAAATAGATTGATGACGGAAGAGATTATCAATCCTATTGTAATAAAACGTCTAGCACCTACTTTATCACCTAAAAAACCATTAATAAATTGACCAGCTGCATAAGCAAGAAAAAAAGTTGAGCCAATAAGGCCCATAACAGCCTCTTCAATTCCGAATTCGGTTATGATAAATGGTTTCGCTATTGAAATATTTGTACGTCCAATATAGTAGATCATGTAAGTAATCCAAACCGTAAAAAATATACGCATTCTCCAGGACTTAAATGTTTTCTTTACTTCAGTTTCCCTACTTGAATTTAAGTTTTCACTCATATTTTATTTCACGTAAAAAATTTTATGTTATATTTTTCCATTTTTTATTAATTCTTTAGCATATTCAAAATCTTCATCTGTATCCATCTCTACCCATTCTCCCTGAATATCAACTGAATGCATCGAATATCCTCGGAAAATAAGCTCTTCAAGCATATCTGTTAAGTATGCTTTTTGCATTGTCGTTGCATCGTGAAATCTTCCCTCAAATTTACAAGTTTTATTATATTTCGCACGATTATAATTGCGGACTAAGATTTCTGCACCTTTTTTTGTAAATTTACCAAGTCCTATGAATTCTCCGTATGCAACATCTGGATTATAAAATTTTGAAAGATGCTTTATTTTCCCGTGTTCTACAATAGCTAATTCAGCTTCGTCTGTAGGATGTTTCGTGCGTTCTTCATATCTTTTCCTCCAGTCAGTATCTACGATAAAACTAAAATCATGAGATGATTCCAATAGTTTTTTAACGACATTTTTACTATACAAGATATCTGAATAGGTGAAAATAAATCCATCTTTCATTGCCTCCTCAGCATAAAACAAGGATTCGAGAATATTATTGTTATAAAAATCATCATTATCATAATATGTAATATTTGGTAAGTCAATTGTTTCTTTTTGATATCCTCGTATAATTACAAAATCATCAAGACCAAAAGATTTAAATATATCTAAAGTCCGTTCAAGAATGCTTTTTCCTTCAATTTCTAATAAACATTTAGGTTTATATTCAGTTAGAGGTCTTAATCTTGTACTTGGACCAGCAGCTATAATAATTACTTTCATCTCTCTTACATCCATATTTTCTTCATATCTTCTTACGATTCGCTCTAGTAGCGAAATATGCTCATTAAATTTTTCAGATGTTTTTTTATATCCGACTTTTTTAACACTCTCATAAATTTTCTTAATTTCTTCAGGATCTGTATATTTTCGTGTCGGCATATTATTTTATGAAAAGCTTGATAACTTTAAAAGGGCATTTACCTAAATAAACTTTTACAATTTCAATTTTCAACAAATATCTTTATTAGATAGGAATCTATGAAACCTTATATAGGTAAGTTAATTAGATTTTCACTTAATTATTAGGTAATCATACTATTATATACCTAAACTCAATTATATCATCACTCTTATTCAATAATCTAATAAAACTCTTAGGAGCGTCAAAAGAAATTTTTTGTAATTAAATAGGATTTTTAAGAGGAAAAAGAGAATTAGTTAATTGTAAAATTTTCTAATATGCTTATTAAAATATAGAGGGAAATACAAAATCCAGACCAGAATTTCCTTCCATCTTTGCAATAGAAGTTTTCTTCGCTTGATTAACGATCTGATTACAAATTTCAAATAACCAGTGTCTTTAATTTGATCTGATACATCATTTAATTCTGTATCTAATATTATAAGTTTTTTCGTGTATTTTTGATATTTCCTTCGTAATTTTTTTAATCCATAACCAGTCATTCTATTATAAATTAAAATCATAATTATACTATGATTTTCGATAGAATTGAATTTGTTAGCATCAGATAAATTTATTAAATTATTTTTAATTTCAAGATTTTCCTTAAGGAATTTTACTAATTGAGGAGGGAACTGGTTTGGAATGAAAAGGTTTTCGGATTCTAAAGAAGCTAAGAAACTTTGATTATAGATGTCGTTTAAAGTATTTTTTAAAATCCCATAAGCTTTTTTTTCGGTTTTTAAATAGAACCGAAAAAACTCATTAAAGATTTTTGGATTAGAATTCTTGATATCTACTTTTTCTAAAGGATCTTCCTTTAGATTATATAAGTTAAATTCTCCATTGATATTCAACAGTTTCCACTCATCTTTGGTGATCATTGTTTTTTTAATCGTTTGAAACATTAAATAACAGTCTCCTCTTACTTTTCTATCTTTATTAACATCCATATCTTCCTCAATTAATTTTTTGAAAGAAATTGATTCTCTTTCATGAGTGGCTTCTATATTTAAATAATCAAGAATAGTCTCCATAACATCAATTAAATAAACTTGTGTTTCAATTGTTTTTGATTGTGTTTTTGTTAAATTTGATGGAATTTTCAAAAATAAAATTGGTTGCATTGAAGAGTGGTGAATATCATCGAAGTGCATTATTTTTCTCTTTTTATATAAATTTTTATCATAATAACCATGATCAGAACTAAAAATGAAAATAGAATTATCCCATAAATCTTTATCTCTAAAATAATCTATAGTTTTGTTTAAATAGGAATCAGTTTCAGGGTCACTTGCCCTGAAAAATAAAAGGAAGAAATTATTTTCGCTAGGTGTAAAATGTTCCATTTTTTGGATGAAAATCTGATACACTTCCTTTGCATCTAACCAACGATCTCCCGGATATAAATTTTTATTGTAATATGGATTGAGAATATTTTTAGTAATAATTGCTTGTTCTCTTCCAAATATAATTGATTGGATATTGTAATTAGCCTTTTTTAAAGGAGAGATATTATTATCTTTAAAACTAGGAAGATTTTCAATTGAACGATAATAATCAGGAATCAAATAATAAGGGAATCGTCCGGTTAAAAATGAAAGAAGAGATAAGTTTGTTGAAGGGCATTGAGAAATTGCATTTTCAAAATAAAAACCTTCTTTATTAATCTTTAATTTTTTGAGAATAGGGAGCAGACCATGTAAATCAGCTCTTTCATAATTACAGATTCCATCAATAATGATCCAAAAAATGTTCATATTGATACCTTAATATCTTTTTCTTCCAGAGAACTACTATTGTCTTAAAGAAAATATTTGAAAGGATAAAAACTTAATCCCCTATTATAGAATAAGAGATTTAAATCGGTAAGAAAATATAAATTTAAAAACAACAACTAATTAAAGACTTTAATTTTCAACTTCCTTATTGCTTTAGACATTTATCATAAACTTTTAATACTGTTTGGGCACTTTCTTTCCAAGAATATAACTTAACGCGTTCCAATCCTTTTTTAATCAAACTCATTCGCAAATCATCATTTTCTAACACTTCCAGCATCTTACTTGCTAATTCATTATGGTCTGAATTATTTTTTAAAATTAATGCAGCATTTCCTACAATTTCAGGAATAGCAAAAGCATTTGATGTAATAACGGGACAACCACATGCCATAGCTTCTAAATTGGGCATACCAAATCCTTCAAAAAAAGAAGGAAAGATAAAAACTTCTGCTAAATTTAAAAGACCAATATATTCATTTCTAGGAATAAAACCAGTAAAAATAATATCTTTAAGCATATTGTGTTTTCTAGCGTATTCAATTACTTCTTTATTCTTCCATCCACTTCCTCCCAAAACTAATTTTATTGATTCTATTTTGCCTTTTAGAATCTTAAATGCTTTTAATAGTGTCCAAGGATTTTTTCGTGTACTATATCTGCTTAAATGGAAAATGAAAGGAGAATCTATTCCATATCTTCTTTTTAAATCTATCGGTTTCTTTTTATATACTTTGAAATCATCATCCACGGCATTATATGTGATCCAGATTTTATTTTCGTTTACTCGATAATAGTTTATAATCTGTCTTTTCGTAATACGAGAAACTGTAAAAATATATTCTAATTTTCGTGCATAATAAGGTCTAATTGTTCTCGCATGCAGTTTCTTAATTATGCTAAGATTACGAGAATAATAAAGTTCATATGCGCCACCACCATGAATTGTAGCAATCTTTTTCGGTTTTTTTAACCATACTGGAGATATTATTGTTAGGGGTGAAAAATGAAGTATATCAAAATTTTCTCTTTTTAGTCTGAAGGATGCAATAACTGGATTTTTTGGTATAATCAATTCATCAGTTCTTTTATATATATCCTTATTATTCTTAGAATGGTGTATTAGAATTATGTTAAATCTATCATTAATATCTAGTACATGGTTAATTAGTTGCCTTAAATGGCTACCACTTCCACTAGTTCCTTGATCTATTGGTTTAGTAAAAATACCAACTTTGGGTTTGTTATTTAATGGCATACTATATTCAGAAATCTTAATTTACTCACTATTTTTCCATAGATTGTTGAATGGCGATGACATCTTTAGTAATGCTTCTAGATTTGAATATGATGAATGATAAAAAAACAATAGACATATAAACAAAATAACATAGCATTATGATTTCTAATATCTGAAAATTATCAGTACATATAAAGTATATATTTCCTACAAAAAATGCTGTTGTAATTAGATGTGTATGACTAAAAGCATTGATAAGATTTAGCATTATTTTTTTAGTTATCGTAAAAAAACTTTTTGAGGATAATGATTGCTTAGTTTCTTGTTTTTGAATTATAAAATCTTTTGGTTTGCTTTTTGTAGAAGCAACGATAGCTATCTTACGAACTGTTCTTATACCTAATATAAATAGCGATCCAAGGAAACCTAATATTATATATAGGAATTCAGAATTAATTCTATAAATATTAAACCCAAAGGAAGAGAAAAAGCATCCTAGAAAGATATAATGACCCACTTGATCATAATATATCCCTTTTAATGACTCCTGTTTTTTAGCTCTTGCAACTTCCCCATCAATTTCATCACTAAGATAATATAAATATATCAAAATGAAACCAATAATAATTAAAAAACTATTTCCAAATCCTATAAATAATAATCCAAGTAAACCAATAATACAACCAGAAATTGTTACCATATTTGCTGTAATAGGTGTTTTTACCAAAATCCATGTTATATATTTAGATATAAGTGAAAATGGATAATGCCACCAATCTTTTCTTCTTTTTCTATCTTCCAGTTTTTTTCCTTGAGTTAATTGTTTGAATTCTTTGAATCTTTGAGACGTCATTTTAATCTTAACAGGTTTGTATTAATAATTCAATAAAATGAATTTAAAAATAATAATTATCTTAATTTTAAATCTAAAAATTCAATAATTCTCTTTGTAGAATTACCATCTGAATATTTATTAAGTAAATCTCGTACATACTTTCTTTTTTCTTCATATTTTTTATCCCATTGACTAATATTTTTTAATTTTAAGAGTAATTCGTCACCATTTTTCACAATTGGACCAGGAACAAAAGTTTCATAGTCATAATACATACCTCTCTCCATCAAATACATTTCTAAATCGTAAGCAAAAAAAATTACTGGGCGCATAGTTATCAGAAAATCATAGGTGACCCCAGAATAGTCAGTTATTAATATATCAGTTATTACCAGTAAATCCATTATATCAACATTTGGGTCAACCGATTTAATATGATTATAATGACTTAGATCCACTTTATCAGAAGAAGGATGTGGTTTGAATAATAGAACTTTTTTCTCCTTTTCTAGGAATAATTCTAATTTTTTATAGAAATTCTGATTTAATGGATTTATTTGTTTATATTTACGATAAGTTGGTGCATATAATAGAACTTCATTATATTCTTCAATATTTAACGTTCTTTTAATTTTAAGATACTCTTCATTTGTATAATTAACAAGACTATCATTTCTAGGATATCCTGAAAGGATATATTTATTTAAAGGTAAGGGGAAACTTAACATCTTTATCTTTCTATCTTCTTCCGAAGTAACTATCATGAAATTAGTACTTTGAATCAATTTCTGCCTAATTTTCTTTTTAATAACATTTAAATTAAGTTCTTTTATATCCATCCCCAATTTCTTTAGAACGATTCCATGCTCTAAACGAATTAATTGTGTTTTGGGAGAAAAATCAATCATCAATATATCAGCAAAACCATGTGTAATAAAAATAAATT
>WOR8_10008825_pt1 | contig 11985 bp, 6 predicted proteins | sample DeeMarSeWOR38_10_FD_19890 | JGI IMG/M metagenome (IMG submission 19890) | reverse complement strand
AGCGTAGACGAAGGTCTTCGTTTCTCCAGTCTTCTTGTTCTTCTCTTCGACCTCGTAGCGCTCGCTGCCCGGCGGGAGCAGGTCCCAACCGAGGCTGCGGTTGCCGATGCAGCTTTTGAGGATCATTACGGGCGCATCCGTGACATGCCCCAAATAGTGCCCGATTCCATACTCCGGGCCGATTCTCCCGCCCTTGATGGTCATCCATTCGTTGTTGAACTGCCGCATCCCTCCTGTGCCGCTTCCCATGACACGCACGTATCGCACGTCCTTGCGTTCGGTCCAATTACCAGCGTCATCCACAAGGTATGGGTATTTCTTTTTGACTTTTACCGCATGCTCAAGGGTTCCTTCCTTGTCTCCGGCAACCCTACCAGCACCCACCATGTTGGACTGGCCCAGTAGAATGTACACTTGTACGGGCTTGCTCATGTACGCCGGTTTACCGTCCGGATCGGGCAATTTCTGCTTCGGGTCCGTATCAATCTTCTCGGCAGCCAACACACTGGAAACGACCATTATCATCGCCGCCGTAAGACACAATACAAAAAATATCATCTTCCTGTTCATAGCTTTGTTTCCTTTCGTTAATGTGGTATTTACTCCAAATTGTTTTAAGACACATCATCTAATAGCAAGCGGGCGGATGTAGTCTATCACAGGCTTTCCGAACGATCCAGTGGTGCTAAAGGCGAGGATTAGCACCTCCATCGCAGCGAGGGTAAAAACTGTTTTGATCCGGTTTTACGTAGCGATGTTATTCTCCACTAAATTGAGCACTATTACATTGAATAAAAGAAGTAAACGACATTTCTGCATGCTTTGATAACTTTTCCGGGAGACCTCTGTATAATCCAAAACCAATAATAACATAACCACACAGTAATGTCAACAACCGTGAGGATTATGGATACATCATTGAGGCATAATAACAATCTTTTAACAGTATAAAAATATGTATCGGCCTTATTCGCACCGATCAAAGGAAGGAGAAGTCAGGAAATGAAATCAAAACGACTACTTATGAATAGCAGAAAGTCAAATAAATAACTTCTTAATATACCAAATCCAAAATAGAGATATTATAACCAATCACCAGCGGGTATTTGCTCCACTGCTTGTCGCAAAACAGGATCAACATTCGTATATACCTTATTTGTCAGATCTGGTGAAGAATGCTCCAACAATTTCTGAGTAACCGCGGTGGAGACACCGTTCTGGGCAAGTACTGAGCCAAAGGTTTTGCGTAGATCGTGGAATTTGAAATCACCCAATCCCAGCTTTCTACGTATCTGATCCCATCTGTACTGATTGAAACGATCGACGAATATCCTTTCCTGTTTAGGATTTAATCCGGAAACATATTTTTTGAGCTCCTCCATAATCCGAAGGGGCACCGGGCGTGAACTCATACTCTTTCTTGTCTTTTTGCTCCTCGTGGTTACATTGCTGTTTTCAAAGTCAACATCATAAATTCTTAATGATTCAATGTCACCACGCCTTAAACCTGTGCCCAAAGCCAATAGGACCCTCATCCGTAACGTTTGATACGGTTTGGATGCTGATATCAATTTCTTTATTTGGGTATTGGTCAGAGATTTTACAGGTCTTTCGTCTTCCTTCACCCGCCTGATCTCTATTTCTCCATTTGAATACCTGTTCTTCCTGCACCAATGAATAAATGCCTTCAGATTCCTGATGTCCTTGTTGAGCGTCGAACGCTTTACTTCCTTACCTCTTTCTATTATGAACCTGTCAATTGCATTTTGTGTAATCTGTTTTGAGTTACATTGTCCAACAAGTCGTTCAAAGTTTCGCAATGTCAGGGCTACTTCATAGAGTGAATCCTCTGTAATACCTGCTACTTTCTTGCTGTGCTCGTATTCATCCCGCATCTGCTGCCAGTCAATAGTGACGGTCCCGGTAAATACATCGGAATTCAATTGAGTGTATTTTATTTGGCGATAGTGTTCGGCCAAAGCCTTAGTAGGCAAGGCTTTTGCTTTGCGTATGCCGCTTTCATACCAGCCCACCCACCAGCCTTTGATACCACTTCTTTTGTAAGTCCATACCTTCCTCATAACATCCAGTCTATCGTAATTATGGGGGTGCGAATCAAGGGAAAAAATGGGCATTAAAATGGACAAATCGGCGTCATAATGGTGACATGCGCAACAATACTCAATATAAGAAGAGTATAAGCACTTATTTTAAAAAAAGTTATGGAATGACAAATTATTATTTCAATAGGACATTGAATCCTCTATGTAGCCAGGCCTGTCAAGTACATAATTTAATTCGATTAGCTCAATCCTCTAAAAGAATTTGGCCTTGATCTGATTGCTCAATTGACATGTCGCCAATGAAGGCTTCACCCTTTCCAAAATACGCTAATCCGCGTCTTATTTTTTAGCATCTTGCGGGACGTCGGCGGAAATGTAATATTCCTGCTACTTGTCCAAAATGATATCTTCTTGAATAAACACATTACAAAAAGAGAGGCCGATCCAATAAGAAGGATCGGCCCGGCCTGGCTGTTTACTTTGCCCGCGTGATGTAATCGTTGAGATAATGCACGAATTCCGGGGAAAATGACTCGAAGGTCGGATATTTGTCGCGGTTGCTCTCGTATTGTTTCAGGAAATTGGTCATATCTTCTGTCCAAACGAAATCCCAAACTGACTTGGCCCTCCAGGAAGTAGCCCATGTACACAGGCTCGAATGAGTGGCGCACAGAGCCGATGAAGACAGGCTCAGGTTGCAAAATATCAAAACTATCGACATAACAAACACCTTGGTAATTTCTGAGACTCTGTTTCTACTCATTTTTCTTTCCTTCACAGAATAGTAAGACGAATTCCGTTTTTCCCGACATGGCCATGGGCCTGATAGGCAAATCCATGTTCCAGGTTAAATTGACCGGGATAAGTTGTTCCTTGGAATTCAGGGCTTCGGTCCAGGAGATCTCTCTTCCTGTGTCGGCGGCCATGCGTCCCATGATGACCATGAGCGTGCTGTGAGCCATCCAGATGTCTATCCGCCCATAATATATTTATCATTATTTTGTCCAGTTTCCCGCAAATCTGGCAAAATCGACGAGATTCACAATCCCGTCGCCGTTCAGGTCTTCCGGAAGACTGCCGGTATGGTTTCTCCAAAGCCACCGATTACCCATTCGAGCCAGTAATTTCAACTCATGTGGAATACTAACGGTCGCGTTGCGAACAGTAACATTACCACAGTCGTCCACAGCCTGGTAAGTAATAGTGTAAATTCTTCCGGTATTGGGCCCGCTGCGTTCGGAACGTACAAAGATAGAGCCATCATCGCCTATCTGAATATCATCAGTAGTGTGCCCGTCACCGATAATGTCATCGCCTTCGTTTGCCACAATGCTGACAAAAGACACATTCGGATCCGGATCACATTCGTCGCTCACCGACCAGTTCGGCGTAATTTCATACATCTTATGGTCAGGAGGCCACAGCATCGTCGGTTCAACAGAAAGCTCGAACTGGGGTGGCGCCGTATCAACGACAGTGATGACCTGCACGCAGCTTGAACTGTTACCATACTCATCGGTGGCTATCCAAGTGCGTTCGATGATCTCTGTATTGCCGCATCCCGGGATATTTCTGTTCCTGAACCTGATGTTTACATCTCCACAGGTATCAGTGGCTGTTGCCTTGCCTGTTGCGCTCGGTGTGGTGTCAGCGGGGCACTCAAGAATCACGTCCGGAGGGCAATTGATATCCGGCGGATTAGTGTCCTGAACGATGATAATAACTTCGTTGGTATCAGCTGCTCCGGCCCTATCGATTACCTCAAGGAGAATAATATGCTCACCGATCGAGAAGTTGCAGTCTATAATCTGGCCGTTTCCAAGTAAGACATCAGCATTGGGATCACAGGGATCGAGTAAATACCAGTTAAAATCGGTTATATCGTCAATCGTACCCGGTGTAGAATCGTCGTCACTTGAGCCGGAGCCGTCGAGCGTAACAACAGCTCCCCATGGTGCCTGTGCTTCAACGGCTTGGTCCAACCCGGCATCGGCGACGGGTGTGTGATTGAACTCGTAAGCTCCCATATCGATTCGGCCTGCGATTATGCGGGGCTTGCCGTCAAGGTCCATTTCGTTAGGCTCGGTTATATAATCCGGGTCACCTTCATTTATACAAGGCGAACTGGGCAATAAATGAAAATCATTGCTGTTAGGGTTGACAAAACATGGGTCAGCTACGATATTACCTTGTCCACCCGGATGATACCGAAAAAGTTGTCGGATTTCTTCGGTAGATAAAGCTTTGTTGTAGATACGAACATCATCCAAACGACCTGCGAGATACGGGTCCCAACTGTACTGTGATCTTCCAAGCCAGTTTTGTGTGGTACTACCGAGGTCGCTGGGCGTATATCTGGCAGATGTGTTCTGTGCGACTGACTCCCCATCGATATACAGTGAGTGTGTACTGCTTTGTGCATCTATAGTTACGGCCAAATGATGCCACCCTTCGTACAAGTAATCCGGCGCGGTTACCTGATCCTCGTTATTACTACCGGAAATTGTAATCGCAAAACGCGGTGTGCCGATGTAGCTATTTTCGGTTGTAAGGAACATATTGACGCTTTCGCCGGAGCCAAAATCCCAGCATCGCTCCCAGGATCCGCCTCCAGAGCGGTTCACCCAAGTTGTTATGGTGGTGTTGGTCAGCGAACTAATGACTGAGCCGATAGGCAAACTTACGTAGTTATCATAGCCGTTGAAAAAAAGCGAGCCACCAATTATACCGGTTGTCCATTCTGCTCCTCCATAGATAGTTCCGTGATTGCTACTGGCTGAGTCATATGCTGTCTCGCCTTGGCCTTCGTCAAACTTCCAGTGAGAAATCAGGCCCTCGGTTGGTGGTGTTTCATTCGGTTCAACATATCCTTGAACACAACTGTAGCCAATAGTTGTCCAACTAGCCCCATCGTTATATATCTGTGCCCCATCTGGCGCTTCGTTGTCCCAAAGAATGCAGTTGGTTAGCGTTGGACTGCTGTTTTCTTTGTTGGACATCCCGCCGCCTTTGCTACCAAGTCCTAAAAGCCCCCGGATCTCTTCAGCATACAAAGCCCGGTCGTAGATGCGGACATCATCGATTGTGCCAATGAACTTAGCGCCTGGTCTGCTTCCTGCAATATGTCCATCAGCAGAAGCCCGCACAAAATTATTCATCCCTGTCTTTGATGCTGCTTCAACACCGTTTCTATAAATCTTCATAAAGTTGCCTGAAGAACTAGCAACAAAAGCATAGTGCTCCCAAATTCCCGTTATTCCACTTGACAAAGGAATTGGTAATCCTTCGAAAGGCTCACCGAATTGCCAGTGAATATCGTTGCCCCAAGGCAAATGGATTGTAATCCTGTCTTGTGGACGAGGTTCAAAAGGATCGAGAGAAAAGAGATCCTGGTTTCTTATTTGACCAAGCTTAACCCACATTCCTACAGTGATTTCAGAAGTTGGTGCAATGTTTCCAAAGCCTGGAATCTTTACGGAATCCTCACCACCAAAGCTCAGCGCGCCACCAACTTGGCCAGTTGTCCATGTCGGATTGTTAATCAGTGTGCCATGATTTTCACCAGCCGAATCGTATGCTATTGAACCCTCGCCTTCGTCAAACTTCCAGTGAGAAATCAGGCCTACGGTTGGTGGTGTTTCATTCGGTTCAACATATCCTTGAACACAACTGTAGCTAATAGTTGTCCAACTAGCCCCATCGTTATATATCTGTGCCCCATATGGCGATTCGTTGCCCCAAAGAATGCAGTTGGTTAGCGTTGGATTGCTGTTTTCTTTGTTGGACATCCCGCCGCCAGCGTCACCTGCCAAGTTTCCGCTGAACGTGCAATTCGTAACTGTCGGGTTGCTGTTATCCCAGTTGATCATCCCGCCGCCTTCCCAGTTAGCCGAGTTTCCGCTGAAAGTACAGTTGGTCAGTATTGGGCTGCAGTTGTAGTTACACATCCCGCCGCCGACCTCAGCTGAGTTGCCGCTGAATGTGCAGTTGGCCAGCGTTGGGTTACTGTCGATGTCGCAGTTGTCCATCCCACCGCCAGCCCAGGGAGTTGAGTTTTCGCTAAAGGTGCAGTTGGTCAGCGCTGGGCTACTGTTTAGGTTGGACATCGCGCCGCCAGAATCTGTTGCCCAATTACCGCTGAACGTGCAGTTGGTCAGCGTCGGGTTACTGTTTAAGTTGAACATTCCGCCACCCACACTATCGGCATCGTATCCATTGGCATTGCCGGCAGCAATGGTGAAGCCGTCGAGTATGGCCGTCTGGTCACAGTTGCTCCCGGTTACAACGTGGTAGCTGTTCTCTTCATAGTTAACGAAGTTCGGTTCATCATTGCCTGCAAGGTCGCCGCTGAGTATAGTTTCGTACAGTTCGATATCCCGCTCATTTGGATCTGGCTCACCAAAGCCGGCGTAGCCACCTTTAATAACCACACCATTTTTTAGCTGGAACGTGGCTGTGCGGTCGATGACCGCTGATGCAGTCTGCTCGTTACTATTTGCCAACGGAGGAGGAGGTGGTGGTGAAGATAGTGTCGTGAAACTCCAGACTGCACCGGTGGTTTTGCCTCCCTGATTAATCTCATCGATACGCCAGTAGTACGTAGTATAATAAGCCATAGTGCCGGGATCAAATGTTGTTGCAGTCTGGTTGCCCATGAACATACCCGGACTGGTCGTTCCGAAATAGACATCGTGCGAGGTAGCCTCAGAGCCGGCCATCCAACTCAAATCAGCGTTGGTACTGACACCAAAAGATCCATCCATCGGATTCGGATTGCTTGCCCGAAGAAGTAGCAGTGGATCCTCGGGAGTGTAAACACCCCGCGCTACACGGATTTCATCGCCTTTTTCGGCGACAATAAGAGCGCTCTGGAGGTCGGTGAAAGCATCGTCCCAACTCGATCCATCATTGAGGCCTTTAGCATCAACATCGACATAGATTATCGCAGGTTCGAGACGGATAGGAACGGCACCTGGTGCAGGCTCAACAAGAAGAATCAAATTTGTACCAGACGGATTCCAATCTGACGGATTAAACAACCAAACAAAAATACCGAGTAGAGAAGTTCGATCTGTTTTAACCGATGTAGACGAAATCGCAGTTGTATTGTACGTCATACCCGAGACGAGGTCAATCCATGCGGGTTGATACGCACTTGTGCTGCCATCATATGGGTCGATAACAGCACCAACCGATATCAGGCCTCCAATATCAGGTGTGCTGATACCATCAATAGACACAATAGTAAATTTTAACTCAAACGCATCGTACATGCTTACATCAAGCCCCGACAGTAAGCCAGCACCGCCGGATTCGCAAGAAAGGTATCGAAATACAGAATCAGGTTGTTCATTATCCGGGAAATAGATGTGGAACAACACCCCGGGGCCCGGTACATCGGTTCGGTCTATGAGAGTAGCATCACTGGATCCGGAAGACCAATCCAAGGTCATTAATCCCTTGTCAGACAAAGTGAAATTCTGTCCGATTGCTGAAAGGGCAGGTAAAACCGACACAAAGATTATCATAATGATTTTTAACGCTTTCATTTTTCTTCTCCCTATGAAAAAAGTCAGTATTTTGGGCGCAGTTATAGCGGAAGGCCTTGGTTCCAATGCCCGTGAAAACCTCATCAAAAGTATGTACGCTGTTATTAAGAACAATTTACCAGACAACAGAACTGTCATGTTGAGTTTTGTTTGTTTCTTGCACATAATCAACTCCTTCCTTTAAAAGTGCGAACTTGGCCGTTCGCTGTGTTAAAAATTGTTATTACGTTTCCTTATTTTAGTTTCCATTGAATTTTTGCCTGCCTGTATCAGGTCTCTACTTATAAATGCGAGAAACAGGTGTCCCAAGCACCACGGAAAACAAAAAAGATTGGCAGTTTTTTATCCCGACAGGTTCTCCACAGCATAAACCACGTTTTCGCGTCAGAAATGAGGATTTACGGGCGGTGGAGCGCCCTTGACGTTGCGATTTGGCAACGTTCTACGCAGGAAATATCCCTTCCGGGGAGGTATGTCTGCCTTTGCCAGGACCCTCCGGGCTTGTCTGTAAGTGGCCGCTTTTCAGCTATTATTCCTCAGGTACTTCTTTCTGCTCAATTATATCAGCGCGTCGAAAGATCTCCAGCTTGCTCAGTTTGGCCCAGATCTTTAAGAAGACCTCCCAGTGTGCGAAACACATCAACCGCTTCTCGTTTGAAACCTATATTATCCGGAAAATCAGCCACTAACTTATCAAAAAGCTCGGCCGACTTCTGAAAATCCTGTGTTGCCGTGTTTTTTTGGCCGGCATCTTTTAACATCCATGCCATATTGCGGTAACTAACAGCCTGGTGTCGTCTATATGTAGGATTGTCGGGAAACTCACTCGATAGCTGTGCATTAATAGAACATGATTCTTGATAGGCTTCTTCTGCCTCTCTATATCGGCCGATAGTACTTAGGAAATCACCTAAAAAATGGAATGTACAGGCCAATTGCATTTTAAGTTCGGCTGACTGAGGAGATTGCTCTAAACGCTCATTTAATAAAGTGAGCTTCCGATTGAGAAATTGCTCTGCTTCCTGCAATTTTCCAAGTTCTCCGAGAACATTACTCAGATTACAAGTATTAGCAATTTGGATATCCCGATATCTTTCGACCAAATATAGAGGCAGTTTGGGATGCTCGGCAGCCATTTTTTCCACATGATGGTCTGCCTGTTTATATGCTTGCTCGGCCTTTTCCAAATTTTCCTGATCCGCTTGAATATCACCTAAGAAATAGAATGTAAGGGCCAATTCCATTTTAAGGTCGGCCGACTGAGGGGATCGTTCTATGCTCTCATTTAATAAAGTGAGCTTCCGATTGAAAAATTGCTCTGCCTCCTGCAATTTTCCAAGCTTAAAGAGAATGGTACTGAGACCGCCAGTATTCCCAATTTGGATGTCCCGATATCTTTCGACTAAATACAGAGGCAGTTCGGGATGCTCGGCAGCCAATTTTTCTATATGATGGTTTGCCTGTTTATACGCTTGCTCGGCCTTTTCCAAATTTCCCTGACCCGCTTGAATATCACCTATACGGGAAAAACTACAAGCCAATATGTGTCTTTCTTCCGGATTATCAGGAAACTTCATGATTCGCTCTTCAAAAATACTTATCAGCGAATTAATTATTTCCTCCGATTTCTCTCCATCTTCAAGCACACTTGCAAGGTTCATCGAACAATAAGCAAATTCCTGATATGCACCAGGCAGGTCCGGATACTCAGTAATTAATTCACGGGTAACATTGACGGCCTGTCGATAATTTTCTTCTGCAATCTTCCGTTGGCCTTGATCACGCGTGATATCGCCTAATTGATGATAAAAAAAGCCCTGTCCGAGTTTAGACATAGGAATATCAGGATTCTTAGCTGCGAACTTTTCAAAAGCCTTTATCATCTCTTGAGAATAATGTTGAGCTCCTGTTAATTGCTCTTGAATTCTCAGCATTTGCGCGTATTCGGCGGATGAGCCGATAAGAGGAAGCCAATAATCATCCACATTAGGATACTCCTGTATCAACTCCCAAAAGAGATTGGATGCCGTATGATAGTGCGTTTGTGCGTCTTCATATTCACTCAGCAATTTGTGAATATTAGCAATCTGAAAATATGCCCAGGCTATGTTAAAGCGGACTTCCGGATCGCTGCTTTGCTCATCCTTTAAGAAACTCTGATAAAACGATTGAGCTTTCTGCAGCATCTCTCTCCTTACATGCTCGTAGTCTGACGCATTGGTAAGCAGGCTCATAGCCGTCTGTGTGAGTTCGTCTACAGCATTCCTGGCATATTGAAAACTTGTCTGCGCTCGTTGATATTGTGCGGCGGCAATATTTCTTTGATGATTTGCCTGAATGAATCCAATAACAGCCAAGACCAAACCAACGGCCAGTGCCGATACCGTCAGCAGGCCTGTAATCACAAGGTTTCTATGACGCCTGACATACTTACGCAAACGATAAACCCGGCTGGGGGGACTGGCCAATACAGGTTCATCCTGGAGATGCCGGTGTATATCCTGTGCCAGCTCACTGGCCGTCTCGTATCGACGCGTGCGGTCTTTCTCAAGCGACTTCATCACAATCCAGTCAAGGTCGCCGCGAACGATTCTACGCAGCTCGCCCGGCTGGACATGACGGTGCTTGGCGATTTCAGCCAGTGTATCGCCAAGGGTGCTTAAGCGAGTCGACGGCTTTGGAGGTTCATCTTCACGGATGATTCTGCGTATTTCATCGTAAGCAGCGCTGCGAAGCTTTTCAGCTTCAAAGGGTGTGGTGCCGGTCAGAAGCTCATAAAGCAAAACGCCCAGAGAATAGATATCGCTGCGTGTATCAACGTCAAGGCCGCTCATCTCGGCCTGTTCCGGACTCATGTACTCCGGTGTACCGATGAACTGTTGGTATTCGGTGAATAACGTCTTCTCCGTTAGCCGCTGCTGAGTGGCCTTGGCAATGCCAAAGTCTATGATTTTAGGTACTGGTTTGCCATCATGCAGGGTAATCATCACATTCGAGGGCTTAATATCCCGATGAATGATTCCTTTTTGATGGGCATGCTGAACCGCCTTGCAGACATCGACAAATAGTTCCAGTCTTTGTTGCGTGTCGAGATTATTCTGGTCGCAGTATTCCGTAATCGGCATACCCTTGACCAGTTCCATTACGAAATAGGGTCGGCCCGTTTCGGTCGCGCCGCCATCAAATACCCTGGCGATATTGGGATGCTCCATCATAGCCAGGGCCTGACGTTCGGCTTCGAAGCGGGCGATGACCTGCTTGGTATCCATACCCAGCTTGATGATCTTAAGCGCTACCCGACGACGGATGGGCCTTTCCTGTTCGGCCATGTACACCACACCGAAGCCACCCTCGCCTATCCTCTGAAGCAGCTTGTAACGACCGATTTTCGTGCCAGGCTCCTCAGTCAAGGGTGAAGTGTCAAGAGTGATGTCCTCGCAGGCTGGGGGCGACGCGAGAAAGCGGTCGTCATCATAGTGAAACTTGAGTAAACCTTCAACACGCCTCAGAAGTTCGGTATCTTCTCCACACGCTGACTTGACGAAAGCAGTCCGTTCTTCAGGCGAATCTATCTCAATCGCCGCTTTGAATATCGCCTCTTCGTTTTTCTTGTCGTCATTCATAATGTTTCTGCCCATTTGTACCGTTGCTCTATCTCTAAGTGCGAGAAACAGAGGCACAAAGCACCACGTAAATTGAAACTTTTTTCAAAAAACGTGGTTTTAAGCCTCAATCTGCCCGGTCTGCTTCGTCTATTTCGAAACGTAGCCAGGAGCGGGCATATGCCCAATCGCGGTCCGCCTTGGACGGAGAGATCCCCAAGATTTTGGCGGCCTGGTCGGAGGTCAGACCGGCAAAATAGCGGAGCTTGACCAAATCAGCTTTATTTTTGTCCTTCTTTGAGAGCTTTTTGAGGGCCTCGTCCAGGGCTAGCAGATCGTCGGCAGAAGTATCGTCTTCGCATTGCCTCCGCCGCGGTAGAGAAGAAATGATAGCGGCCGCTCCAGTTCTGATCCTCACTGCCTACAAGCCGCAGGTAAGCTTCATTTACAAGAGCAGTCGCCTGCAGTGTCTGACCAGGTGCTTCCCTGCTCAATCGCCTGGCGGCAAGCTGACGCAGTTCCTGATAGACAAGTGGAAAGAGTTTATCTACGGCGTGTAAATCCCCTTTCTCAATCACATTCAAAATACGAGTAACGTCACTCATATGTTGCCTTGGAAGAAGATGTCATTTGTCTATCACCCAAATCTTAACTATAAGTTCTCCAAGATGGGCTACACTTTTTCAGCCACATGCACTAATTCCAACTATCTCATCAGAAGGTATTTTACATAAGAATTGAGGATTCTTCAAACACTAATTTCCCTACCAG
>WOR8_10005691_pt1 | contig 11988 bp, 13 predicted proteins | sample DeeMarSeWOR38_10_FD_19890 | JGI IMG/M metagenome (IMG submission 19890) | reverse complement strand
GAAAAGGGAATACAATTAAAGATAGAAGGCGGAACTATTAAAAATAGAAAAGATGTCTCTTGTCAAATTGGAACTAATATAAAAATCAAGCATTTATTCTATAACATTCCAGCACGACAGAAATTTCTTAAAAAAGATGCTACCGAGCTTGGGCATATCACTGATATTGTCCAAAGGTATTCATTAGCATTTCCCGAGCTTCATTTCGTATATCGCCACAATGAAATTGACATTTTAAATTGTCCCTCGAAAAATGATTTAAAAACGACAGTTTTTCATATATATGGGAAGAATAATGCGAAATTCATGGAATCAATAGATTTTAAAGATCCCAATTCTATTGTCCAAGTCCATGGGTTATTAGGACATCCACAAATTGCTAAAAAAAACAGAAACTATTCAAGTCTCTTCATTAACGATCGATATGTGATAAATGATGCTATCTTTAGGTCGATTATAGAAGCTTATGAAGGAACATTACTGGTGAGTAGGTATCCTTTTTTTATATTGTTTCTTGAGATTGATCCTTCTCTTGTTGATTTCAATGTCCACCCAAAAAAACTAGAAGTTAGATTTGAAAATGAAGAGGCATTGTGCAACCGGATCTACAACATTATTCGAAAATTTATTGAAGAAAAGTTTATCGAAAAAGAAGCTAGATATATAAACACTGAATTAGAGGCCTATTTACCTCGTATTAGAGAAGAAAAAAGAGAATTAGATAAAACCAGTAGAATAAGACAAGATGCAAAGGATTCAACAGAAAAAGACTCTGTAACTTTAACAAAAAGTAATTTTTCAATCGAGGAAGGAGTTCAATTGAATTTACTAGATGAGAAAGTTAAAAATGGAGAATTTTCTGAGACTTATTTAAGACGTAAATACACTATTTCAAAGGATTTTCCAAAACTCCGCCTAATTTCTTCCACAGGCCAACTGGCAAATAAAACATATGTTGTTTTAGAGGGAATTAATGAAAACGATGAAGTAGGAATTTTTATTTTAGATCAACATGCTGCTTCAGAACGTATTAAAAAGGAAAAGTTACTTGCTACCTATGAAACAACATCTCCAATGAAACAGAAATTAATTCAGCCATTAAAAATTGATGTTACCCCTAGTGAAAGAATATTTTTAGAAGAAAATCTTAAAGAAGTTAAGAAACTGGGTTTCGATTTTGAGTATTTTGGGGGAAACACGTTTATCCTAAGAGAAATACCTACGATTATGAATAAAGTTCCTGATACTAGCATAATTAAAGAAATTATTGGTGATATTACGGATATTGGAAAAGAAAGAAGCTTCAAGGAAGTTAAGGAAGAAATTATAAACTATATTGCATGCCATAAAAGCATACGAGGAGGGGATGATTTATCCTTGAGTGATATTAGAAAGCTATTGGATGAATTAGCAGAATGTAAGGATTCATATCACTGTGCTCATGGGAGACCTACTTTACGATTTATATCATTTAAAGAATTAGATAAACTTTTTAAAAGAATAGTATAAAATGTGTCCTTTTTTAAGCTTTTGAAAACGCTAAGGCTTCAATTCCTTGTATACCCTCAACTTTTCCAAATAACTCCTCTAGTTTATCAGTACCACCCCATTCTTCGGGATATCTTACTCGGATTCTTACTTTTTTTAAGCCGAATGCTACAGGGTGTATATCATATCGTTCTAAAGTACATGAGTCTGGTAAGACTTGTTTTAAGGTTTCTACAAATTCTTCAAAATCGACTTCGGTATCCTCTGGGACAATGTCAATTAAAGCAATAAATTCTTTAGCCATACGAACACAACTCTTTTCCTTATTTAAATCATTATAGATTTTATTATTAACATAACTTTATATAAAATTTGAAAGCAAGTATTCAAAATTAAAAGCTCTTTTCCTTCATGGACCTGAAAAATCACATTTTAAGCATCTATATTCTTTTCCCATAACCCTACATCGTTCACATCTCCAAATAGTCACATCTCCGCACTCAGGGCATGGGAAGTGTACAGCTGCTTCGTATGGGGCTATAGGCCTTCCACAACTAAAACACTCATTTCTCTTGTAAGCACTCATGAAGTTGTCAGTTAAAACTATAGTAGAACTTGGATTTTAAAATATGTTATAACTTTAATTATTTTTGGTTTTGATCAAAAGAGAGTGAAGAGAAAGTAAGGTAATATTCATAATAAAAGATGAAATTAATATACTTCAAGAAAGTATTAATCAAAATTTAAATTTATCAACACCCTAATTTGCATATAAATTAAATAAAATTCATTAAAGCTATCTTAGAGGATGTTAACAATGCCAGAAAATAAAGTTAGAAAGTACTTCAAACTCATTGAAGCATGGGCATGGTGCGATATATGTGAAGATATGATTGCATTGAATATTAATAAAGAAGAAATTATCGATGGTCTTCAAATGGGGATCTACACAAAAGAATATAAGCATGCGAATCCAAATCCTGACCTAGATGATACTGACGATGTTTCTGGTCAAGAACACACAATCTACATCTATATCAATGATAGCTACGAGATAACGGGTGTAAAAACATTCTTTGGAGAATCCATGAGCACCCAAGATATAGGGGCTGAGACGGTAAAGGCTGGAGGTGAAGTACGAATTCCTGTGATCGTTAAGGATGTCCCTCCAATGGCAGTGCAATTGGGAATGCTCTCTAAGGAGCAATTTAAAGTGCTCAAAATATGCGATGGTATGAACACTATCGAAGAAGTAGCTTCTACAGCCCAAAAAAGTGTAGAAGAGACTGAAGAAATGATGGAACAACTTCGCAAAAAAGGATTAGTAAAAGTGATTCGAAGAACCTAGAATCTTTTAATGCGCCAAAACATCTTAATATTCTATCAACTTTGAAATACAAATAATTATCTAAATCGAGACAGATTGAACCCATGATAAATTTACAAGAAGTTTTAAATTTAACACCAGCTACTCCAGAAACCCTTGATTCGTATATAGAGGTTGTTCAAGAGTTATTAGTTCCCGCTTATGAACGTCTAGGAGCACAACTTGTTATTGAGTGGTTTAGTACCTATGAGTAGTTTCGACAAGTCTCCCATATTTTTGAATTTGATGATCTAGAAGCATTAAAAGATTTTCGAATTAACGCTAGCCAAGACAAACAATGGGGTGATTATAGCGCCCATTGGAAGTGTTCGCACCAGAACGTCGAACTCGATTACTTGAACCAATTAGAGCAGTACTACCAGACATACTTCATAAAGTAATTGAAGAAAGTCAAAAAAAAAGCGCTTAGGGTTTATAGTCTTGCAACTCTTGAAGTCGTTCCTAATAAATTGCCTGAATTTATTGAAAAAGTAAGAAAAACTTCAAGGATGGTTCCAATTATCGCTAGTTGGCAACCAGTTGCTGGAAATCCTAATGAAGTGAACGATATATGGAAGGGGGCTATAGGTCCTAGAGATTATCACCCCGCTGTAGAATCAATGAAAGAATAGTTCAGGGATCTTCGAGAAATGGCACCGAAAGAACGCTTAGTAAAAATTTTCCCTCTCCCCTCCTCACCATTAAAATAAAATTTTAAGTAGGAATAATTTCCCTTCCCCTTTCAAGTCCTAAATGAAGTGCTTTAATGTTATAGTCTGCATCTCGAAGCCATTCTTTAATAACTTCCTCATAGTGGTGGATTTCAATAAATGGTAATTTCCCGGTTGCTACTGAAAAACCTAACATGATAAGGTTTACTTGTTGGTTAGAATTAAAATTGTCTAATGATAATTCAGTGGCATTCATGAAATAGACAGCTTCAGAATAGCCTTTAAGTAAACTAGAAATCTTTTCTATACTTGGATAATCTTCCAATGCTGCAGTATACATAACTCCAGGAATATCGCGATCATTAAGGGCAAAAGAAGTCTTACTAGACGCAAAAATTCCTCTTCTTAATGCTTCCACTGGTTCTAAACAAATGTATAAATCAGCATCTCCGTAGCATATAAGTGAACTTTGAATATTTCTCCGCTCATCGCTGTGGCTTTTCTTTTGATAACGGGTGTGGCTCATTATTGCTCCTTCACGCTGAGCAAGTCCATGCATTGAGTGCGTATACTTGAAATAAGTTATAAGTTTCGCTTCCAAGGACTCGCTCAATATTAGCTTTTTGAGCCGCAAATTCTATAAGCCTTTTGAGTGTGATCACTCCCTGTCCGGCAGTTCCCGCTATTACAATATTTATTATATCAGTTTCTTTAAATTTCACGAAATGGTACCTCCTCTCCAAATAAATTTACAATAGATTTACGGATTGCTCCATTTGGACAAATTTCATAACACACTCCACATTTAATACATCTATCTTGATCAATTTGCATTTCTTCAATTCCATCAGTTTCTACTCTTCTGATTGCAGGGCAACTCAAAATCCTAGAGCAGGTATGGCACATACTACATCCTCCTATAAAGTAGGAAACATCTTGGACTTTTTCACCATCTTCTTGAAGTTCCCTAATTTGAGAGGTTCTCCAGCGATGAGCTTGAAGGGCACACTCACGTTTAATAATAATAACCTTTAATCCGATTTCTTTTAATGCTTCCTCGATGGTATTTGTTAATCGCTTAGGATGATAGGAATCTTCTACCCGTAACCAAGGAACACCAATAGATTTACAGATTTTTTCAATTGAAAATCCTTGCTTAATTAAAAATCGTAGAACATCATCTTGATGTCCCGTCATGGCAGTCCAAGAGTTTTCAAAAATGATGAGGAGTAAATTTGAATTATATCCTACAGCTTCGGCTAAGGGAGACATACCAGTATGGAAGAAAGTTGAGTCACCGATAAATGCTATTACTTTCTGGTCTGTTTTAGTTGCCATCCCAATCGCAGCGCTTAAGCCCCCTGACATGCATATTACTAAATCTGAGCATTGCTGAGGTGGGAAGAAAGACATCACATAACACCCAATGTCACCACTTATTATTGTGTTTTCTAGATGGTTTGTAGCTTTTAAGATTGAATATAATGTTGCTCGTTCAGGGCAGCCTGCGCAAAATGTTGGAAACCTACTGGGAATGATTTCCTTATAGGAATTAAAGTAATCTACAGCCTTAGTAATATACTCCTGCGGCTTTTTATTAAAGATCTTTGCTAATGTGGTCGCAACTAATCCTGTTGAAAATTCATTATGTTTAGGAAAATAACTTTTTCCGATTATTTCGACATCAACTTTCTGTTTATGAGCAATTTCAGCAATCTTTGTTTCCAGAAAAGGCTCCAATTCTTCGATTATAATAACTTGCTTTAAAGTTTGAAGGTAGGTAGCAATTTGGTCGTAATTGAGAGGATAAATCACCCCAAGTTTTAAAATGGGGACATCATTTAACTTTAATTGATTTAAAGCTTCCATCGTATATCCAAAAGGCATTCCGCTTGTAATAATACCTGTTGTATTATCTCCCGAGATTATTTTATTAAATCCTAACTCAGGGATTGAATTCCTTAACCTGTCGATACGCTCATACAGTCGAATATGGTTATTTATAGCGTGTGGCGGTAGTGAATTATATTTAGGGATGTTTCTTATGAATTCACCTTTTTCTTTTCCAGCAACTAAAGGACCTAATTCGACAAATCCTCTTGAATGGGCACTTCTTGTCGATGTTCGAACATTTATTACTAAATCATATTTTTCCGAGAGCTCAAAAGCAATTTTAACCCAGTCTTTACATTCTTGTGGTGTGTGAGGTTCAATTGTAGGGAGATGAAGCATCCATGCATAAAAACGTTCATTTTGTTCTTGGTGGGAACCTAGAGAACCGGGATCAGACCCTACCGAGACAACCATACCCCCCGGATTTGGTCCATTTAATGCAATTACACTTAGTGCATCACTTGCAACATTTAATCCTACATGCTTCATAGGGTTAAAGCTCCTACATCCCGTCCATGCTGCTCCGGCACACGCAGATACGGCAACAGCTTCATTGACCGCCCAATGATGTACCAAAAATTTACTATAATCCGGAAAATCTCTAATCACTTGGTGAAAGTATTCCCCGATATCGCTGGTTGGAGTTCCAGGATATTGAGAAACATATGAAACCCCAGCTTCAAGACAGCCTCTCACAAGGGCTTCATTTCCAAGCATCAAAACTTTTCCATCTGGTTGTACAAATCGAGTATCCTTTATCATCAAAATTCATTTAGTTTGTTTTAAAACTATAATTCAAAATTTTAAACCATATATATAGCTTATTGGTTTCTGAAATAAATGAACAAGAATTAGAAGTAGGGTAAACTTTAGGGTTTATTATCAACCATTTGTTTGGCGATAAACTCAAAAATTTCCTCAACGTTAACACCAGTCTTAGAAGAACATTCGAAATAACCTCCTAATTCATAAGTTTTGGATAATTCAGATGCTTCTTCTGTAAAAACTGATCTTTTATCCTCCAGGTCAATTTTTCCCCCTACCATAATAATAGGGATTTTACTTCGACCCTCGGAAGAAAAATATTCGAAAATGGATAACCAATCTTTAATTTTGGCTAGACTCGAATATCTGGTGGTATCATACATAAAAATTCCTCCGTCAGCACCCTTCGCAAATGCGGGTAACAGGACGCGAAACCTATCTTCCCCCGCAAAATCCCAGATACGAAGTGTAATAGGTTTACTATCAATTTCAACATTTTTTACGCTGAAATCAGCTCCGATCGTCATCTTAAGGTCGTCTTTGAATACTTTTGTTACAAACCTATTTATTAAAGTAGTTTTACCTACTCCCCCATCACCGAAGACGCAAACCTTAAACGCTATTTTATTTTCTATTTCTAACACCAATGTTTGGTATAATTATATTCGATGATGATCTTAATAAACCTTAAAGTTAAGGATCAAATCAAAGTTACTTAATAATATCTGTAATGAAACAAGTCTCAACGATCTTTACTCCAGGTATCTGAGAGATCTTTTCTTCTATCAACGGATTAAATTTGTCTATAGAAGATATATCAACTTTCATTAACAATCCGCAATCACCTGATAAGCGCCAAATATTTTTAATTTCGTCAATATCTCTCAATTCCTTTAAGATCCGTTTAATTTCTTTAAATTCTGGAACTGCTTTAATTGTCGCGCTAATATTTTGTTTAATATTAAGATCAAATTCGATAGTAAACCGTGTTATGATCCCTTCATCAAGAAGTTTTTTGACACGCCTTCTAACAGTAGCTTCTGTTTTATCAATCTTCTGACTTATCTCACTGAAAGAAATTCTACTATTAAGTTTTAGTTCCTCTACGATCCTAAGATCTATTAAATCTAATTTTTTTGGCAACGTTAAACTAATTGTAAGGATGGTAACATTTTCTTAATAAACTAGTTATAGATTGTGATAAATTGTTTATTAAATTATTTTTTCATAACAAAAATTTAGGAAATTCACAATAAAGTGATAAAATTTAGTATCGAATTATTCATTGTATATAAAAGAAACAGATTTCTTTAAGATGTTAAATACTTCTTCAGATCGATATACAAGGTTTTTTTTTTTTCACTTTCTTGCTCGATTACGACTTTAAGAAGCTCTCCCTCAATTGACGTACTTTTCAAAGTAATTTTCCCGACGATCTCGGGTTTTTGCTCAGTTTCTTTAGTAGCATCGCTCTTAGATTTTAAACAAGTTACCAATTCATCGTAAAGATAGCAATTCTCGCAGCAAAATCCGATTGGCATATATCCAACAATAGAGCACCTATCGAAAAAGTCACAATTGCAATTTTGGCACATCATAGTACAATTGGTTTGGATACTATTTAAAGCTAATGATTAATTATAAACATATAGTGATCTTTATTATCAGATTTGATCATTCTGAATGGTCATTTGACTAATTTCATAAATTAGGATCTTGGAAAAACTATATTCAAAGATGAAATGATCAAAAACAAAAAGGTTACCCACAAATTCTGATCAGAACTATTCAACTAAGAAGAAAAAAAGAGACATTATGTAAAAATACATAGCTCTGAAATAAATTATGTCTCATCATAGAGATTTACTTTCGCAAATTTCTCATAAGTTTTTTAATATTTTAAGGATTTACATACCCATCTAAATTCATGAAAAAAAACATTTTGAAAATAATGTCAAAATGAGTGTTATAAATTTTAAGTTTCGAAACGAAGTTTTAAGGCATAATGCCTCTTTAAGTTATTGTTATCAATGTAGCACTTGTAGTGGAGGCTGTCCGGTTGCGTTAATTACAAAGGGAAAATATAATCCACGAAAAATTATCGAAGAAGCAATATTGGGTTTACAAAACAAACTAGTAGAAGATCAAGAACCCAATTCATGGTTATGTTCAACTTGTCAAAAATGTGTCGAATTATGTCCTCAAAAAGTGGAACTCACAGAAATATTCATATTGATTAAGAACTTATGTTTCGAGAGTGGGAAAGTACCTGATGCATTCATAGCACAAGGTCAAGCAGTATTAGAAAACGGAGTGGCAATCCCGTATTCTAAAGCAATCTTAACCCGTCGAGATAAACTGGGACTTCCTACAATTAAAACAGCTCCAGTCGACGAGATTAAGCAGATTTTAGTAGAGACGAAATTTGAAAAACATATACCAAAGGGGCTTGAATAAAAAATGGCTTATGATTTGTTTTTAGGGTGTGTAATCCCCGCACGACTTCCGTTCCTTGAGACTTCTTCAAGAAAAGTGTTTGAAAAGCTTGGAATAAAGTTGAATGACGTCGATGGATTTAGCTGCTGTCCTGATCCAACTGGAATTGAACTTATCGACCATAAAGCTTGGTTAGCCTTAGGAGCTAGGAATTTAAGTTTATGCAACACAAATGGTGGCGTGCTCTCATTTTGTTCTGGCTGTGTAGAGACATTAAAGGGAGTTAATTATGCTATTAATAAAGATTCTCGAGTTAAAGAAGAAGTAAATAATGTTTTAAAAAAAGTGGGTAAATCTTATGATGGTAAAGTAGGTGTAAAGCATTTTGCTGAACTGCTTTATGAGTATATTGATAAAGTTAAAGCGTATGTGGATAAACCTTTAGATGGTTTTAAAGTTGCTGTGCACTATGGATGTCATTATTTAAGACCATCAGAAGTTATAAATTGGGATGATCCTTTTGAACCAAAAACCGTTGATGAAATAATAAGAGCTCTTGGTGCAGAATCCGTTGACTATGAAATGAAAATGGAGTGTTGTGGGAACCCTGTAGAAAAATCCGATAAGGAACTATCTCTATTAATGATAGATCAAAAATTAAAAGCTATTCAAGAATCAGGAGCAAATTGCGTTGTAGTTGTATGTCCCGCATGTTACCAACAATACGAGTTTAATCAGAGGGAACTCAATAAACAAAATGAATCAAACTATGATTTTCCTATATTTTATTTGTCAGAACTTGTCGCTTTAGCTTTTGGTTTCAAACCTGAAGAATTAGGGTTTAATTTTCATAGAATTAGACCAACTAAATTATTCGAGAGTATAAAATTTTCTCCTTAATTTTAAAGTTTAATAAAATAAAAACTAGGGATATAAGAAAAAATGACAGAAACTGAACCCAAGAAATCAATATTGAAAGATGTTAAGATCTTCAAGGATCTTGAAGATGAGATTATCAAAACTAATAAGTGCTGTGCATGTGGTGCATGTGTTGCTTATTGTAGTTCACAAAGTTTTGATGTCATTAAAATGGAGGGTTATACTCCTCAATTCATTTCAGATGCTAATGTTGATAATTGTAAAGAATGTGGTCTTTGTTATTATATTTGTCCTCAAACACTTCCATTGATGAACAAAATAAACAACCAATATAAAATCAAAGATAATATGGGGTTTGTTAGTGATATCCTTGCAGCAAAGACTACTGACGCAAAAATTAAAGAAGTGGGACAAGATGGTGGATTAGTTACAACCCTTCTTATGTATTTATTTGATAATAATGAAATTGATGCTGCTGTGGTATCTGAATATGATGATAATCTAAAACCTATTCCTAAAATTATTTATAATAAAGAAGATTTGTTTAAATCTTCGGGTACGAGATATACTATCTCATCAAATCTGCTTCCATTAAAGGATTTGTATACGATTGCTGAAGATATTGTAGAGAAACAGAAACAAATTTATGATATTAACCAATTACGGATAGCATTTGTAGGAACTCCATGCCAATGTAGAGCTGTAAGAAAGATGCAGCTTCTCAACATTACTCCTACCCATGTTATTAAATATGTTTTTGGTCTCTTCTGCATGGAGAACTTTGATTATGATAAATTATTTGAGCTTGTAAAAGCTGAGACTGGATTAGAACCTAAAGATATTGCTAAGATGAATATTAAAAAGAACTTCTTTATAACCAGCAAAAAAAATGAGGTCAAGGAAGTTGATCTTCATAAATTCGATCCAGCAGTCCGAAATCATTGTAAGGAATGTGATGAATTTACGAGTCGATTTGCAGACATCAGTTTTGGTGGTTCTGGAGCGGTCCAACAAAATTCAATGATAATTATAAGAACAGAAACGGGTCAAGAATTAATTAAAAATGCAATTATTCATGGATATGTAGAGAAATTTGTTCCTACTAAATCAACTATACCTAAATGGAAAGGAAACAAGCTTGATTTATTAAAAAGAATGACGTCAAATAAAGTGAGTAAATAAAAGGAGGATAAAAAAATGTCAGAAAAATCTGTTGTCGTTATCGGTGCGGGAATCGCTGGTATCCAAGCCTCATTAGATTTAGGAGATATGGGGATTAAAGTAATACTAGTAGAAAAAGAAACTTGTATTGGAGGTCGAATGGCTCAATTAGATAAGACTTTTCCAACACTCGATTGTTCTATTTGTATTCTTGCACCAAAGCTTTCAGAATGTTATAGACATCCGAATATTACCCTTTATACATTGGCAGAAGTTCAGAAAGTAGAGGGTAGTGCAGGTAACTTTTCTGTCGAAGTTTTAAAGCACCCAAGGTATGTTAAAGAAGGTGTTTGTACAAATTGCGGAGACTGTGGAACTATTTGCCCTGTAAGAGGATGTACAAACTTTTTTGATGCGGACTTAATGACGCAATCAGCTTCCCAAATTGCATTCCCTGCTGCGGTCCCTCCTGTGTATCGTATCAATCCAGATAAATGTTTATATCTTAATTATGGTATCTGTGGCTTATGTTATCAACAATGTGGAGCGGATGCTATTGATTTTACCCAAAAGGAAGAGGTTATCCCTATAGACAATGTTGGTGCTGTGATAGTAGCAACTGGTGTTGATTTAGCAGAAAATATTCATACATTAAATGCCTATGGTTATCAGAAATATGATAATGTGGTAACAGCAATGGAATTTGAACGATTAATCTGTGCTTCAGGACCTCAACATGGTCATTTAAAAACATTAACTGATGGGAGAACCCCTAAGAAGATTGCCTTCCTTCAGTGTATTGATTCTAGAAATAATCGTACTCAAGATTATTGCTCTGCAGTATGCTGTATGTATACTACGAAAGAAGCAATAGTTGCCTATGAACATGATAATGAACTTGAATCTTATGTATTTTATATAGATATGCGCGCCGGGGGAAAGGGTTTTCAGAAATTCCTGCAACGAGGTGAACAGGAATATAACATCAAATATATAAAAAGCAAGATTTCACATGTTGAAGTAGATGAAAATCAGAGTCCAATTATAACTTATGAGGACATGGATACTTCTGAAATAAAACAGATGAAATTTGACCTTGTTGTACTTGCAACCTGTATTATACCTTCACTCTCTAATGAAAAAGTTTCAAAAATATTGGGGGTGCAATTAGACAAAAACCGTTTTATAAAAACGGATCCTGTCTTTCCGGTTGAGTCAAGTGTAGAGGGGATATATACTTGCGGATGTGCTCGTGAACCAATGGATATTCCACGCTCTGTAGCTGAGGCTAGTGGAGCAGCAGCAAGAGCAGCAGAATTAGTAAGAGGA
>WOR8_10005690_pt1 | contig 11989 bp, 13 predicted proteins | sample DeeMarSeWOR38_10_FD_19890 | JGI IMG/M metagenome (IMG submission 19890) | reverse complement strand
AGATGGATTAGTTCTCCAACCTGGGAACTCTCTTAGACCAATGAATATTTGTACCTGCTGTGGGTGTTGTTGTGGAATCTTAACTCATCAAAAGAAGATCCCCGAACCCGCTCAATTCTTCGCAACCAATTACTATGCAGAAGTTGATGAGGATTCCTGCATAGGATGTGGAACCTGTGAGGAGCGCTGTAATATGGATGCGATTCATATAGAAGATGCTATTGCTCACGTAGATTTAACTAGATGTATTGGTTGTGGAGTTTGCGTGCCAACTTGTACATCCGATGCTATGAAATTAATTAAAAAAGACGAAGAAACTTTACCACCAAGAAACACTCTGGCCACATATATGGCAATAATGGATAAAAAGGCAGAACTTGCTCGAGCTACTAAAAATGGAAGTTAAGATCAAAAAAATAGAAAAAAAGTAAAAGCCTTTTTAAGACTTCTTTTTTGTTTTGTAGGAATCTCCTTTAACAGCTTTGAAGATTACTGCAATTATTGCTCCAGCAATGAAGCCTCCAATATGGGCGAAATGTGCTGTAGATCCAAGGCCAAATGGGTCTGTTAGCGATATTAATCCATAAATTAACTCCGAAATAAAATAGGTCAAAATAAAGACACCTGCACTTACTTTTCTCATGACCATACCCGTCGCGGATGGAAGATAAAATTTATTCCTTGGGTATAAAATCAGATAAACGCCCATAAGACCAAAGATTGCTCCAGACGCTCCTAAGGAGGGAATTTCATCATATCCAGAAACAGGAATTATTATTGTACTTAGCGCATGAAGTACGCTACCAAAAAGACCTGAAACAATATATGTAAAAAGGAATAAGAAGTGCCCCATAGCGTGTTCACAATTATCTGTTACCACCAAAAAAAACCACATATTCATAACTATATGTATAATATCTCCATGCATAAACATTGAGCTAAATAATGTCCATAGATTTTTACCTTTAAAAAAATCCGCAGGAACAAAAGCAGCTTCTTCAACACGCATATGGCCTGTTGGATCCATGATTTGCCAGATAAATACGATAATATTAGCAGCTAATATAATTACAGAGAAATATTGCTTAAAAAAGGGGATCTTATCTCTTTCAGCTTCTATAACCATTTTTATTAACTCTTTTTTTTAGATTTAACCAAAAATTAGGTATTAAAGATATTTTTCTCAAATTCCTTAAAAATATTTCTAGTTTTTTTAAAAAAAGCCAGTTCTTATAGTATAAAATAACCTTCTATGAAGTTCTGAATAAATTCAAAATAAGTATAAAGAAAAAAAGCTTTATTTTAATTTCTATCTAAAATATCTTTAATTCTTTTCAGAAGGTCTTTTCCAGAAAAAGGCTTGACAATATAATCATCTGCGCCGAGATTCTTACCCTTTTGCACATCTTCGTTAAAACTTTTTACTGTAAATAAAACTACGAGAATATCTTTATACTTTTCATTGTTTTTGATTTCCTCCAGAACACTATAACCACTTCGGCCCGGCATCATAATATCAAGCAATATTAGAGCAATCTTATCATAGTTTTCTTCTACCATCTTCATGGCTTCTTTGGCGTTATTACTCGTGATGGTATCAAATTCGCCCAATTTCAAAAATTTTTCAGTTAGATTGACGATATCAGGCTCATCATCAACTATAAGGATTGTATTTTTTCCTTCTCCTCCCAAAATATCCAAACCTCCAAATCCTTAATCCTAGTCTTTTGCCTATAATATTATATATTATAAAATTTTTAGCTTTAATCAAATTTATTTAATTAATTTTGATACACACAAATTTTTCTATATATAATTGAGTTTAGATATTTATATAAATGAGCTTTTTTTTTACATTTGTGATCATCAAAATCACATATTAGTGTTAATATGGTAAGAAAAAACCAACTACCCCAATTTCCTAATGATTATTTAAATGAAAAGGCTGAAGAATATGATAGTTCAAAATGGATGGAACGAAATCAAAAAAGATCAACAATTTTAAGTATTCAATATCTTTTTGATGAGAAATTGATTGGGCAAGATAAATTTGGGATTGAAATGGGAGATTCATTTTTACTTTTAGATTTAGGATGTGGAACGGGATTTTCTTCTGAAGTTTTACTTGAAAATGGGTTTCATGTAATTGGCATAGACATATTACTAGACATGATCTTAAAAGCAAGAGAAAAGAGAAAAAGTCTTAAGAAAAGAAAAAAATTTGAAATAATATTGGCAGATATTAATTTTCTACCAATAAGGACTAATATAATCGATCATATCATTTCAATTTCATCCTATAACTTTATTACACACGGAAATGAGAATTTTGGTGTAAAAGCTAAACTTTTAGGTAATACAGCAGCATATTTAAATGAAATTCTTAAGAATAGGGGAAGAATTATAATAGAATTTTATCCAAAAGATGATCATGAATTAGATATTTTTACGAAATCATTCACCAACAATGGATTTGAAGGATTTATGGTTAAAAATAATCCAAAACAAAAAGCTGGTCAGACTTTTCTATTATTAAAGAAAATTTAGAAAAATGGGAACCTGTAAATTTTGTGGGGAAATAGATAATACAATATCTGATGTTCTTCAAGTATGCAGAAACTGTATTCTTGAAGGAGACTGGAATAAAATTAAGCCCCATATTTTAGGAGTTCACAAACAAGTTCGACAACTTGTAGATCTTCCAGAAAGACCACCAAAAGCAGAAAAACCAAATATAAGACTAAAATGCAATTATTGTATTAATGAATGTTCCTTATCTGATAATGATGTAAGTTACTGTGGTCTAAGAAATATAAAAAAGAAAAATTCTGGTGATTTACCGTTTCCGTCTAAGTCAAAAGGATATATTCATGGTTATATTGATCCTAACCCTACCAATTGTTGTAATGCATGGTTTTGCCCTGCAGGGACATCAGTTGGATTTCCAGAATATACTGATTATAAAGGACCTGAATTTGGAACATATAGTTATGCCGCTTTCCTATATGGATGCACATTTGATTGCTTATTTTGCCAAAATGCGTCTCATAAAAATTTTTCAAAAAAATTTCTGTTTGATGCTGAACTAATAGCAAACCAAATAGTGAAAAATGAGAACATTACATGTATTTGTTATTTTGGAGGAACTCCAGAAGCACAATTACCATTTTCTATTAATCTATCTAATAAAATTCTTGAAAAAATTAAGAAAGAAAACAAAAATAGGAAATTTAGGGTATGTTGGGAGTGGAATGGAAGTGGAAATAGAGCATTAATAGAAGAGTGTATGCAAATAGCCATTAAATCTGGGGGTAACATCAAATTTGACTTAAAAACATACAATGAGAAGTTAAATTTGGCTTTATGTGGAGTAAGTAATCAAAGAACTCTTGAGAACTTCAAATTTTTAGCTGACAATTATTTTGGAACGAGAAGTGAAGATATGCCAGAAATGAGTGCTTGTACATTGATGGTTCCAGGATATACAACGACAGAGGAAGTTGAATTAATCGTAAAGTACATCAAATCAATTAATGAAGATATTCCTTATAGCCTATTAATTTTCCATGGAGATTATCAGATGAGAGATTTGGGGATTACACCAAGAAAACAAACTTTAAAGAGTCTGGAAGTAGCAAAAAAATATTTAAGAAAAGTTAATTTGGGAAATAAATTCCTATTAGGATTAAGTTAATCACACTAGCGACTTTAAATTCTACTAATTCTTATCTATTATTACTATTAAAAATTATTTTGGCGAAATTCGTACAATTCTATATTATACTAATTGAAATTAAGGTTTATAGAAAACATGATTAGTAAAGAAATGCAAAATATAATTAAGCTATTAAAGGATTTTTCTACTAACACCGAACTGTCCGTAGAAGCACAAAGAGCTGGAATGGACCAATTAGCTAAAATGGCAACACTTGCTAAAGACGTGAAATTTGTTGCTGTAGATGCAGGAGGAGTACCTGCTGAATGGGTAACTACGCCAGAAATCAATGATCAAAATGTAATTCTAGATTTACATGGGGGTTATTATATAATAGGAAATTTAGAAATTGAGCGAGCTGTTTGTGCTACCTTAGGAAGAGCATCAAAATGTAGGGCTATTGCTATAGATTATCGTCTAGCACCAGAACATCCATTTCCTGCAGCTTTAGAAGATGCCGTTACAGCGTATCGCTGGCTTATAAACGATCAAGGAATAGATCCGAAAAATCTAATAATCGAAGGAATTTCTGCAGGAGGAGGCCTAACTTTGGCATGTTTACTAAAACTTAGAGATGAGGGTGACCCTTTACCAGCAGCTGCAGTTTCTCTGTCTCCTTACGGGGATTTAGCCCTTACTAGTGGATCGTATTTAAAAAACGCGGAACAAGATTGGATCTCATATGAATCAAGCGAATTTAACGCTCCTCTCTATTATGGAGAAGCAGATCCTAAGAATCCTTATATATCTCCTTGTTATGGAGATTTTAAAGGGATACCTCCAATATTTATACAATTTGGGACCTCAGAAGTACTTTATGATGATGCTATACGTATAGCAGAGCGTGCTAAAGCTGCAGGGGTAGACGTTACTGTTGACATTTGGGAAGACATGGTTCATGGATTCCAGTTATTCTTTAATTTTACTCCAGAAGCTAAGGCTGCTGTAGAAAAGATAACCGAATTTATAAGTAGATTTTTCAAGTAATGAAGTAATAAGGTAAATACTTGAATTCTTTTTTTTCCTATAATTGATTTAAAGAAAAAATTAGGAGAGTAATTTATAATTGGATTAAATTAGTTTAATTCCAATGCTCGTTATAAAATAAGATAATAAAATTTATTTAATAGGAATAATTTATAGAATAGAAAGAGTATACGTATAAACGTAAATTTTAATTATATTTAATGGTGAGTGAAACATACAAAAAGCGCGCATACGGTTGTCATCTACTCAATTAGATGCATTAAAATCAGTATGCGATCAAGTTCAAGCTGTTTGTACTTCCCAAGGAATTAGAAAAAATGGACCAATCCCACTCCCAACAAAAAGACTCCGCGTACCGATAATGAAAGCTCCAAGTGGTCAAGGAACTTCAACTTGGGCTAAGTTTGAGATGCGTATTCACAAAAGACTTTTTGAAATCATTGCAAATGAGCGAAGTATGCATCTTATTATGAAAATCCAGATCCCTGAATCAGTGCTCGTAGAAATTGAGTTAATGTAATTTAGGTCTTCTTATTTATTTATAATTCTTCTTGTTTGATTTGTACTGGATCATTAGCTAGTTTTACCTTTTTATTAACTTCGATTTTATCAACATGGTACACAGTTCCCAAAATTTCTGATCCTCGACCAATTGTTATATCTTTACCTTTAATATCTCCCTCGACATGTGTTCTGGTAATATCGACAATATTTTTAGCTAATATACTTCCGTGAATTCTATAATGCTGTTTTTTTTTAGCACCTTCCGAAGCACCCAGAAGAACGTTTTCAGCTACAACATTACCTTCTATTTTAGTAGTTCCATCGATCTTAATGCTTTTTTGAGCAGAAATATTTCCATTTATACTTGAAGACCCAGAAATTTCAATTCCTTCATCAACCGTTACAAAATGCCCTACTTTAAATGAACCTGAAGCTACTAAAGTCCCTTGAATCCTTACAAGATTACCTATTTGTGTTGAACCTGAAAAGTCAGCACTTCCTTCCCCGCGAATAAATCCTGCGATATTCAATGAACCTGAACTGCTTATCTCCCCATTTGCAGTTAGATTACCTGAACCTTTTAAGGTACCTGAAGATGTAAGTCCATCACATTCTAAATCTCCATTAATCACTCCCGAACCAGAAATTCTTATAGATTTTTTAACTTTTCCCCCTGAGATTTTAGCAGATCCAGTAATGCTAATATGTTCATCATATTCCATCAAGTCTCCTGAACTACTAACTATCGCTCTCTTCTCCTCTTCCTTTACAGTTTCATTCTTATTTTTTTCCACTTAATTCACAACCAAAAGAATTGATTAAAGTTATATAAAATCAAATTTAATAAAACTTTTACTTATTTTCCTAATTTGGAAAAAAAGAAAAGCCTTCAATTAATCAGATTTAAATCAATAAATTGATATGATTTTATTAGACAATTTAAGATAATCTTAATAGAAGTGGATTTTTTTGGTAGATTTCCATACTAAGACTTTTTTTGGTCAAAAATCAAGTTTAACGGTTTCTAGCCCTGCAAGAACAGTTCCCTATATTTTTTTAAGTTGTGCAAATAGAAAAGATGATGGAACATGGGAAAAGACAAGTAAAGGTGAAGGAAAAACTGTCAAACTATCAATTGAAGAAATTATCTGTATTTTAGGAGTTCTGAATAGAAGAACTGCAGTGTGGAGAGGATTTCATGTTTTTGAGGATCGTAAAACAGAAATTTATGTAGGCTGGGAAGATGAGAGTCGTCAGGCATTAAGAATAAAAATTGGGGATTATGAAAAGAAAATTCGATTTCCAAATTTAGATCTCCTCACATTAATGCTTGAGCATATGCTTGACGAAAAAATAGAGTTTGCTACTAGTGGTACCTTTAAAGCGAAAGATAAGGAAGAATCTGTTGATCAAGAAGCTGAATACAGTGTATTTGCAGAACATATTACTGCTAGAGATGGATTGCACATTGTTGAAACTACAGAATATGGTGCTTCTATTGATAGAGTTGATATTAAAGCGAGAATTAAAGTTGAAAGCCCTAAAGCATTGCTTATTACATTAGAATCAGATAAAGAATTCTGGATCCCTAAAAGTACCATACATAATGATTATGATACAACACATAAAGATCTACAGAAATTTACTGTTGATAAATGGATCATTGAGAAGAATAAAATCTTAGAATAAATAAGAATATTAAAGCTTATTTCTAAAGAAAAGATATATAGAATTATACTCTTCTCTATTTTTGAGATTTATACATTAGATTTGAGTATTTATGGAGCTTAGTATTAATTTCTTAAAACAAATCGCGTTGGATATTTATAATGTAGTAAATCCGCTTTTAGGCACAAAAGCAGCTGCTAAAAAGTCAAAAAGAGGAGCTGGTGGTGACATCTCAATGCTTCTTGATATTGTCGCAGAAAATGCAATCATTGATTCTCTTGAAAAGAAAAATGTGCCTTTATTGTTAATTAGTGAAGAAATAGGAGAAAAATATATTGGTGATAAAAAAGAGGCTAAAAAAGGGCAAATTAAATTAATTGTAGATCCATTAGATGGATCAAATAATGCTGTAAAAGGAATTCCTTATTGTTCCGTTTCTATAGCTTATGCTATTGGTGATAAAATGACAGATATTACTAAAGCTGTAGTTCTTAATCTAAATACGAAAGATACCTACTGGGCAGAAAAAGGAAAAGGAGCCTATCTCAATGGCAATAAAATTAATGTTTCTGACCTAGATATGTCGCAAAAATGCTTTTTTGAGCTTAATCTTCCAATGAATAATTTGATGATAAATTTACATAAATTAGAACCTTTAATCAGAAAATTCTATAGAATCAGAATATTAGGAAGTAGTGCTCTATCTTTATGTCAGATCGCAAATGGAAGTATGGAAGCATTTATTAATTTGAGAGAAAGCAACCGATTAGTAGATGTGGCCGCAGGAGTGTTAATTTTAAAGGAAGCAGGTGGTAAAATCTTTTCTTTGGATGGAAAGGAAATTGAAAAGAACTTATCAATAGAAGTAAAATTCCCATTTATTGCATGTAATGCTGAATTAGAATCATTCCTAAAAAAATGTTTATTAATACAAGATTCTAGTTAAAAAGATCAGTGCTAATTTAAAGAGAACAGAAATTTTTGAAGTTGAACTAAAAATGGCTATAATCTATTAATATTGGAAATTAAATTAAAAAAATAACTAAAAAAACCAAATTAAGTTAAATTAGATCTTTGTATTTAAATATTATATTGAAATTATTGAGAACAGGCCAAAGACAAACTAATATCACTATTAACACCATTATACCATAACCTATTGCTATATAATCAACCATATCATTTTTTTTATTTATAAACCATAATGCGAAATTTATAACTAATAAAATTCCAGTGATGATCACATTTATCATTGTCCATAGAAAAGGTTTTTCTACAATGTCTACAGCCAATTGATTACTTTCTCGACAAAAAGGAAATGATTTTAAACATATAACGGTTGAAATTATATCCAATAATCTAACACCAAAAAAAGTTATTATGAGAATAGCTGTAAAATAAAACTTCTTAATTGTTCTTTTTTTAATTTTCTCAAATTTTGGTAACTCAAGATTTTCTTGAGATACATTAACCAATACATATTCCATCTTTATTTACCACCCCATCTAAAGTGAACTAATATGATTTAATTATAATTTAATTGTAAGCCGTTTCATCGCGACGGTTTTTTGGCACGGCTTACCCATCACTAAAAATGGGAAGGGTCATATTTAAATATTACGATTATTTATATATAATTAAGAAAAATTAGTTTCATTCAATTTGTAAAATTTTTCCGTTTTATATATAAAAAATCTCATTTAAACCGACTAAAATCATGAGTGATAAAAGGAATAAGAACATAGACGAATTAAAAACAAAAAATAAATCCAAAGTCAAGAATAGTTCAATTCTTAATATCAATAATAAAAAAAGTGAGAAAACATGGTCAGAATTGATTGATAAACATCCATTACGCCATGATATATGGATGATTCTCGAACTCTATAGTGAGTTGAATGTAACTGAAATTACTCGTTATGTAAAACAGAGTAAATCAACAGTATCACGTGTTTTAAATGGAATGGAGGATGATGAACTTGTTTTATCTAGAAGAGGTAAAAAAGAAAAAGGTGAGAAGATCCCTCCAAAATTTTATCACATAAATCCAAAATTTAAAATGGAGGAATATGAGTATGATGAAGAGAACTTACCTGAAGATCCAGGTGAACTTAAAAAATTCTATTTATCGGAAATAATGAGACATAATAAAGCTACTTCTAACATGAAAAAATTAATTGATTACCTGACCACACTACTAAAACATCTTGAAAGCCAATTGGAAGATATTGATAAAGCTAAGTCTACTTATAATGAATATTTATCAGGTATAAATGAACCATTGAATAATATTATTTATTTTGATAAGAAACGCTTCAAAGAATTTTTGGATCTACGGATAGAGTATATGATGAAATTACATAAGTTGGCTATTGAACAAGAATTAGATACTGATAATGCTTTTGTTTATTTTGATATGTCCTTACCTTTATCGGCTCTCTTTGAACTTACTAAAAAATTAAAGCAAAAATAAAAATTAAATTAATATTTGTCTTAAATAATATTGGAGGATGAAAAAGGTGTTGAAATTAAAAGCCGAGGAATTAACTCGAGCAGAACAACTTATGAGAGAAGGTAAATATGAGGAAGCCCTTCAAATTGTAAATAAGCTTGAGGATTTAAAAAATCTAACGCTTCAAGATCAATTCGAGATCCATCGCTTCAAGAGTTCTCTCCTTTTTGAAATTGGACGATTTGATGACGCCCTTCAATATATTGAATTAGCTTATAAAGAAAGTCATCAAATGAAAAATGATCTTCAAATAATTGATATCCTAATTTCCAAGAGTAGCCTCCTACTTAAATCAACTAGGCTAAACGAAGCTCTAAATAACATTATTAAAGTTGAACAAATGCTCAAAAAGATAAATCATATCTCATCAAAAGAATATAAAGAGAAATATGCATCTTTAATTTTACTTAAAGGACACTATTATTGGAATTTGGGTGATTCCAATCGTTCTTTAGAGTATGCTAATGAGGTTTTAGCTATTGCTGAAGAAATTGAAAATGATTTAATTAAAATTTCTGCAACAAAGCTGTTTGGGTTTAATTACAGTCTTAAAGGTGAACTTGAACTCAATATAGAGAATAATAAACGCATTTTAGCACTAGCGAAGAAGTTAAATAATAAACAGGAAATAATTGGCGCTCTTAATAGTATGGGAATGATACTCACTGAAAAACAGGAGTTTGATAAAGCCTTAAATTGTCTTAAGGAAGCATTATCAATATGTGATGAAATTAAAAGTTTTAAAAAAGCTGCGGTTCTTAGCTCTCTTCTTGATTTATATCTAGAAATTAATAATCTTGATAAAGCACAACAATGTCTAGATCAAATAAAACAAATCAGAAATCAAGAACCTACTAAGTGGCATAATGATCTTTATCAGCTTGAAAAAGCAGAATTGTTGAAAAAGAAACTACAAGACATTAATAAACTTAAAGCAAGGGAAATATATAAACAACTTGTTGATAAGGGGGATTCTGCTATTGACATCTATTACTGTTCTCTAATAAATCTATGTGATTCATATTTGAAGGAATTACAAAAAACAAATGATTTAAAAATATTAGATGAGATTCAACCTTATATTAAACGATTAATGAATATTGCCAAAAGTCAACAGTCATCCTGGCTACTTGTTGAAATGTATTTATTTCAAGCTAAATTGAAACTCATAAGTTTTGAATTTAATGAAGCTCAAAAATTTCAATCCCAAGCTCTCGATATTGCTGAAAAATATGGTCAAACCCTATTAGCAGAGAGAGTTCAGATAGAACAGGATGAATTGCTTAATGAAAAAATCAAATGGGAAAAATTGAAGAAATCAAAAGCGGTTATGGCTGAACGCCTTGAATTAACCGACCTAGATAATCAAATTGGCCGCATGCTTAGAAAGCGGTCTCTCTTGAAATAAATAACTTAAGAATAAAAAGATTAAATTAAAACTTATCTTAAAAAATATTAGAGGATGAAAAAAATGTTAAATTTAAAAGCCAAGGAATTAACTCGAGCAAAACAACTTATGAGAGAAAGTAAATTTGTAGAAGCTCTCCAAATTTTAAATGAACTTGAAAAAAAAGAAGTCCTCTCACTTCAAGAACAGTTTGATTATCATCATCTTAAAGGCTCTCTCCTTTTTGAACAAGGATTTATGGATGAGGCCCTTAAATATGCTGAATTAGCTTATAATGAAAGCCGAAAATTAAAAAATAATCTTCTAACCTTAGATACAATTTTCACTAAGATTAATATCTTTAGATATTCTGGAAGACGTATTGATGCGCTCAAAAATATTAACAAAGCTGAGGAATTGCTCAATATCCTTAATCAAATTTCCTCGATTCAATTCAAAGAAAAAAAAGCTTATATAAGATATCTCAAAAGCTTTATTTATTATCAAGAAGGTGATTTAAATAAGGCAATAAAGCATGGACAGAAGGGATTACAGCTTGCAAATGAACTTAATAATAAAAGACTAATTATGCTTAATGTGGGGTGTCTAGCCACTATTCATTCTTGGAAAGGAGAATTTGATATTGCTCAAAAATATAATAAACAACGGTTAAAAATAGCAAAAGATTTAAACGACAAGCAACAGATTATTGGTGCTCTAAACAACATCTGAACAGTATTTCGTGATTTAGGGGATCTTAATCAAGCGATGAAATATATAAAACAGAGTTTAATCCTATGTAATGAAATTAAAAGTTTTAAAACACCTGCTATTCTTGATACTTTATGTAGATTAGCTATTGAAACGGATTCTTTTGATACAGCACAAGAATGCTTAGATTCTATGAAAGTTTTTACTAATCAAAGGGACAAGAAAAACCTACTTGGATATGATATATACAATCTATCAAAAGCGTTGGTTCTTAAACAAAGTCCAAATGATGTTGAAAGACTAAAAGCAAAAGAACTTTTTAAAAAAGAACTTGAGAAGGAGGAAGCAGATTTTGAATCAAAAATTGTAGCTTTACTTAATCTCTGCGCTTTAAATCTAAGAGAATTACATCAAACGAATAATATCAAAATTTTAGATGATATTAACCTTTATATTCAGCAAACGCTTAACATAGCCAAGGAACAAAAATCATATTTGCTATTGG
>WOR8_10005689_pt1 | contig 11990 bp, 8 predicted proteins | sample DeeMarSeWOR38_10_FD_19890 | JGI IMG/M metagenome (IMG submission 19890) | reverse complement strand
CATCGCAATCGGGTGATCGGCCCAGCTATTCCGGAGCGTGTCTTGAACAAGGCCCCATCAGCGGAGTTGCGCCCCCATCAGAAAGACAGTGACTCGCTGCCTGAATACGCCGACCTGGACCCTATCCTCCATGCCTATGTGGAGGAAGACCGGGGATTCCGGGAGATGGTGGCATTGGGCTTCGACGAAGCAACGGTGCGTCAGGTGATTCGTTTGGTGGACCGTAACGAATATAAACGGCGACAGGCACCGCCCGGTGTGCGCATCACTGGTCGTGCCTTTGGCAAGGATCGGCGGCTTCCGATCACAAACAAGTATCAGACCGCAGATGACAAATGATGTAACAACCGACTCGACGCTCAGACGCCAACTCGCCCAAAAAACAGCCCAATTGGCGGCCGTGCGTGAGATCAGCCGGGCTATTGCCCAGGCATGGGACCTTCCCACCACTCTGGATCTCATTACCCGGCGTGCCACTGAAGTAATGGGGATGGATTCTTGCTCCATTTACCTGCGCGATCCGCGTACTGACCGGTTGGTGCTACAGGCGACCACCGGCCTTAACCGCGAGGCAGTGGGGCAAGCGTGGTTGGCTATGGGCGAGGGACTTACCGGATGGGCAGCTCAACAACGTGAAGCTGTTGCCATAACAGCTGCTGCCACCGATCCTCGTTTCAAACACCTGCCGGAAACGGGCGAAGCTCGCTTCCCTTCCTTGATGGCTATACCGCTTATCAGCCACGACCGGGTCATCGGCGTTGCTAATGCCCAGACAATGGAGCCTCACACTTTCACCGGCGACGAAGTGGAACTGTTTGCCATCATCGCTGACTTGTCGGCCACGGCCTTGGAGAAGGCACAAACCGTGCGGGCGGCGGTGGTACAGGAAATGCACCATCGAGTTAAAAACAACTTGCAGACCATTGCCATGCTACTGCGACTGCAACTGGATGAGACTGAACTTGCGCCGCGCGACATTCTGAACGAGACCATCAATCGGGTGCTCAGTATCGCTGCTGTCCACGATATTCTGTCGCAGGAGGGAGTTGGGCTTGTAAGTTTACGTCAGCTCATCGAGCAGGTGGCCCATAATGTTGCCACAAATATGACGTCGGTCGGTGTGCCGGCGCACGTTAGCGTGGAGGGTGATGATCTCCAGTTGCGCTCCCAGCCGGCCACCAGCATGGCTTTGATCACTAACGAATTGCTGCAAAATGCAATGGAGCACGGCCTACCCCCCAAGGGCGGCGACGTTGCCATCCAACTGTGCGACCAAGGACCACGGATTTGCCTTGAAGTCCTTGACAGTGGCGTTGGTCTGCCCGACGATTTTGACCTGCTTCGGGGCGGGGGGCTGGGCTTGGAGATCGTGCGTACGATGGTGACGGAGGACCTCGGTGGGACGTTTGAGCTTAGTCAGACCGAAGGTGGCACCCTGGCCCAAGTTATCGTGCCGCGAGCTAGGTTGGAGTGAGGCATGGCGGACGTGCAGTCTCCCGGTCTCCGTTCCCAATCTTCGACCCCCAACGCACAGATTCTACGCCTTGTTATCGCCGACGACGAAGCAGTCATTCGCTTAGGCCTCAAGGCGATGCTGGAGGCACTGGGACACCAGGTGGTGGGCATGGCAGCCGATGGTGAGCGCGCCCTGGCACTGATCGCAGAGCGTAAGCCCGACCTGGCTATTCTTGACATAAAGATGCCGGGTTTAGATGGGTTGACTGTCGCTGAGCGATTGGCTCAGGAGTCCCCCTTGCCAGTGGTGATACTAACTGCCTACAGTCAGCAGGCGCTAGTACAGCGGGCCGTTGGGGCATCGGTGATGGGATATCTGGTGAAGCCAGTGCGCGAGGAATTGCTAGGCCCGACTGTCGAACTGGCGGTAGCTCGCTTTCAAGTGATGGACGTGATCCGGTCTGAGGCGCATGATCTGCGCGAACAATTGGCTGCCCGTGAGGCAGTCGACGAGGCCAAGCGTTTGCTGATGGAGCGTTTCGGCTGGGGTGAGGCAGAAGCCTACCACCACCTGCAGATGACCGGCCGCCGGAACCAACGTTCGATGCGGGCGGTAGCCGAGGCAGTCGTCGCTGCTAGTGGTGACCCATCAAGCCTGTCCTGACTATTTCTCCACCTTAAAATTCCTATGAAAGGGTTGACATTCCGCGCCGAATCTGGTATAGTCTAGCGCATCAAAATAACTACATCCTCTGGGCGTGACGAAACGCCCCCGAGTGGCCGCGAAGCCCTCAGTTGTGAGTCGCAAAACAGCTCATGTCTGAGGGCTTCGTTGCGTTTGGGGGAGTGGGACATTGCTCAGGTTTGGAAAATCTTCGTGTCTGAAAGGAGACTTAATGGTGGCACTAACTTCGGAGAAGAAAGACGTACTGGCAAGAGCTAAGTCGGAGGGCGTGAAGTTTGTCAATCTACATTTCACAGACATTCACGGGATGGTCAAAAGTGTCGGTATTCCGATCCACCGGCTTGAAGAGGCGCTCGAGAAGGGTGTCTGGTTCGATGGCTCTTCAATTCAGGGCTTTGCCCGCATCCACGAGAGCGATATGGTGCTGCACCCAGACCCGTCCACTTACCGAGTCCTGCCCTGGAAGTCACCGGAGCGATTGACGGCGCGCCTCATCTGCGACATCTATCGTCCCGACGGGCAACCCTTTGCTGGCGATCCTCGCTACATCTTGCGGCGCGCCGTCGCCAAAGCCGAGGAGATGGGTTTTACCTACTACTGTGGGCCAGAGCTGGAATTCTTCCTTTTGCGCAAGAATGGTGAGCAATTGCGACCTGCCCCCCACGACGTAGCTGGCTACTTTGATTTTTCGCCACGGGACCTGGCGGCTGCTGTCCGTTCTGACATTGTGGATGCTCTCCACGCGTTGGATATCGAAGTAGAAATGGATCACCACGAGGTTGCAACCGGACAGCATGAGATCGACTTTCGCTACGCAGATGCACTGCAAGCTGCCGACAATGCCATCACCTTCAAATATGCTGTCAAAGCCATTGCTGCTGCCTATGATCTTTATGCGAGCTTTATGCCTAAGCCCTTCTTTGGCCGCAATGGGAGCGGTATGCACACCCATCAGAGTCTTTTCCAGGATGGAAGCAATGCTTTTTACGATCCTGGCGATGATTATAAACTCTCCAAGCAAGCCTATGGCTTTATAGCCGGGCAGTTGGCCCACGCTCGGGCTCTCAGCGCCGTTGTCGCGCCAACCGTCAACAGCTACAAGCGACTGGTACCTGGCTATGAAGCGCCGGTCTACATTTGCTGGGCACGCATCAACCGGGCGGCCCTCATCCGCATTCCAAACTATTCGCCGGGCCGGGAGCAGTCGACTCGCGCCGAACTGCGCTTTCCGGATCCGAGCTGCAATCCCTACTTGGCTTTTGCTGTGATGTTGATGGCCGGCTTGGATGGCATCAGCAAGGGCATGGTGCCGCCCAAGCCCGTGGAAGAGGATGTATACCACTTCGACGACGCCAAGCTTGTCGAGTTAAGCATCGGCCAGTTGCCTGGCTCCCTGAAGGAGGCGATAGGCGAGCTCGCGTCCGATGAGGTATTGATGGATGCCCTCGGCAAACACACCGGACCGAACTTTGTAGAGGCCAAACTTGCTGAGTGGGATGAATACCGCATCCAGGTGACGGAATGGGAGTTAGAGCGCTATCTGGAGACTCATTAATCATCCGGCCCATGGTCAGCAGTGGCGGAGGACCCTTACCCCACCGCTCGTGCTGTCCGGCCTGTGCCTCCAGGACGGGCAGGTTGGCCTGCGTGGACGGTGGGCCAGGGGGCAAGGGCAGCCTGTCGCCCACCGGGATTGGCCGCACTAGTGCCCCGTCACAGTGGTTTCGACAAGCCGCCTTCGGCCCTCACGGGCACGATCACGATCCTCTTCATATTCCCTCACAGGGAACTGCCTCTTATGGGTACCCGTGGGTATAATTCGTGTGATGGGGTACTACCCTAAACGTGAGCCCAATAATCTGTTCAGGTAAGTTGGGAAACCGCCGAGGCTCCCCATTATCGGGGAGCTTCTTGATTCTAGGACGGCTGCTTCCAGGTTTTGGTGGGATGGCAGTCCCATCTAAAAAGGCCTGTCCTTGGGTGGCCACTGAAGACTTTAAGTGTTGCCACCGGCCCCCAGGGTATATCATCTATCTAGAATTGGGACCGTCCCAGTTTGCTGTTCTTGATGGGTGTTGGTTGGCTGGGGAGGCCTTGATCATGCCGCAGAAAAAGGGAATTTGTGGTAAAATACGGGCAGTGGAGTAGGAGGGCTATACAAATGGACAACAGAATTGACCTTGGTCGCGAGGGCGAAGAGACAGAGAAGGGCAGGATGGCAGGCGGCTTGGGCGATGTAACTGCCCAGACACTCTCCATCCGTATGGGCAGTACGCGAGATGTAAAAGCCGAGTTGGTAGATATCACTCAGGGTGCGGCCCGTAACGTGGAGGGAACCAACGTCACCTTGCGCCAGGCGGGGGCGAAATCCGTTGTCGCCGAGAACCTTGTCATTCGTCAGGGAGGTGCACTAAAGGCACGAGCGGAACATATGGAGATCATCCAGGGAAGCATGGCGCTGGCCCAATCGCAAGCGGCTGATATTACTGCCTCCCAGGTAGGGCTTGCTCTTTCTGGAGGCGACGTGACTATGGATCAAGCTGCTGCGCGGGTGGTGTTGGCCCGAGGCGATGTGACAATGGACCAGTCCGGAGCGGTAGCAATGGTCGCTCGCAATGTGAAGGCCAAGAATTGTGGAACTTTCCTATTGCTTGCGAGCCGTGTGGAAGGGGAGGTAAACGCCGCTTTTGGCCCGCGTGAATCGGCCATCTTTGGTGCAGTGGCGGGGGTCGTTGTCGGGCTGGTGCTTCTAGTGGGTCGATTGGTTCGACGTCGGAGGTAGTACTGGCCCCGAGACCCCTACCCGAAAACGCGTCTTGGGCGCATCGGTGAGGAGGCAATCCAGCGGGTAGGGCGTCATCTGCCAGGCTGAAGAGTCAGGGTCTGTCTCACAAGACTCGCCCATATCTTGGGGCGGACCCAGTGGGTGATTCGCAAGAGCCTGCAGCTGTAGCTTCCCTGACGGCTCCTGAGTGGACACCGCTATGGAGTGTAGGTATAATTGTGCATAGGATGAAGTTAAATCACTTCATCCTATCTTCGTCATAACGAACCGTCCGCCGGGCGGGTCGTATTGCCATACAAATTCTGTTTCCCTGCTAACCAAAAGGAGGCAAAGCTATGCTAGTCTACGAGCGGATGAGCAGACATCCTCTTACTGTCAAACCTGATACAAAGGTGGATGCCGCTCTCAAGCGTATGCGGGAGGAAAAAATCCGTCGCTTCCCGGTAGTTGATGATGGCGGTAACCTGGTAGGGATCGTGTCGGATCAGGATTTGCTCTACGCAGCGCCGTCGCCGGCTACGTCCTTGTCTATCCACGAAATGCATTACCTGTACTCGCGCATAACAGTGAAGCAGGTAATGACGCGGGATGTGATCACGGTGGATGAGAGCGATCCCATCGAGGAAGCCGCACGCATTATGGTGGATAACAAAGTCGGGGGATTACCTGTGATGCGCGAGGGTGAGTTGGTCGGCCTTATCACCGAAACCGATGTCTTCAGGACATTCATGGAGATGATGGGTGCTCGTGACCAGGGAGTGCGTCTCACGCTGTTGTGCCCTGATAAGCCGGGAGAGTTAGCGGCTCTTACCAGTGCGGTAGCGGGGCTGGGTGGGAACATAACTAGCCTGGGCACCTTCTGGGGCGAAGATGCTTCTAACGCGATCGTCACCATGAAAGTTGCGGGTGTATCCAAAGACGCAGTCATGGAGAAGATAGAGCCGCACATTTTGGAAGTGATAGACGCACGTGAGGTTTAAGAGGTTTCGCCTGTCGCCGGGTCGAGAATCTGCACCAGGCCTGTGCTACCGTCGATGAGGACCAAGTCACCGTCGTGAAGACGGCTGGTAGCATTGGGAATGTTGGCCACGGTTGGAAGCCCAAATTCCCGCGTGATGATGGATCCGTGTGACAGTAGACCGCCTGTCTCTATGATCAGGCCACGTGCCCTTAGGAAAATAGGGAACCAGGCAGTATCCGTGGAAGGGGTGACTAAGATCGCCCCTTCCTGCATTCGGGCCGAATCCTCTGGTTGATTAAGGACGATGACCCGCCCCTGGGTTTGACCAGGGCTAACAGGTAGTCCTGACAGTATCGAGGAAAGTGCTGTTCCCTCCAAACCGTGGCCTGGCACCAGACGCGTGACATCCGACTCATGCAGTGCGTATGACATCTCGGTTCTGGCGTAGGTCTGGTAAAGCTCACGACGGGCACTCACTAGCGCCGGCATAGTTGGCCCTATTTCGGTTTCGGCCATCAAGGCTCGCTCAACCTCCTCCATCGTGAGCCAGTAATAATCGCTTGGTTTTGCCAGCCAGCCAAAATCAACCCACCGCTCTGCCAACCTCAGGTCCCAAGTACGGCAGTGACTCATTGACTGGCCGTACAGACTGCGCAGTTGCGCACGCATTTTGGTCAGGCGCTGCAAGCGCTTGATGATGAGGTCAATCGACCAGGAGCGCCAGGGAAGCAATCTCTCCAGCCCGCCTGCGGCGTGTAGGCCTTCCTGCAGTTGTGCGTGTAGCTCCTCATAGTCGTTGGTTGTCTGCGCTAGCTGGTGCTCGTCGGCGCTGGTCTGTTGCCGTTCAGGCAACGTCTCGGCCTTGGTCATGTGAGCCACTGTTGCCAGCAGTGATGATGGCTCTTCAGCATAACGCGGCCAGCCAGGGTCAGCCTCAAAGGATGCAGACGTTCCGTATTGTGTCATAAACTCATCGAAGGCGACCAAGAAAGAAGTGCCGGCTAACGTCTGGCGGTAGTCAGCAAAGCCGTCGCCCAGGTCGTCAGTGCAAGACAGGTAATGCTGAACCGCCTCGTCGGCTCGGGCGATCCTAGTCAGTTCCAATAGCATGCGCCCCTGGCGAGCACTGCTTGTTTCGATATTGGCGCTGATGGCATCTCTGACAACCTGTTCTAAACCGCTGGTGCGAGATCCCAGTATCTGGCCCAGAGTGAAGTAAGCAGCGACGGTGGCTGCCAATAGCACAAAATTAGCTTCTGCCATCTGGCTGCTAAGTTGGGTGCGGAGGCGAAAGCGAGCCAGCAAGCTGGTAGGACAGGCGTTGGGCCAGTCAGTGGCGATCAGCGAGTGGTGAACCTCGTCTACCAGGCGTCTGAAACGATGCAATTCTGCCTTGGCGCGTAGGCCGCGCAGCAGTAATCTGATGACTGGACGGCGGGCTTTCCACATCTGTCGCCAGTCCGGGGGGCGATTTGGATCTGGTGCACCAGGCAGTTGAGTGTGACCGATGATCCACAGCAAACCGTCGGGGCTCAATCCACTTTGAGCCAGCAAACGACGAGCCAAGGACAAGTTGAGATAGGGCCGCCCATAGATGATCTTGAGATACGGCCCAGCCTGATCGACGTTAAAGCCAAGAGACTCGAAGAATGAATGAGCATGATTTTGGCTACGGCCTAGCAGCGAGGCGGACAAGGGTGAAGGGAGATCGGGTAAGAACTCGCGGTAATCGGCTCGACTCCATTCAACGTCGAATGGGGCGGTATCGCTAGCCAGACCAGTGATGGGACGAGACTGAAAAAAGAGAATCTCCTCATCCTCTTCCCGCTTCGTCCCGGTGATGGCCCATTCCACGTCCTGCGGGGCGCCCATCAAAGCTTCAATGTGCACCAGATATTGAGCCAGCTTCCGCAATTGGAGTGCGGATAATGGCCCGCGATCATTGCTTGGGGGATCGTCGTGTCGCACCCCGGCGATGCCCGTTGTCTGAGAGATGTCGCCCGGTGTCCAATGCAGCACAGAGTAGTCGGGCGAGTGGTTGGCCAATATGTAGCGGGCAGGCGCGACCTGTCCGCTCGCAACTCTGTTCCCGTGTCCGTAGGTAGCTTCAATGACTATTTCATCACGGGCGCCTGACGAGGGGTTAATAGTAGAGGCGACCCCAGCGATTGTTGGTTGGACGAAGGGCTGAATCAGTACTGCTAGCCGGATAGATTGGATAGAGATGCCATGCTGTCGGCGGTAGTCCAGCGCCGGTTGGGAGAGAGCTGACGCCCAACATCGGCTTAGGCTGATGGGTATCATCTGTCCTGGAACGCCTAACTCAGACAAATGGATGCCTGAGAAGGAATGCTGGTGAGAATCTTCGTCAGTGGCGGAGGATCGGACGGCAAACAGCTCAACGTCAGGGAAGGTCTCAACTAGTCGGGCCCTCAGAGCATCCATCAATTCAGGGACCAATGGGCTGATCTTGAGGGCATCAGCCAACCAGCAGAGGGCACCCTCGGTGACGGCCACATCGGGTGAGCCGGCCCAAATCGGGATGAACTGGTGATGCCGGAGGTGTGCCTCGAAGAAGGCAGTTGTCACCACTAGGCCATTGGATACCGGCAGACCATGGCGCCGCAGAGTCGCCAGATTAAAGGCTTTGCCCCCAACCAGAGGCAAATCGCTCCCTTCTATTTCGTCCAGTGTTTTGAGCCACGGAACGGTCATGAGTGATTGACGTTTGATTCAAAGCCGGTCATACTGGCCAGAGTAAGCAATACAGCGGTGGCTGGCATTAAGCCCGTACACGCCGTTGTCAGATAGTTGGGTGGATCCAAGACCAGGCCGGCGCTGGGACCAAGTAAAATCAGCACAAGGCCGAAGATGAGGCTGCCATAATAGCCACCGGGCCGGCGCCGGGCGAGTTGCCAGGCCAAGCTTAAGCCAGTAAGTCCGAATACGATGAAAAACAGGCCCATGGGCAACCAGGCTATCTCAAACGGTTTCAGATTGTCTATAACACCTCTGGCATACAACAGTATGCCCACGAACTGGTATAGGGAGACCAAGCCCCCGCCAATGAAAAAGAGTGAGACACCAATCCAGAACGCAACAACCGGCCAAATGGTGATAGGAGCCAGCGGACGCGAGGTGGCTGGGACACTAGTCACGGCCGTAGTTGGTTGCTGGCTCGACTGGGAGATGCCTGAGTCAGGAGGAGTCAAAGACGAACCGCATCGGCTACACGTTCGGGCATCGGTTGAATTGAGCGTACCGCACGTAGCGCATAGCTGGAAAAAAGCGTAGCCGCACGCACCGCATTCGCGAACAAAATCACGGTTGCCGGCCCCACACCGGGGGCAAATCACCGCTCTTGGCGAGTCAACACCCTGCTGGTTACCGTCGGCCGCCAAGGCAGCCAGTCGTTCTCGGGCTACGGTGTTGTCAGGGTTGATGGTGAGGACATTTTCCAAACAGATGCGCTGGTCCTCGAGGTTATCAGTCACTGCGCTGAGCCACAGCCAGGCTTGTTCGTTGTGTTGGTCGAGTTCGACGACATCCAGCAGCAGATTGTAGGCTTCCGCGCGCTGCCCGGCCCTCGCGGACGCCATCCCCATGGCCAGCAACTGGTTGACATCAGTTCGAGTTGGCAATTCTGATCTCCCTACCTCGACACTATACCACTGAGGCGGGGGAAGCGTCAACATGCCATTGGTCACATATTACATCATTTCCTCAGAAGCCGATGACAATCTGTTGGGGGTCTACGAAATCGTTGAAGGTGTCAATACGAACCTGTTCGTGGATGAGGCCGGCCCAGAAGAATACTCTGTCTTTGCTGGCGGCTGGCACATCTACGATCTGGATGGTACCGGTGACTAACACCCGCTGACCAGGCATCAGATAGTAAAACGTCTGGCCGTCTATCACCCGGCTTTCCAGGTTCTCTAACTGACTCAATCCCCAGCGGTAGGGATAGGCGTAGCTAGGGTTGCCTTCGTAGTCAATGCCCACGCGCCACGCGCCGGGCGTCTCATAAGCTCCCAGCGTGTTGAAATTCTGGTCACTGCGGTAGTGGGTTCCGGAGTCCGGACCGGTAGTACGGATGGGCACCAGGCCGGTGTTTTCGACAGTAAGCGTGAAAGCAAGCGTACTCCCCAGCGGTACCACTTTGTCACCTGTCTCAGGGTTGTAGAAGTCGACTCGGGCGTTAACGATGTCAGCTCGGGGGCGACCGCCGTTCTGGATAGTCAGAGTGCCGGTGTAAACGGTACGGTTGCCAACCCTGTCTACCGCCTCGGCACGGACTACGTAGTCGCCATCTGGGGGGGGATCCGCGCCCAAGTCAACGCCCCCTTCGTAGTCGTAGGTGTGGAAGCCGGGCTCGCCGGGCTCCACCTCTCGCTCCTTCTCGGCGACAGGATACTTCTCGCCCTCGGGTCCAAGCAGGTAGACACTTACGTCGGCTTCCTTGGTCAGGTAGTAGTTGATGGTTACGCGGTCTTGTTTGCCGTCCTGGTTGGGGGTGAAGACTTCAGGATAAATGCTGAAGCCCCTCAACTCTGGGCGCTCGGTGTCGGCGTCTTGGATGATCAGCGTTCCTTCGGCAAGGCTGGTGTCGCCGCTGTCATTGGCTGCCTCCACGACCCAGGTATACTGCCCATCCGGTAACATGCTGCCATCAACCACACCGCCGAAGTCGACCCGGTAGTCGCCAGCTGATCTGCGCCGGCTCTGGCGGAAGTAGTGGCGTTGGCCGTTTTCATCTATCAGATAGATGGAAAGGTCCGCGTTGCCTGAGAGTTTGTAGGCGATACGCGCCACATCCTCTAGGCCGTCAGCATTAGGCGTGATGACCTCTGGCTGTACCGACACATCGTAGAGTAGGGGACGTGCCCCACAGGCAGATACTACCAGTACCAACAGTAACAGAAGCCCGGCAAAGACAACACGTAAGTAGCAGCTGACCGAAGGTGTACAGATATGTTGAATTGTGCTCAAGGCAGTCGTCATCCCGCTACAGAATGAAGTACGCAACTTTTCTTGCCCATTTGGGTAGCCTGAGGATAGCGGAAGCTAGCCTACCACAGGGACTCACCCGTGTCAAATCATCTCACAACTTCGATGGTGGTCAGAGGAACCTGAAGTGTGCCGTCGGCTTGGGGTACCTGTGTGCCAGTCGCATCACGCACACCAACGACCAGTGTGTATTGTCCTGGTGGTGTGATCGGGTTCAGGTTTACGTCCAAGTCAGAGCGAATCACCTGTGCCGGTTGCCAACTTGGAGCTGGGAATGAGTCGAATGCATCGTTGTCACGTTCCAGCGACACACCCCACACTTGACCAAGGTCGTCAATTAGGTGCACAAATGGGGTGTAGCTCTGCGTCAGCGCCGATCCTGTGCTCCAATATAGGGTGACGTGAGCCCAGCCGCTAGGCGGGTGGAAGAGGTCATCACTGGCTCGGACATCGGTCTGAGGGATGGTATAGCCAACCAATTTCAGCTCTCTCTCAAATAGGGCATTTACTGGTGTGGCCTGCTCAGGAAGATGATTCGATATGTAACCAGGGGCATAAGCGCGTACGGCCAGCCCTGGCGGGAAAAGCTCAGTCACTGCTGGATAGCGAGCGGCAAACCAGGCATTGGCTTGGTGCTCAGGGTCGGCCAACTCGGTGTGCGACTCGACCAGCCAAACGACCGGATGCGCGCCGCTGATGACCGTTAGCGGACCGTCCAGGTCGGTACCGTCTTCCACTGAGCCAAAGGTGGCGTAGGTCTGGCCCGGTCCCCTGAAGTAGTATTGCAGCGGGTAGCGGGTCCAGTCAGGGTGGATGAGGATGGCATCCTCTGGCCGGGCGTGGGCTGCCAGATAGCCCGCTGTTTCGCGCCAGGCCTCTTTGCGGGCGGCAGGACTCCATTGGCCGGGCAGGGGTATCAATGTGAAGGTGATCGATAGCAGGTAGCAGGCAGCAGGTAGCAGGTAGCGAGTAACAAATGGCTGGTGGCCACTGGAGGTGGCTATGACACGCAGGCGTGTCGCGAGGTTAACCGCACCAGCAGCCACGGCGATTAACAGCCAAGGGATGCTGACAATGAAATATCGCTCACCGAAGAA
>WOR8_10005688_pt1 | contig 11991 bp, 8 predicted proteins | sample DeeMarSeWOR38_10_FD_19890 | JGI IMG/M metagenome (IMG submission 19890) | reverse complement strand
AATCCCTTGCAGCGCCTCATGTCCTTTCCGATTTTTCAACTCGGCGATACCACTGTCACATTCTGGCTCATCGTAATGGCGATTCTGAGTCTGCTGGCTATTTTTTCTGTCTCCCGCCTGGTCCAATCTTACTTTGATTACAAACTGTATCCCTCTTTCGGCATCGATCCGGGCCTGGGATATGCACTCAACACCGTATTCAAATTCATCGCTTTCGGGATCGGATTTTTAATTGCGCTGAATATCCTGGGAATCAACCTCCGATTTTTTCTGGTTTTTGCTGGTGCCATCGGCATCGGTGTCGGCCTCGGGCTTCAGAACATGGCCGCCAATGTGATCAGCGGCTTTACAATCATTTTCGGCGGGAAAATCCGCAAGGGCGACTGGATCGAGGTCGGGTCCATGCTGGGAGAAGTGACGGATATTTACCTGCGCGCCACCAAGGTGCGAACGCGGGACAATATTGAGTACCTGGTTCCCAATTCCAATATGATTTCCAACACCATGGTGAATTATTCACTGTCTTCACCGCTGATCCGCATTGATCTGCCCGTTGGCGTTTCATACCGTGCCGATCCGCGCCAGGTTGAAAAAATCCTGCTGGCAGCTGCGGAGAATGAACCGCTCGTGGACAAAACCCATATGCCGGCGGTACGCTTTGTTGAATATGCCGACAGCTCCATCAATTTCGAATTGCTTGTTTGGATTAACGTGCGCAAGACGCCGCGTCGGCAGGTTCGAAGCAATCTTTATTTTGTCATATTCGAAGAGCTTGCCAAGGCCGGCATCGAGATCCCGTTTCCCCAGAGGGACCTACATATTCGCTCTCAGGTGGACTCGGCCTGAGTAACAACAAACGTTCTTCCGAAAAAGTTCAGATGAGCGATAATTAATGCCCTAATTTGCCGAACTGGATACCGTTAAGTTTGATTTTGGTGTTCTGTACTGACGAAATCAGGCAATCGGAATTTACGCCGGTAAGCGCCCGGTGTGATCCGGGTGATGCGCTTGAACAAACGCCTGAAAAACGCCGGGTCCTCATAGCCGACAGCCCAGCTGATATCCTCAACCGGCTCGTCGGTTCTTTCCAATCGACGCTTGGCTTCCGCAATGCGCACCTGCTGCACATATGCAATCGGGGAATAACCGGTTGCTTTCTTGAAGCGACGCTTGAAGCTTCTCCCGGCGAGGCCGGACCGCCTGACCATCTCCTCCACCGGAGCAGCCACCGTGAAATATTCATCTAACCATTTCTGGGCATCCAGAATAGCAGCATCCTCATGATCGGTCGGCGCCTCGAACACAACGTAAGGTGCCTGGCCGTCCACATGCCACTGCAGAAGCATGAACTTGGCGATTGCCTGCGCCGCTGCCGGTCCAACATGTCTGGCGACAAGGTAAAGCACCAGGTCGTGCCACGACGCCGAGGCACCGGACATAACGAATTGCCGACGTTCACCCGCCGTGACAAGGACCTTCTCGAGGCGCAGGTGCACATGCGGGAAATTATGACGAAATGTCCTGGCATAAGCCCAATGAATGGTGGCTTCTTTCCCGTCGAGAAGACCTGTTTCGGCAAGCAGCAGGACCCCTGAACAGGCTGAGCACAACAAGGCCCCCCGAGCCTGCATATCCGCCAACCAGGCGACGATCGCCAGCCCGCTTTGTTGTTTGAGTAGAATTGTCGCCAAAGAATACAAAGGCATAGATAAAAAAGGGGGCTGTGGCAACTGGATTCGTCTTTGACGAGCGGTAGATGTGGCATGATACCGGAAGTGCAATTCCGCAACGCCCGCCGGTGGTTTTCATTTTTCAGATTACGCGAACTGATACCTACATCGCTTTTAAATATTCACGAATCATTAGCGCAGCGCTGCCACCTTCACCGGCGGCGCTGACCACCTGTTTGGTGCTGCGATCGCGAACATCGCCGGCTGCAAAGATACCCGGTATACTTGTCTCCAGGAGCAATGGATCACGATTTTGGTAGGCGGACGGGCGCTGCTTCTGATTCAAAAGGGCATGGCCGGTAACGATAAAACCCCATTGATCCAGCAAAATGCCGCTGTCGGCCAGAAACCCGGTGCTGGGCACCAGTCCGATAAAAATAAAGGCTCCGTCAACAGGCATTTTCTGCTCTTCTCCGGTTTGGTTGTTCCGGATCAGAACGCCGGTCAGCTTTGAGTGCTCTCCGTAAAATTCTTTGACCTCGGTGTGCCAGTGGACCGCAATTTTCGGATGGCTAAGGACTTTTTCTTGAATGATCCGGGTCGCCTTGAATTCACCACCGCGCACCAGAAGGGTTACCTGCTCGGCAAATTTCGTCAGTAACAGGCTTTCTTCTGTGGCGCTGTTGCCGCCGCCGACCACCGCTACACGCTTGCCTTTATAAAAGGGGCCATCGCAGGTGGCACAAAAGTGAACGCCGGCCCCGATGTACTCGTCTTCCCCAGCTATATTCAAACGTTTATAACGGCTACCGGTGGCAATTAACAATGCGTCGGCACTGTAGGTGCTGCCGTCTTCTGTTTTAACACAGTGATAATTATCATGGCTGTGAACTGTTGCAACTTGCTGTGCCTGCAGCAACTCCACCCCGAAACGCTCAGCCTGCTGGCGCAGTCGCTTAGAAAACTCGATTCCGGCAATGCCATCGGGAAATCCGGGCATGTTGTCCAGTTTTTCGGTCCCGGCCGCCTGACCGCCAAAGGCGGCCCGTTCAATCACCAGAGTATCGATTGCCTCTCGAGCCGTATAAAGGGCTGTTGTCAGGCCGGCTGGCCCTCCGCCCAGAACGATCAGGTCGTAATGGCTACGGGCGGCCTTGGTCTTCAGGCTCAATTTGGCAGCCAGCTCCGCATTGCTGGGTTCCACCAGAAATGAACCGTCGGCAAATGTGATCGTCGGGATGATGCGCTTGCCATCGTTTTTTTCGATCACAAATTGCTCGGCCTCCCGGCTCTGTTCAATATCCACCCAATTGTAAGGTATCTGGTGCTCACCTAAAAACTGTTTGCTTCGGCGGCAATCCGGACACCAGTGGGCACCGTATACGGTGATTTCCGGATAGGGCATGTATTTTCTCCTTTTTAACGTATACGTTGGGATTATGATTGATAAAGTAAGGAGATTTGTCTTCGTGTAAAGTGGCTTTTCGCGATATTACCCATTGGAAAGCATATAAAAGGGTGTGGGTAGGTATTCTTTTTTTAGGGTGCTATGAGCCTTTCAAGGATAGGGTCGGACATAAAAATGAGCTCTTGTGACAGCTTAAGCCGGAAATAGACGTTTCATGGCTCCAGGAGGACGATTCAGGCCGCAAAACGACAAGTCATGCTGAAGCCGATAGGTCCATTCTTAAAAACGCAACAAATCAACCCCGTCCCTCTTTTTTACGGGCGCTTATCTGAAAACGCATGGCGACCACATGAAACAATGGTATCGTAAATGAGAGCGTTTGGAGATCAGATCGCTCATTGCGGCCATGCAACGGGAGCAACCTTTATTTTTCGAGTTCCGCAATACGATCGGCCTGCTGTGCTACGCGGATCATCCACTGGCTGTCCTCTTTGAGATGGATTTCCGCCAGCTGATTGAATTCCTTTGCCTGGGCGGCGGATCCTTTCATCAGCCAGGCCTCCGCAAGATAGTAGTAATTCTGTCCATTGTTAGAATCCAGGCTGACGGCCTGTTCCAATGCCCGAATCGCTTTATCCGGCTGGCGGTCCTCCAAAAGGCGCCGCCCCTGGTCGGTTAATTGCAGCGAGGCGACAACGCGCGGGTTTTCTTCAGCCTCTTTTTCGGCCGGCGTTGTTTCTCCGGCTTCAGAGGGCGCTCCTTTTAAGGTCGGCTTGGGACATCCGGCCAGTAACACCGCCAGCAGGACCAGACAGACGATTTGAATGGGTCTCTTTTTCATCGATCATCCTCATCGATCACATCTTTCAGGCTTTCTGTGATTTTTACGGTGATGCCGCCCCTGGCGTGCAACGTGCAATGCGCGGCAGGTGTATGGCCTGCCAGAAAATACTCTTCAATCGGCTCGGGGCAGTCATCGACCGCTATCAGGCCGGTGACCGAACAGACCGATATCTTCTCAACACCCCGGGGCGCTTTAAATTCTATTTCGGATCTGTATTGAGGGATGGTATTCATCAAATCCGCCCAGATCGGCAAGGCGGCCGCCGCACCGGTGGCTGCAATCGGATCCCCGTTGTCAAAGCCCACCCACACCAAAGCCAAAATGTCGGGCGTATACCCGACAAACCAGGCATCTCTAAAATCGTTGGTCGTTCCGGTCTTACCCGCAACCGGCCAGGTTACACCTCTCCATTGCAGTGAACGCGCCGTGCCTTCTTTGACCACACCTTGCAGCATAGCGGTGATGATGAAGGCTTCGGCCGGCGGAATTAAACGCTCGATATTTAAATGCTTTTGCTCGAGGATCGTGTCATGTTCATCCACGACGCCCTTTAAGGATAGCGGAAAGGGCTGCACGCCTTCTGCTGCAAAGACACAATATGCCCGTGCCAGTTCAAGGGGGATGACTTCAAAGGCGCCTAAAGCCAGTGACGGATAAGGCTTTATGGGTGTGGAAAAATGAAATCTTGCGGCCATATCCACGATCCGATCGAGACCGGTTTTCATAGCCAGGTCGACTGTGGCCAGGTTATAGGATTTTTTTAATGCCGTCTTCATACTGACGGTGTATTCGGTCACAGGCTCAAAGTTCTGGGGTTCCCACAGCTTCCCATTTACCGTATATGATTTGGGGTCGTTCGAAAGCTGAGAGGAGGGGGTAAATTGACTCAGGCTGCTGAGATAAACCAGGGGTTTGAATGCGCTGCCGGGCTGGCGGCGGGCCTGGGTGATGCGATTAAACTGGCTGGTGCCGTAATTGCGGCCGCCCACCATGGCAAGGATGTGCCCTGTTTCGGGCTGCATCACGACAATGGCGCCTTGAAGTTTTTGTTCCGGCGCTTCGCGTCGCAGGTCGGGGTTTGCGCTTTCCAACCGCGCCAGACCTTCTGTCAGGGCCTTTTCAGCGGCTATTTGGACCTGGGTGTCCAGGGTGGTGTAAACCGAAAGCCCCAGGCTGAAAAGGTCTTCGGGTCGATAGAGGGTTTTCAACTGATCGGTCAGGTAATCGATAAAATAGGGTGCTTTTGTAACGGATACGGTGAATCCGAAGGCTTTGACGGGCTGTTTTAGCGCGTCTTGAAGCTCGGCCTGCGAAAGCCATTCCTGGCGGTGCATCGATTGCAAGACCACATCTCTGCGGCTGCGGCAGCGCGCTTTGTCGACATACGGCGAATAATGATTGGGTGCTTTGATTAAGCCGGCCATGACGGCCGCCTCGGAAAGCGTCAATTCTTTTACCGGTTTGCCGAAATAAAAATAGGAGGCTTCACCGATTCCATTGATCGCGACCGAACCCTTTTGTCCCAGATAGATTTCATTTAAATAAATTTCCAAAATTTCATTTTTTTCGTATTTCAATTCGATAATGACCGCCAGGAGGGTTTCTTTAAGCTTGCGGGTAAGGGTTCTGTCAGGTGTCAGAAAATAGTTTTTGGCGAGTTGCTGGGTTAAGGTCGAGCCGCCCTGACGGATGGCGCCTTGGCGCAGGTTGGTCATCAGCGCTCTGAGGATGCCGCGAAAATCGACGCCGTAATGCTGAAAAAATCGGTGATCCTCGGCGGCAAGCACTGCCAGGACAAGGTGCTCGGGAACCTGCTCGATAGAGATCAAATGCCGCCGTTCGCGCTCCGCACTAAAAAATTGCATGATTTCTTCTGGTTCCAATTCAAGAATCGGAACTTTATCCGCGGTGTCGATCCGGGTTATGGCCTCGATTCGGTTGTCACTGGATAGAACCCGGACCGGAAAGCCTTCCCTTGTGCGCCAGGGTGTTTTTAAATCATTCAGGTAAATGTTTATTTCCGCGGGCGTAATTTGGATTTCACCTTTTTTCAATGGCAGGTGGTTTTTCCGGCGGTAGCCCAGGTTAAGAAGCTTCTTGATAAAAATCGATGAGTCGAAGCGCTGGCCCGGATAGAGGAGGGTCGTATCCGAATAAACCGTTGAAGGAATGCGCCAGCGTCGCGCCGAGAAGCGCTTTTCAACCTGGTCTGAAAGGTACCATCCATAGATACCCGAACCCAGACATGCCAGCACAAAAAAAAGCACTGCGTATTTTAAAATTTTTCTTAACATACACCCTTATTATTAAAATAAGTTCGAAATCCGAATATCGAAATCCGAAACAAATTCGAATATTAAATGACCTAAATTCAAAAAGTTTTGAACATTAGAATTTAGGATTTCGATATTGTTTCGTATTTCGGCCAATTTTATAAAACCAGGCGTGCTTCGAATTTGATAATATAACTCAGATTTACGTGATAGGGAATGCGCAAAAGCTCTTTTTCAGCTAAATTGGATTGAACTTATTTTATTTGTCCGGCAGACAGGCTAATCCCGTTTCACGAGAGCCTTCGGCAGGCAACGGGCTGCAACTATGCTGATAATGATAGGTTCTATTCTGCCTTTTGAGTGGTCATTTCGAATTCGGGGGGATCATGCAGGTGTTTTTTGACATAGCAAAGATCCATTGCTTTGACGATTGCCGGTATGTATTTTTCCGGAAAATCTGGCGGCAAGGTAAGTTTCATTCTGATTTTTTCCACCATATGGGTTTTTTGATTCCTTTCAAAATCAAGCACCAGTTTTAATTTTTCAGTATCGATCTTTCGTTTTTCACAAAAATTCAAAGCATATATACCTGCACAGGTGCCCAGCGAGGCGAAAAACAAAAAAGTAGGCGTTGGCGCTGAACTCCCGCCGCCGTCTTTTTCACTTTGATCGGTTTTGATCGTAAATCCTTTGAAGTGTGCATCGACTTTTTTACCACCCGGAAAACTGATTTCCATCGCCATAAATGGTTCTCCTCTCAAAATAGTTTTTGAACATCAGGGCAATTTGCCTGCCCGGCGTCAATCCATCCTTACCCCGAAATTCGATTATCTGAAGATACCAGCAAATATCATAAAACATCGGTGCGTTCAATCATATATGGGGTGTACCAATTTCTGGCGAATAATTTTGTAATATACCGTAATAATATAGAATAGTATTGCTATCAAATCCGCGATATTCGTTTCTCCTTTCTTAAAAATTGGATCGGGTAAGATATTATTCAAGAAAAAATAAACTTGAGCCGATAATCTCATTATAATCCGGCCATATGCGCCAGTGCTCAGCGTATTTTACATCAGGAACCGCCGGATGGATCCGAATTTCATTTGCAGAGCGAAAGGAGTTTTTTAAAATGGAACCAAACCAGGTAACGTGTCCGCAATGTGGTCTTGCCAATAATCATCTTTCGGAAGCCTGCGCTCAGTGCGGGATTATTTTTGTGAAAAAGCCTGCAACGCAGACGCAGACCGAGCAAGATGAACAAAAAAGGAAAGCCATAGAAGAAGCGGAAGCGATACTGGAGCAAAACGATCCTGCTGCCGGAAACGACCCGCTTGGCAATGAAACCGGTGTGAGCCCCGATCCTGCTGAAGATACGATTGAGATGGCGATTCCTGAAGGAGAAAAGCCTTTTGAAACACAATCTGAAACCGCATCTGCAGATGAAACCCGGCCGGAAGAAAATCAGAAACCAGACCATCATGAAATTGAGCTCGAAGCCATTGAGACATCGATTGAAATGATAGACCCCAATATGGATACGGAAGAGCTCTTTTTATCAGAGATCAAACCGGACGAACCGGCTGAAACACAAATACCGGAGGCGATCGAAAAGCCGGCCGACGCGCCGACCCATCCGCAAACTGCAATCGAACAGAGTGACCCAACAATGAAATCAGACGCCGTTGAGGATGAAAAAAATGACGCGGGCAAAGACGACGCAACCTTAGAACAAACCGAAGCCGATGGCTCGGCGACAACCCGACCGCAAGAAGACCAGAAGAAACCAGATTCCGGGGAAACCAAATCCGAAATCGCCGAGACCGAAAAAACGGGCGCGACCGGGTTAACCCAAGAAAAAACAGATGCAGCAGAAGTATCCGAACCGGTAAGCACCGAAGACAAGCCGACCGATACTGCCCAGCCGGATGAAAAAGATATGCATCTTGAAGGAACGCATGAATTGACGACGGCCAAAGACCAGCAGGTTCCGGTTAAAGCGCAGCCCTCCGCGGATGCTTGGATAGAAATGCCCGATGAGCCGGTCGAAGAGCACGTTCCGGCCAAAAACCTGGAAGTCGCGGCTCAGGATGACGCTCTGAAAAAACAAAAGGAAATCCAGGTGAGGGAGGCCCTGAAAAAGCACCGCGAAGCCCAGGCAAAGGTCGAAGATTTAAAAAAGGAAAAATTGGCCCAGGCCAAAGCTGAGGTTCTAAAAAAGAAAAAACTGGACCGGGTTAAAGCTGAAGCATTAAAAAAGCAAAAAGCGGCTCAAGCCAAAGCAGAAGCCCTGAAGAAAAGGAAGGTGGCACTGGCCAAAGCGAACGCGCTCAAAAAACAGAATACGGCCCGGGCCCATGCCGAGGTGTTGAAAAAACAGAAAGAAGCCCAGGCGATAACCGAAGCATCCGCCCAGGATGTGCAGGTCGCCAGCAGCGGTGTTCAAGAGGATGTTTCACAAAAGGCGGGGCAGAGGCTGAACACGCATGAGAAATTGCTGGGCTTGCTCAAAAGATACAAAGGCAAGGCCATCGGGATCAACTACGACAATTCTACTGAAATTAAAGAAGCCGAGTTGATCGAGGCGAATGAAGAATTTTTCAGCGTGATGGTCAAAGATAAAAAATTACAGTATAGTTATCCGTTAAAGAGCATTTTAACGATTATCGAGGGGCAGGAAGGGGTTGAAACCGGCCAGGATGACCAAAAATCAAGATTTGATGCCGTCATCAAGGTTTATCCCCTCCTATCATTTTAAAATAACACGCGTCGAAAATTAGCAAAAGTGTCTAAAGCCGAGAAATAGATGATGCGCTTTCCAGCTTTAGGCACTTTTTTATTCGCCTTTGGCTATGCCCTGCCGGCGAAGGCAATTCGAACCGTGCCGAAGCGCGCCAGAGCGAAGGCGGGTTGGTACCTACTCCAATTGATTTTCTTGTCTTTTTATGTAAATCTAGACAGGTTATAAATCTTCCACTAGAAGGGGTTTCAAAACCTCAGATCAGGTTCAAGGGCAAGGCGTAGGCCGATCGAGAAAGCGCAGCATACATGGGTATGTGAGCATTTATCGGAGGCCTGCAACGCAGCCATTGAGCCTCAGATGGGGTTTTGAGACCACTTCTAAATAAATGGCAAAATGATTCCTTTTTTAAATTTGAAACGCTTAATTCGGGTGATATTTTTCTCAATAACCCTTAAAAAACATGCCGGCGGTTCTCTATGAGATATCCCATGATTAATTCCAAATTGTTTGTCCGCAACAGACAGCGCCTTTGTAAAAAACTTAAGCCCGGTTCTATTGCGGTGTTTAATTCCAATGACTTCATGCCGACTAGCGCCGATGGGACGCACCCGTTTATCCAGCAGACCGATATCCTTTATTTGAGCGGAATCGATCAGGAAGAGACCCTATTGGTGATTTGTCCGGATGCCCCTGAAGAGAAGCAAAAAGAAATCTTGTTTTTAAAGGAAACCAACGAGAAAATTGCCACCTGGGAAGGGCAAAAATACACCAAGGCGCAGGCACAGGCAATTTCCGGGATTAAGACGATCCACTGGGGTTCAGAGCTTGATACGATTTTGCGGCCACTGATTATTCAGTCTGAGAATATCTATTTAAACACCAACGAGCATCTGCGGGCAGCAGCCACCGTGGAGACGCGGGAAATGCGCTTTCTCAAATGGTGCCGACAGGTCTTTCCGCTGCATAATTACGAGCGCCTGGCACCGATTATGCACGATTTGCGCGCAGTCAAATCCTCTCTTGAAACCGAACTGATTAAAAAGGCATGCGGTATAACAGAGAAAGCATTCCGGCGTCTGCTCGGGTTTATCCGGCCCGGGGTGTGGGAATTTGAGATCGAAGCCGAAATCGTCCATGAGTTTATGCGCAATCGGTCCCGGGGCCCGGCCTTTGAAACGATCGTGGCATCCGGAAGCGACTCCTGCACCCTGCATTACGTCAAAAATGATAAACAGTGCAAAGACGGAGACCTGGTTCTCATCGATTTCGGCGCTGAATATGCGAACTATTCATCCGATGTGACCCGAACGGTGCCGGTCGGCGGCAAGTTTTCGAAAAGACAAAAAGAAGTATACAATGCCGTCCTAAAAATTCAAAAGGCTGCCATTAAAATGCTTAAACCGGGGAATACGCTTGAAAAATTGCAAAAGGACGTGGCCAGGTTGATGGAGGCGGAACTGATTCGTCTGGGGGTATTGAAAAAAGCGGAAGTCAAAAAACAATCCGAGGATGCGCCGCTTTATAAAAAATTCTTCCCGCACGGCACATCGCATCATCTTGGTCTGGACGTGCACGATTATGGTGCCAGGTATCGAAAATTTGAATCCGGGATGGTCCTTACCTGTGAGCCGGGGATTTATATACAGGACGAGGCCATCGGGGTTCGAATTGAAAATGACATTTTAATCACCAGGGACGGCCCCGTTGATTTGACCGAAACCATCCCGCGAGAAGCCGAGGAAATCGAAGAATTAATGAATTCATGACTTTTTTATCACGAAAGCACGAAAGGACGAAAACACGAAAAGAATAAAATTTCGTGCTTTCCAGATTTCGTGTTTTCGTGATTAATTAAAAATCATTTTTTAGGCGCATCTTCGAACCTTCAAGATTTAATGGATGCTATCTGTTTTCGTGACAGGTGGTCGGCAGCGCGGATGGGTTCAGGGAGGCGATAACCGCGACAGGATTTTAAAATAATCCGGATGCTGTCGTTTAAATCGATCAGATGCCCGATGGAAACGAATACGGGCTTTACCGCGGTGCGCGTGCGCACCACCGCTCCGATCGTTACCTGTCCCTCGGTCAGGTATGAAATGCTGCCTCGGGTGCCTTGCAGTTCTTCATAGTCTCCCAACAGTATTGTTTTGGCACAACCGATTGCCGGGATATCGGTCAGCAGGCCGATATGGCTGGCAATACCGAATCGGCGCGGATGCGCGATACCATGCCCGTCAACCATTAGAAGATCGGGTGGTGCTTTTAATTTGCCCAACGCTTCCATAATCACCGGGCCCTCTCGAAATGAAAGCATGCCGGGAACATAGGGAAACCGAGCCGTTTTTGAGGCCACGGCTTTTTCGAGAACCTTCAGGTCGGTTAGATTAAACACAACCACCGCTGCATAGGCCATATCGTTGGCGTATGCGACATCCACACCGGCCACCGCCGCAACATCGGCGGACCTGATGCGCGATTTTCGAATCACCCGGGGGGCAAGCCTTGTTTGGAGTTCAATGGCCGCTTCAGGTTTCAAATCCCATGGGTGGACGATTTTTTGGATACCCTTTCTCACCATCATCTTTGACCTGGTCATTGGATCTTTGTTTGCCGGGGATCTATATGCTGACAGGAGGGGACTTCCGATGATTGACATCCAGCAAACCAGGCAGCGGCTTCAGGACCACGTAAAAGCCCTGACCGTTACCATCGGTGAACGCAGCGTGGGTACGCCCGATAACCTCAAAGAAACCGCCGCATACATCAAGTCCTTTTACCATGCCATCGGCGTGCCGGCAAGCAGCCAACCCTATGCGTATGCGGATTTTGCGGTTGAAAATATCATCACGCAAGTATCATTGCGCGCGCATCCAAAATACCGCTTTCTGTTGGGGGCGCATTATGACTCGGTGGCCGGCACCGTCGGAGCGGATGATAATGCCAGTGCCATTGCCGTCCAGCTGGAGACGGCCCGGCATCTGGCTGCGCTGACGGGCACCGAAACACGCGATCTGGCGGTTAAATTTGTGTCATTTGCGCTGGAAGAACCG
>WOR8_10005686_pt1 | contig 11992 bp, 11 predicted proteins | sample DeeMarSeWOR38_10_FD_19890 | JGI IMG/M metagenome (IMG submission 19890) | reverse complement strand
CCGTTGCCGAAACGGAATATAAATTAGGAAATATAATTTCAAGCATCGATGCCTGGGAGGAAGCATGTGTCCTGGATCCATCCAATATGGAGATCTGGCTTAAATGGTCGCAGATTTATTATGAGCAGGGTGATTTTGAGAAAGCCATTGAAATTATTTTGAAAGGCATTGATGAACTACCTGAAACATCCGAATTATATTACCGGGTTACTGCGTACCTTATCGCCGCCGGAAAGTATAAACAGGCTTTCAATTATCTGGAAAACGCACTCATTTTAAACTTTGAAAATCACACCGTACTTCTTGAATTTTTTCCTAAATTACAAACTCAGAAAGCACTATTTAAAATAATTGATCAATACAGAAAAGAGAATTTCTGATGAACTACTTTTTAAAAGATTTGCCTGAAAGGACAAGTAAGCCCAGAGAAACCGGTTTTACCATGGTGATTGACAAAGGATTAAGTATCCGGGAAATAGAAGATTTTCTGAGTGTCAGCGGGGATTTCGTGGATATTGTTAAGTTGGGTTGGGGAACCTCCTTTGTTACGCCCATTCTGAAAGAGAAAATCAAATTATATAAAGAGAATGGAATTCCCACTTATTTTGGAGGGACTTTATTTGAAGCATTTATCGTCCGCAATCAGTTCGATGATTATTTGAAAGTACTGGATAAGTACGACATGGAATATGCCGAGGTATCGGATGGTTCCATCGAATTAGATCATGATCTAAAATGTAATTTTATCAAGAGACTTTCAGATAGGGTCACAGTTTTATCGGAAGTAGGTTCCAAGGATGCCGAAAAGATAATTCCTCCCTATAAATGGATTGCTCAAATGCAGGCCGAATTGGATGCCGGATCATGGAAGGTAATTGGTGAAGCCAGGGAGAGTGGGACCGTTGGGTTATTCAGATCCAGCGGTGAAGTGCGATCAGGACTTGTAGAAGAGATTTTAACAAAAATTCCTTTCGAAAAGATCATCTGGGAGGCTCCTCAGAAAGCCCAGCAGGTATGGTTTATCAAACTGCTAGGGGCCAATGTGAATGTAGGTAATATATCCCCGCATGAAGTAATTCCATTGGAAACGATCAGACTGGGCCTTAGGGGGGATACTTTTGATTACTTTATTGAAAAGAAAAAGGAAAGTATTCAATAATCCAGTTTAGTAAAAAAGAAAATAAAAGAGGGGTACTTAGGCCGGTCCCATATGCTGCCCATGCTATTAATTATTTTCTCCATTATTGATTTTCCTTCATCTTTTATCTAATCCATTCAAGTGAAAGCGAATAAATTACGTATGAATATGGAATGGATACGATCTTATGAGAATGGGAATGATTATTTTGATTTATTTATGACCAATTTTAAAAAACGCACAGCCTGTTTGTCGAAGGGATCGGAAATCGCGGGAATACTTTTTTTTATTTATATGAAGTCCATTCCCTGCCATCCCGGGAATTCAGGCAAAGGAAACATGATTTATAAGGAGGTCCCAAAATCCTGTCATCTATGATTGATAAGGTGTTGTTGTTTTTTAAAGGGGTTGCCATGGGTGCTGCGAACGTGATACCGGGTGTTTCCGGGGGAACCATTGCCTTTATAACCAACATATACGAGGAATTGATCCGCTCTCTTAAATCTTTTGACCTCCACGCGCTGAAATTACTTATGTCCTTTAAATTTTTAGCATTCTTAAATTATATTAATTTTCGCTTTCTGATGGTGTTATTTTCAGGAGTCTTTCTCAGTATAATTACCCTTGGAAAACTACTCGCCTTTTTATTCGAATTTTATCCCATTTATGTATGGGCCTTCTTTTTCGGGCTGATAATTGCATCCGTATACTATGTGGGCAAAAACATCGATAAATGGGATGTAAAAAGTTGGTTACCCCTTATCGCTGGAAGCCTGATTGCGATCCTCATTGCCTATCTGAACCCGGCAAATGAAAATGAAAACTTTTTTTACCTCTTTATCTGCGGAATAGTAGCCATGGCCAGCATGCTTCTCCCCGGTTTATCCGGCTCCTTCGTTCTAATTCTTATGGGTAATTATCAATTGATTTTTCTTGAGGCAGTTCCTGAATTTGATTTGACAATATTAATACCGGTCGTTTTGGGAAGCGCTGTCGGTTTTATTCTTCTATCTCGTATTATTTCCTTCCTTCTGGATCGTTTCCGTGACAGTACGATAGGATTGTTAACTGGTTTTATATTGGGTTCGCTGGTAATTATCTGGCCCTGGAAGAAAGCGGAATACCTGGTAAACGAAACCGGGGAGTATATTTTGAAAAACGGGAAACAAATTGTGGAAAGTTATGAATGGTTCAGCCCGGACCTGGCTGATCCGGAAACCTGGTTTGCCGCAATTTTTATCCTGTTGGGTTTGATTGCCGTTATACTAATCGAAGGTACGGCCAAAATACAGGAGGGATGAAAAAATATGGATTAATCGGATTTCCTTTATCCCATTCTTTTTCAAAAAGATATTTTTCAGAAAAATTCCGGGAAGAGGATATCCCGGACTGTGAATATGAAAATTTCGAGATAAAGCGTATCGATAATTTATCCTCCCTGATAAAATCCTATCCCAATTTATGTGGACTTAATGTTACCATACCTTACAAAGAATCGATTATCCCCTATTTGGATGATCTGGATAAGGCGGCGAAAAAAGTTGGAGCAGTCAACGTAGTAAAAATATTAAAAGACCATCGGAAAATTGGTTATAATAGTGATTATTATGGCTTCCGCTTTTCCCTTGAGAACTGGTTGGGCAGTTCAATGAAAAAGTTAAAGGCCCTTTTACTGGGTACAGGAGGCGCTGCGAAAGCTGTTAAATGTGTGCTTGAGGATTGTCGTATTGAATATAAATCAATTTCCAGAGAAAAGGGAAGGGGTGATTTTATTTATACTGATTTTATCGATGATCCTGATTTGATCAAAGGATACCGGTTAATTATTAATACCACACCACTTGGTATGTATCCTAAGATAAGCGAAGCTCCGAATCTGCCCTATGAGGATATGGATTCGTCCTATTTTTTATATGATCTGATCTATAATCCGGAGAAAACACTTTTCCTTGAGAAAGGGGAGTTATCGGGGGCTAATATAAAAAATGGACATGAAATGCTCGTATTGCAGGCGGAAAAATCATGGGAAATCTGGAATGAATAAACGGCTAAGATGGATTTTAACATTATCAGTGAATTTCAGCCGACGGGAGACCAACCTGAAGCAATAAAACAATTATCGGAGGGAGTAATCCGCGGGGATTCATTTCAGACCTTGCTGGGTGTTACCGGTTCAGGAAAGACCTATACCATTGCCAATGTTATTTTAAATTCAAATCGTCCAACGCTCGTTTTAAGCCACAATAAAACCCTGGCAGCCCAGCTTTATGGCGAGTTTAAACAGTTCTTTCCCGACAATGCGGTTGAATATTTTATTTCCTATTACGATTATTATCAACCCGAAGCGTATCTCCCTTCCAGTAATTTGTATATTGAAAAGGATCTTTCCATCAACGAAGAAATAGAAAAACTTAGGCTGAGCGCGACTTCTGCGCTGCTTTCTGGAAGGCGCGATATCATCGTGGTCGCATCGGTTTCCTGTATTTATGGAATCGGCAATCCGGATGAGTTTGGGAAAAATATTATCCGGTTGCGGATTGGCGACAGGATTCCCCGTAACCAATTATTATATGCATTGGTCGATATCCTTTACAGTCGTTCGGAAGCTGATTTTCGTAGAGGAAATTTCAGGGTAAAAGGGGATACCGTTGATGTTTTTGTAGCGTATGCCGATTTCGGATACAGAATTTATTTTTGGGATGATGAAATTGAGGCTATACACCGGATCGATCCTATATCCGGAAAGAAGATAGCCGACGAACATACCGTTACGATATATCCGGCCAATTTATTTGTCACAGGGAAGGACCAGCTTCAAGTGGCTTTGCACGAAATCCAAAATGATCTCGTCAGTCAGATTTCATTTTTTGAAACCGAGGGGAGGTATATTGAGGCGAAGCGCCTCAAGGAAAGGACAGAGTTTGATATGGAGATGATGCGGGAACTGGGATATTGCTCAGGGATCGAAAATTATTCCCGGTATTTTGACCGGAGAAATCCAGGAGCCCGGCCCTTTTGCCTCCTGGATTATTTTCCGGAGGATTTTCTTATGGTAGTAGATGAAAGCCATGTAACCATCCCTCAGGTACGGGCTATGTGGGGCGGTGACAGGTCCAGAAAGGTAAATCTGGTTGATTTTGGATTCAGACTTCCGGCGGCACTGGATAACAGACCACTTACGTTTAATGAATTTGAATCGTTAATCAGTCAGGTCATTTTTGTAAGTGCTACCCCCGGGGAATACGAATTACGTAAATCGGAAGGCGTGGTAGTTGAGCAGATCATCCGGCCAACGGGACTCCTCGATCCGGAAATAGAAGTAAAACCAAGTGCGAACCAGGTTGATGATCTGCTGGAAGAAATAGATAACCGGGTAAGTTCGCATGAACGTGTTTTAGTTACCACGCTTACCAAAAGGATGGCTGAAGAACTTAGTAAATACCTTGACCAGGTGGGGATTAAATGCCGGTATATTCACTCGGAGGTAGATACGCTGGATCGTGTGGAAATATTAAGAGACCTCAGGCTTGGAACATTTGACGTTCTTGTAGGAGTTAATCTGCTGCGGGAAGGTCTTGATTTACCTGAAGTTTCCCTCGTCGCTATACTCGATGCCGACAAAGAAGGATTTTTACGAAACCAGCGGTCACTGGTTCAGACCATCGGTAGGGCCGCCAGGAATGTGAATGGGAAGGTGGTAATGTATGCAGATACCATTACGGATTCCATGCAGACATCCATCGATGAAACGAACCGGAGAAGAAGAATCCAGATGGATTACAATAAATTAAATGGCATCGTCCCCCGTACGATCTTAAAAACCAAAAAGGAAATCTTTCAACAAACCAAGGTGGCTGATTCCAAAAAAGGTTCAAGAAAGTATTATTCCGATCCGGAAGAAACTTCAGTAGCTGCCGATCCCGTGGTTCAGTATATGGATAAGGATCAATTGAAAAAACTGATGGATCAGGTGCGGAAGAAGATGGAAAATGCGGCGAAGGAACTCGATTTTATTGAAGCGGCAAGATTCCGGGACGAGCTGGAAGAACTTAAAAAGATGTCTGAAAAAAAATAAGATAGATTTTTTAAAATGTAAAAACCAGAAGAGGTATGCTTCGGATTGTATAATAACCACAGGGACCGCAGGCCAGCCGGTGGCAGGCACACAGAGACGTGGGATTAAACTAATTCATGGAGGCATGCTGGGGCGAAATGGTCAGGAGGGATAAATCCTTGTATTTCCATATGGTAATTTTTTTATCTATTCCACTCTGCGATATCACCGTGTGCCCTGTGGTTCGTGAAATAACCACAGCGACCGCAGGCCTGCCGGTGGCAGGCACACAGAGAGGTGGGATTATACTAATTCATGGAGGGATGCTGGGGCGAGTTGGTCCGGAGGGATAAATCCTTGTATTTCCATATGGTAATATTTATCTATTCCACTCTGCGTTATCACCGTGTACCCTGTGGTTCGTGAAATAACCACAGCGACCGCAGGCCTGCCGGTGGCAGGCACACAGAGACGTGGATTAATAATATCTGGGTAAGGTAATCACGGAACTGGAAGGGTAATGGAAAATATTCAGTTGAGTAATTCTTTTACCGTTGTTTTTAAACAAAATGGTCGCAAAGAAATCGTATGATTAGCCGGTAAAGCTCAATCAGCGGCGTTAATCACGCAAAATCTTCTTCGCGACCAGTAGATTCAGGAATAATTTAGATAAAAACCTCAACAATTCGGTTAAAGGGCTTTCTGATATCTTTTATTTACTTCTTCCCAATTGACTACGTTCCAGAAGGCAGCGATGTATTCCGGGCGTTTATTCTGGTACTTGAGATAATAAGCATGTTCCCAGACATCCAGACCGAGAATAGGTATACCCGGTGCCTCCGCAATATCCATAAATGGATTATCCTGATTGGGAGTGGAAGTAACAAATAATTCCTTCCGGTCATTTACGCAGAGCCAGGCCCATCCCGAACCAAACCGGGTAGCTGCCGCATTGGAGAATTCTTCCTTGAATTTGTCTAACGAGCCGAATTTACTATTGATCGCAGAGGCAAGTTCTCCTGCCGGCGTACCGCCTCCATTCGGAGACATCACGGTCCAGAACAAGGAATGATTATAATGTCCTCCACCGTTGTTTCGGATTGCGCCAGAATTACTGCCAACCGCTTTCATGATTTCTTCGATTGATTTTCCTTGCAGACTGGTACCTTCGATGGCTGCGTTCAGTTTTGAAACATATCCGCCATGATGTTTTCCATGATGGATTTCCATGGTCTGCGTATCGATATACGGTTCCAATGCATCAAATGCATAAGGTAATGATGGTAGTTCAAATGACATAATTTTGGTTTTTTTAGTTTAACATATTTTATGTTTGATTCCTAAGTTTAATAAAGAATTTATCAATAATTTGTTTGCATTCCCGGGCTAAAACATTCGATTTTATTTGTGTTTTTGGATGCACGATGGCTTTTTTTATACGGCTGAATCCCCTCTTTGGGTCTTCCGCTCCATAGACCAGTCTTTCCAGTTGTGCCCAATGCATCGCGCCTGCACACATCACACACGGTTCCAGTGTAACAAATAATGCACAATCTGTCAAGTATTTTGCTCCTAAATAATTGAAAGCAGACGTTAAGGCAATCATTTCAGCATGAGCGGTTGAGTCATTCAACTTTTCTATCTGGTTATACGCTTTTGCAACTATTCGGTTTTTGCATACAATCACACATCCAACAGGTACTTCATTTTGTTCGAATGCGATTCCGGCTTGCCTGATGGCCTCCTTCATAAAATACTCATCCGAAAGGAAATCTGGATCCATTATCTAATTAATTTTAATGCTGTGCATGATTGCCGAGGCCGTAGTTGCCCATTGGCTTTTCTGCCGGAAGGGAGCTATAAAAGTAAAAATGTAGATCTGGTAATCTTTTAAGGTATACTGGATATAATAATATTTTCGGTCGGGATTTTCCTGCCGGAACAGGCTTTCTCCCGGTAATACCGTACCGTAAAACTCAAAAACGATGTAATCCCTTTTGTTGATGTTTTCAATCGATTCCCTCATTAATTCTACATCATCAAATAGATTTTGAATATTACTCCGGTATAATTCCTGCAACAATCCTAGGTCCTGCTCCTGCCATTTGGAAGCAAAATTATTCACGGAAAAATCAACCTCCTGACTTGGATTTGTAAAATAGGCTATCGGCATTCGATAGGAAATGGATTTATTTTGAAGCTCATCCGGTGGAAGCAGGTAAAAATCAGCAGGCAATCTGGCGGTAATATTTTCGCTTACTCTGGTCTTGATTAATTTTTCCTGTTGCGATGAGAATAAGAGAAAGATTCCGACAATATATATAAATCGAATCATATAAATCGAACTTGAAACCCGTACGTAAAATTATACAATTAAACCCGAAATATACATAAAGTTCAGACTTTATTACTCAAAAAATATAATGTAATACATTGATTATCAATCACATATTCAATATGTTAATTTTAATTCCCATTTTTTCCCATGTCATCAAACGGTTTTTCAGATGAACAATCAGTTGACCCATTGTATCCGAATAATTATCAACAGGAGATGATTCATCATTTACTAAAAAACGGGATGGATGGAGCCTGTAAAAGGAAGATTGCCTATTTACTCATCTGATGTTCAAAGGGATGTCTTGAAATTACATTCGAATAAAAATCGATCCGGAATCAAATGATTTTATGGTAAAGATGCAATCTATTTTGATCTATTTGTAAATTTGCCCCGTTAAAACGGATAAGATCATGTTAAGAACACATACCTGCGGGGAACTGCGCATTCAACATATCAACCAGCAAGTTTCACTGACAGGCTGGGTACAAAGGATAAGGGATAAAGGCGGCATGATCTGGATAGATTTGCGGGATCGGTATGGAATAACACAGCTCATCTGTGATGAGAGCAGAACCCATCCCGATATAATAAAAAGGGTCCGTTCCCTGGGCAGGGAATATGTAATTCAGGCTACCGGGAAAGTGACGGAGAGATTCTCGAAGAACGATAAGATGCCTACCGGAGAAATTGAACTTTTTTTAGATGAATTGACGATATTAAATCCTGCCAAGGTGCCACCTTTTACGATAGAGGACGATACCGACGGGGGAGAAGACCTGAGGATGAAATTCCGTTATCTTGATCTGCGGAGAAAACCGGTAAGAGAAAATCTTCTTCTCAGGCATCAGCTTATGCAGGAAACTAGAAATTATTTTAACGGATTGCAGTTTGTTGAGATAGAAACCCCCTTCCTTATCAAATCAACACCGGAAGGTGCCCGGGATTTTGTGGTACCCTCACGGGTCAATCCAGGGGAATTTTATGCCTTGCCTCAATCACCGCAAACATTCAAGCAATTATTGATGGTGTCCGGATTTGACCGTTATTTTCAGATCGTAAGATGTTTCAGGGATGAAGATCTTCGCGCCGACAGACAACCGGAGTTTACTCAGATCGACTGCGAAATGTCTTTCGTTACGCAACAGGATATTCTGAATACCTTTGAAGGTCTTGTTAAACATCTTTTTAAGGCTATCAAAAATATAGATTTGGACGATTTCCCGATTCTGAAATTCGATGAAGCAATGAGATCTTACGGATCTGATAAGCCGGACATCCGGTTCGATATGAAATTCGTCGAATTGAATGATCTCGCAAAAGGGAAAGGGTTTAATGTATTTGATCAGTCTGAACTGGTGGTTGGGATTAGTGTGAAGGGAGAAGCGGACCGTTCGAGAAAACAGATCGATGAACTTACGGAATTTGTGAAAAAGCCTCAAATTGGCGCCAATGGACTTGTTTACATTAAATACAATAAAGATGAGTCGATTAAATCATCCATCGACAGGTTTTATTCAGAAGACGATCTTAAAATCTGGATGGAAAAATTTGGCTCCTTACCAGGAGATCTGGTGCTGATACTTGCAGGAAAAACAAATGCTACAAGAAAAGCACTTTCTGCACTTAGATTGAAGATTGGAGATGAACTTGGCTTACGGGAAAAAAATACATTTGCGCCCCTCTGGGTGGTAGACTTCCCCTTACTTGAATGGGATGAGGAAACAAAACGATATTACGCCATGCATCATCCTTTTACAAGTCCGAAACTGGATGAGGTTGAGTTGCTCGATTCGGCTCCCGGACATGTGAAAGCCAACGCCTACGATATGGTCATTAACGGAATTGAACTGGGAGGTGGTTCAATCAGAATTCACGATCGAAAAGTTCAGCAGAAGATGTTCGATGTCCTTGGATTCACTCCGGAAGAAGCAAAAAAACAATTTGGATTCCTGATGGATGCCTTTGAATATGGAGCTCCGCCGCATGGTGGAATTGCCTTCGGTTTTGACAGAATCAGTGCCCTTTTCGGTGGTTCAGATACGATCAGGGATTTTATCGCTTTCCCTAAAAACAATGCCGGTCGCGATGTAATGATTGATACTCCCTCCTCAATTTCGGAAGAGCAATTAAATGAATTAAGATTGCAGATAAAAAACGATTAGTCAGGACCTTTACCTTTGTTCATTTTTCAGAAAATACATACCTGAGGGAGCCCTACCTGAAGCAACCGTGCAATAAAATATGACCGGATTTTCTCAAACTTTTCCCGGATTCCAAGCCAAAAGTAAAAGAATTATGACGCCGGCCCTTCTTCAAGCTGGATGGTCCGTTCGATCCGGTTAAAAGGACTGCTTACGAGGTTGTCATTCGCATCAAGTAATTCAATAACAAAAACATTTTCTCCCATGGGAAGTCCTTCCACGAAGTAAGGAATCCATTCGGTCAGGATGAATTCATGCCCATTGATCGTAGCCTTTACTTTGTATCCATCTTCGGACAAATCGCAATTAACCAGGAAAAAATCAAGCATTATTTTTCTGGTATCGTCTCCTGCATACGTTCCTTTTGGACGACTGTAGAATAAATTTGGTCCATTCAGATCCACTTCTTCCGCATCGACATCGCCGACGGTAAACTGCCGCAGCACATACGCCTCCGGATTTTTTAAACTTTCGTGATAAGACCTGGAAAGAAACGACAAGGCCACATATTGTCCTGCCGGCAGTTCTTGTTCAAAGGAAGGCTCATAGTGTGCGGTATAGGGCTGGTTATTCAGGATAAGATGGATATGTTGTCCTTGCTCAGAATTCGCACAATTTTTAATTTCGGCATCCGGAGTTTGAGCCTGAAGTTCATAATTTGTGACATCATAAGAAAATTGCATTTTGCCAACTTCGTTTTCAGCAAACTCCCCAGGTTTGTTCATTTCCAGAATGGCATCCGGAAACTCAGGTGATCCTTCCACGGGGGATACTAAGATCTCCCTACCCTGTACAACCAACGACTCACTGGTTGCCTGGTCTTCACCTTTTTTATTATCCGTGGTACAAGATGCAAAAGCAATGATCAATAAAAAACTGGTTAAGATTTTAGGTTTCTTCATCATGATTTCAGATTTGATATTTTGAAAGTATACAAGTTTTTAATTTACTCATTTTTAAATATCTTATGAAATATTTGCAGATCCAGTTTAGCTATTGATGTTAATTTTATTCATTTTATCACAATAAATAGTACATTTTCTAAAATGAAGGACATCATCCATTAATCAAAGAAAAGGTTACGTATTGATTAGAAGAATCCGACATATCATTTTCTTGCGCGATGTATTATGGGTATCCTTCACCGCGTTTGGAGGCCCGCAAGCCCATCTGGCCTTATTTCTGAAAATATTCGTAGAAAAAAGGGCATATCTTAATGAACAAGAACTGATCGAGTTAAATGCATTGTGCCAGGTATTACCTGGTCCAACTTCCACACAGACCATTACCGCACTTGGATTCAGGATAGGTGGACCCCGCCTGGCTTATCTGACCCTGTTAATCTGGGCTTTGCCCGCTGTAATTATAATGACCTCGACCGGTATACTGATGTCTCATTTTTACGAAAAGGATATTTCAACATCCTTTTCCAGGTTTATCCAACCTATGGCGGTTGGTTTTGTCGGTTACGCAGCGGTTAAAATCGCCATTACGGTAATTAAAACGAAGACCGCTTTTTTTCTGATGCTGATATCTGCGGTTTTATTGTTTTTTATTCGCTCTCCTTATCTGATCCCGATCCTGTTGATATTTGCAGGTAGCCTGACCGCCCTAAAATTTAAAAAACAACCGATAAATGAAAAAAAGGGGTTATCCATTAACTGGTCCAATTTTATGTTATGGGCAGGTGTTTTGATCCTGGCCGCATTGCTTGGACATTATACCCGGATCTTGCCAATCCGTTTATTCGAAAATTTTTACAGGAATGGAAGTCTGATTTTTGGTGGGGGTAATGTGCTGATACCCTTATTATTTACCGAATTTGTTGAATTCAAGCACTATTTGAGTTCAGAAGAATTTCTAATCGGGTTTGCTTTTGTTCAGGCGGTACCCGGCCCTGTTTTTTCTTTCTGTTCCTATGTCGGGGCATTATCGATGCGGGAGTATGGTATTGCGGGTGAAATTGCAGGAGGTTTGATTGCTTCAATTGGTATATTTTTACCAGGTACTTTTCTTATCTTTTTTTTAATCCGGTTCTGGGAAGGTTTAAAACGATACCGGGTGATCAGGGCTTCGATTGAGGGAATTACTGCGGCCAGTACTGGATTGGTTCTGACCACCACCTTGCTGCTTGCGCAGCCTTTGGATTTCAATATCCTGAATGCAGGCATAATTCTGGTAACATTCACCACCCTTTTTTTCGTAAGGGTCCTGGCTCCGATTTTGATAATTCTGGGATTGATTGCAGGACTAATATT
>WOR8_10005684_pt1 | contig 11994 bp, 12 predicted proteins | sample DeeMarSeWOR38_10_FD_19890 | JGI IMG/M metagenome (IMG submission 19890) | reverse complement strand
CCCCTTGAATCGGCACGTCTGCATGCAAGCGCCCGGAGGCGAGGCGTTCGGAGGCGAGTCGCAAGCGATCGATCGGCCGAACGATGAAATAGGTAAGCAACACGTAGGTGAGCAGAAGCACCGTCGCAGCGGTGAGCCCGAGATAGAAGAGGAACAAGCTGCGTCGGGCGGCGTTACCCGCGGTCTGGCGGGAAGGCGAGCTCGCTCCAGGGGTCTTGCTGGGCTCGGCGCCTTGGGCCGGGCCGGTCCATGCTTGCTCCGTTGCGGCACCGGCGTCGACCGTATCGAGCGCGTCGAGCCGTGCGGTCACCAGGCTCAGCAAGACGAACGCAGCGCCAAACGCGACGACCAGCGCGAGCATGAGCTGGCTTCGAAGGCCCAAACCGAATGGACGCCCCATGCCCATAGTCTACAGCCTCAATCTCTTGACCCGCCACGCCCACCAGTGCATGGGGAAATCATGACACGGGGCGCGCGTCTAGGGGTGATGGTCGGTGCCGCCCTCATCCTCTCGACCTTTTGTGCGCCTGCGCGCGCGCAGCGCACCGGTGACGGCTTGTATGGCAGATGGGATCGCGGACTGACGCTCGCCCTCGGTGCAGGAGCGGGTGCGACCTGGCTCGACGGCAACGCCGACCCGAACGTCGTCGGCGAGGCACGCTTTCTCGTGGCCGACGCAGCCGGCGTCGCGCTCTCGGGTCGCTGGGGTCCGGATTCGGGCCAGCACCTCTTCGTCGGCGTCGACCTGCGTCCACTGTTTCCCGCCTTGTTCTTTCTCTACAAGCAGACCTGGAACGAGTTTGCCGACCTGTTGCTGCAGTCGATCTTCTTCGAAATCGGGCCTGCTTTTCTCCTCGACGGTGATCGAAGCGTGGGCCTCGGCGTAGGATTCGGTTTCGGGCTGCCCCTCTATCGGCCGCTGACGACCGTCCGCGGCTTGTGGCTTCGAATCGCGACTCGATACGTGAACGCCGACCCAGCTTATCGGAACACGCAGCCGACCGCGGATCGCACGCGCTGGACGCTCTATGCAACATTCGTGGTTCGCTTGGGCTTCCACTCGAAGCTCAGCCGCTGGGAACCACCTCGATATCGACACCGCTAGTTTGGCGCGGCTGGCGAAGGCGGCTACAACCGGCTCGTGAGGCGCACGAAGATCGTTTGCACGCTCGGGCCCGCTAGCAATACGAAGGAGCAGGTTCGCGCGCTCGTCGAGGCGGGCATGAATTGCGCGCGCCTGAACTTCTCGCATGGCGATCACGAATCTCATGTGGCCACGGCAAAGCTGGTGCGAGACGCGGCGAGGGCCGCCGGCCGGCCGATGGCTATCCTCGCGGACATGCAAGGACCCAAGATGCGAATCGGCCGGTTCGCAGACGGCCCGATCGAGCTCGTACCCGGGGCTCGCTTCGCGCTCACGACGAACGACGTAGAGGGTACGCAAGAGATCGTTTCCGTCACCCACGACTCGCTTGCCGCCGATCTTCAACCCGGGAACATCATCGCGCTCGATGACGGCATGATTCGCCTTCGCGTCGATCGGGTCGCCGGCGCGACGGTCCATACGATCGTCGAGGATGGCGGCCCTCTTTCCGACCACAAGGGGCTCAATCTGCCCGGCGTGTCGATCCGGGGTGCCGCCCTCACGGACAAAGACCGGCGGGACCTACCCTTTGCCGTCTCCGAGCTCGGCGCGGACTACATCGCGTTGTCGTTCGTGCGGTCAGCCGATGACGTGAGGGAAGCCAAGACTCTCGCGGGCGACGTGCCCGTGATCGCGAAGATCGAGCGACCCGAGGCGGTCGCGGCACTGTCCGAGATCGTGGACGCGGCCGATGGAATCATGATTGCCCGCGGCGACCTCGGAGTCGAGCTCGGCGCCGAGAAAGTCCCTCTCGTACAGAAGCGGATCATTCGAGAGACCAATGCGCGGGGCAAAGTCGTCATCACCGCGACTCAGATGCTCGACTCGATGATCCGCAACCCCCGCCCCACGCGCGCCGAGGCGGCCGACGTGGCCAACGCCGTCATGGATGGCACCGACGCGGTCATGCTGAGCGGAGAGACGGCGGCGGGTCGGTATCCCACACAGGCGCTCGCGATGATGGACGCGATCATTCGCGAAGTGGAGTCGGACTACCTCGAAGATCTCGCGCGCGAGTTCGGCGAGCTGCAAAACGTGGGCGACGAGGATTGGCCGTTCTCCAACGCGGCAGCACGCGCGGCAGCCGTGTTGACCACCCACCTTCCACTGAAGGCGGTGGTCGTGTTCACGCAGGATGGGCGATCGGCGGGCTTGCTGGCGGAGCACCGGCCGAAGGCACCGATCCTGGCAGTCACCAGCGACGTACGAGTGGCGCGGCGCCTCGCGCTCGAATGGGGGGTGATTCCACGCCTGGAAGTGCCCCCCGAGTCCTTGGACGAAACGCTGCGCATCGCGACGTCGCTCCTGGTGCGCGAGCAGCTCTGCAAGACTGGAGAGGCGTTCGCCATGGTCGTCGGATGGCCGACCTCGGGCCGTACCAACACCCTCAAGCTGCACCGTCTCTAGCCCCACGCTCCGCGATGCACTAGATCGCGCCCATGGCAGACTTGCCAACACAGATCGGCCGCTACCGGGTCGAGCGTCTTCTCGGCGCGGGATCGATGGGCAACGTCTATCTCGCGCATGACGCCGACCTCGATCGGCCGGTGGCCGTGAAGACCCTTCGCGATCTCGCGTTGGACGCAGACACCAAGGCGGTGTTTCTGAGCCGCTTTCAGAACGAGGCGAAGGCAGCAGCTCGCCTGCATCATCCGAACATCGTTCAGATATTCGACGTCGGGAACGATCCAGAAGTCGGTCCGTACCTCGTTTTCGAGTACGTCGAGGGCCACACGCTCAAAGAGGAGCTGAAGAAGCAGGGTCCGCTTCCGCGGGAGCGCTTGCTCGAAGTGGCCCGGCAGGTCGGCGATGCGCTCGCGACTGCGCATGTCGCGGGCGTGATTCATCGGGACCTGAAGCCCGAAAACCTGTTGATCACCGGCAATGGCCAAGTGAAGCTGGCCGATTTCGGGATCGCCCGGGTTCCCAACGCGGACCTCACCAAAGAAGGTCAGTTCCTCGGAACGCCCTGTTACTCGGCCCCGGAAACACTGCGAAAAGGCGAATACAGCGAGCAGAGCGACCTGTTCTCATTCGGCGCGGTCATGTACGAGGCCGCAAGTGGTGAGCGCGCCTTTCCCGGCACCGAGGCGATGGCCGTGGCACATGCGGTGATGGACAGCAGTCCCGTTCCGCCGAGCGAAGCGAATCGCGGTGCGTCGATCCCCACGGCGGTCGATGCAGCGATCTTGCGGGCGCTCGAGAAGAACCCGGGGAGCCGCTATGCGAGCGCGCGAACGTTCGTCGCCGCGCTCCGACAGGCGTACGACGGTCGCAGGCCGCCCAAGGCTGCTCGCAAGCGAACGAGCCTGCCATTCGTGATGGTCGTCACGTTGGCGATCTTCGGCGCGCTATGGGCGGCCATGGAACAGTGCGATAGGCGGAAGGCTGGCGCGGGCATCGATGCGGGCGCGGCCATTGGGACGGACGCTGGCGCGGGCCTCGACGCAGGAGATAGCGACCTCTCACCGCATGAACGGGAGGAAGCTGCGAAGGATGAGCTGGCACGCGCGCGGGCCGCCCTCGAGACGGGCGATGTCGTCGCGGCACGCGCTGCACTGGATGCGGCTGAAGGATTCGATCCGAGTAATCCGGACATCGAGGATCTCCGCACGCAACTTCAGGCAGCTGAGCTCGACGGCGGCTAGAGCTTGTTGCTGTCTTCGCGGACCGGCTTCCATCGGCAGCTGCTGCCGCCCCCCGCCTCCGCGTTACATTGGTACATGTACGTGAGCGTACGACCGCAGCCCGTGACCCGCTTTTGCATCGGCGAGTCATCGATGAACTCAATCATCGATGCGTCGCATTCGAGATCGACCGAGGCGGCATTCCGAATCTGTTGGGTCGCGGCAGACTCGTGTCCGCATCCCCAGCCGAACGCGGCGATCGCCGCAACGTAGAGCACTCTGTTCAACATCCGTTCGAGCCCCGAGCGGAGCATAGCGCATGCCCGCCGCTTGCGCGCCTAGAACTTGATGCCAAGCGCACGGAGGTCGTGCTCCGCTTGCTGCGCCCAGCCCCGGTTTGCTTTGGGACTGGCCGGGCTGGGGTGCAACACCGTCCCGATCGCAGCGGCGGAGTGCCCTGCGAGTGCGGCGCGCGCGCGTTTGGTTGCCCACGCGCCGATACCAACGACGTGCTTGGGTTGCAGAAGGTCGATCGCGGTACGGAGGGCCTGGTCGCAGAGCTCTTGCAGGGCTGCGCGCTCTTGGGCGGGGAGCTTGTCTGGCGTTCGATTGCGGCCGGTAGCCTCGAGGAAGACCAGCGGGCAATAATTCACGACGAAGAATCGGGAGAAGAAAGCCTCCGGCGTCCCGAAGCGGTCGCGGGCCCAGCCCCAGAGCCTCGAGCCGCTGACCTCGGAACGCTCGCAACGGAACCCGAGGACGGGCCGCTTCGGATGCTGGCTCTTCGGGGGCTCGACCTCTGCATCAATCCCCATCCAGTCGCGGACGAAACCGACATCACCGAAGGGAACGCCAGTCTGTGCCATGCCGAATGGCCCGGGATTCATCCCGACGAGGACGACCTCCTTCGAGCCACCGCCAAACCGCTCGAGGTAGAGCTCGTGCGAACGCCGCGCATACTGAAGCGGATTGTAGACGTAGCTCACCGGTTCGCTGAAGCGGAGCGCGCCGACCGCGCGGCTCAACTCCCTCGATGAGTGGACGAGACTTCTCATCGCGACTCAGCAAAGATAGCGCTCACCACCATCGCACAAGATGGTCACGACCCGCTGGCCTGGCTTGAGCTTGCGCGCGACTTCGAAAGCCGCGTGTACGTTCGCGCCGGCGGAAGGACCGACCAGTAAGCCCTCCTCACGGGCGATGCGCTTGGTCATGCGCTCGGCGGCGAGGTCTGTCACGGTGATCACCTCGTCGATGAGCTCGGTGTCGAGCACCTCTGGGATGAATCCCGCACCGAGCCCCTGAATCCCATGGAGCCCCGGCTTCCCGCCCGACAGCACCGCGCTGGCGCGCGGCTCTACGGCGATGATACGAATCTCGCGGTTGCGCTCCGTCAAGACGCGGCCCACTCCGGTCAGCGTCCCGCCGGTGCCGACCCCCGCGACGAACGCATCGACCTCGCCGCCTGTAGCTTCCCAAATTTCTTCCGCAGTGGTCCTCGCGTGCACGTCCGGATTGGCAGGATTTTCGAACTGTCCGCACATGAACGCCCCGGCCGTAGTCGCCAGGATCCGCTCCGCCTGCTCGACCGCGCCCGCCATTCCGTCCTCGGCGGCGGTGAGCACCACCTCGGCACCGTACGATTTCAGAAGATGGCGACGCGCCTCGCTCATGTCCTCGGGCATGACGATGACGCAGCGATATCCGCGCACCGCGCAGATCATGGCCAGACTGATTCCCGTGTTGCCGCTGGTGGCCTCGACGATCGTCGAGCCGCTCCGGAGCTCCCCGGCCGCCTCCGCGGCGAGCACCATCGAGAGCGCCGGGCGATCCTTGACCGACCCACCCACGTTGCTGGACTCGAGCTTTCCACAGATTTCGGCGCCCTTGTCACCGGAGATTCGCGACAGGCGTACCAATGGAGTGCGGCCGATGAGGTCTAACGCGCCATCATAGATTCGGTCGGTCATGTGGCCGCTAGCATACCAGGGCGGGCTTAGATGTCACCGCCTGAAGATCCCGATTCGTGGGCGTCGTAGGCCTGGACGATCCGTTGGACCAGCGGGTGGCGGACGACGTCGGCATGCGAGAAGTAGACGAAGTCGATGCCCTCGATGCTGGAGAGTACCTTCTCCGCGTGCCGAAGGCCGCTCCGGGCTCCGCCGGGCAGGTCGACTTGCGTGACGTCACCGGTGATCACGGTTTTGGAGTCGAAGCCCAACCGCGTGAGAAACATCTTCATCTGCTCGGCAGTGGTGTTTTGGGCCTCGTCCAGCACGACGAAGCTGTCGTTGAGGGTTCGACCACGCATGAAGGCGAGTGGCGCCACCTCGATGGTGCCGCGCTCGATCAATGCGGTGATACGCCCCGGTTCCATCATGTCGTGAAGGGCGTCGTAAAGCGGGCGAAGATAGGGGTTGATCTTCTCGGCGAGGTCGCCAGGCAAGAACCCGAGACGCTCGCCTGCCTCGACCGCGGGGCGAGTCAAGATGATGCGCTTGATCTGACGCTCCTGGAGCGCGCGGACGGCCATGGCCATCGCGAGATACGTCTTGCCCGTGCCCGCCGGCCCGATTCCGAACACGATGTCATGGGAGCGAATCGATTGAATGTAGCGCTGCTGCGTGACGCCCTTGGGCGACACGATGCGCCGACTCGACGTGGTCAGCACGACGTCGTCTAGGAGCGAGCGAAGTCTCATCTGTGGGTGGGCCTGCAGCGTCCGTGCAGCGCGGGCCATCTCGACTGGTGAGAGCTCCCGAACCTGGAGCGCGTCGATCAGCTCGTGCAACACGCGCTCGACCAATTCGACGTCCCGGTTCGGTCCGTGAACGTGAATCGTCGAGCCGCGAAGACCCATGGATACACCGAGCTCGGCCTCGAGGACGCGGAGATTGGATCCGCCCGGACCGGTCAATCTGAGCAGCAAAGTCGGATCGGCCACTTCGATGTCGGCGGCTACATCGGCCTCGCGTGGGCCGGTCTGCGCAGAGGGTTCGATAGGGGAAGCTTAGCGCCTTCCGGGCAGGCGCGCGAGTCCGCACTATCGCCACACCAACGAGTCAGGGCCCCGTTCGACGGCCGTTTCCAGCCGCTCGTGGGCGGCGAGGATGAGGGACCGGGTGGTGTCGCCGTCGAGCGGATAAGACGAAAGACCGATGGCGACCTGAAGAAACCCGAGGTCCTCCGGCTGTCGCGCCCGCTGCGACGCGAGCTCCTCTTGCAGACGGCGCATCACCTCGACGACCGCCCGTGCGCTCGACCCGTCGAACCCGACGACGAAAGTGTTCGCTGCCCAGCGCCCGCGGACGTCCTCCCGCCGAAAGCGGCCGTTGACCACACGGCCGAGGTGGGTCCTCAGACGACGACGCCGTACGTGGTCGACCTCGTCGAGGCCCATCGCTTGAATGAGTCCGACCGAGTAGGTGTGCCCGTGGCGTTGCGCGAACGAAAGCCCGGATTCGAGCGCGGCCACGGCGGACGGCCGTGCGAGAAGCCCGGTCTGGCTACATCGAACCTGCTGCTGGCGAAGGTGCGCGACCCTCTCGGCCTCTCGATGCAGAGGGACCAGCCACCCGGACACGCGGTTCAGAGCTTCGTGTACCTCGGACTCCCCGGCGAGCGGCGAGTCGTCGAAGCACAAGAGCGAGCAATCGGTGTCCCATGCGGACATGCTGATGATCGCTGGAACCTGTTTGGCCGTCACGCTGGAGCCGAGCAAGATGACATCGGGGCACTCGACGTCGAGCTCGCGCAAGAGCTCGTCGAGGCTGAAGAAGAGGAGGCATTCAATCCCGGCGTCCTCGATCGCGCTCGCTGCATCGGGATCCCGCAGCACCGCCACCTTCGGTCGGGGGGTCTCGGCGCGCTCGAAGGCCGTGCCGACCGCGTGATGCAGGCGTACGAGCTCGACGGGATGTGGCAGGAAGATGTCGATGCCCACCTGCGCGGCCAGTGCGCGCGTATGCGGGTCGTCGTCCACGGAGAGCAAGATGACCGGCGTCTCATGGCAACCATGGATGCTCCGAAAGAGCTGCATGAAGCGAGGCAGGGCGTCCCGGTCTTGGAGAGGCCACCCGACCAGTGCCGCGGTCGGCGCGTTGCGGCCCGCGACCTTGAGCGCCTCTTCGACGCCCGAGACGGGTCGTAGATGCACGAGCACCTCGTCGAACGCGGATCGGAGATAGGCGATCATCGCTGGATCGTCCTCGAGAACCAGTAGCGTGGGGACGAAGTCACTCGGAACCGGGCGATGAAGGAAGAAAGAGGCCGCCGGCGTCACGGTCGGGGTCGCGGCGGCGACGGGCTGGACGCTTCCCCCTTGGCCGGCAGCATTGGCCGCGTGTGCGCGAACCGCATCGATGGACTCGAACATGGTCGACCAATCGAGGCGGCCCGATCGTTGGAGCTGGCGGAGCTCCTCTTCGATCCGGCCAGCCGCCTCGGAGATCTCACGAAAGCCGTGCGTATCTGCAGCGCCGTGGAGATCGTGCGCCTGGCGCAGCGCTTCGGCCACTACGCTCGTTCGTTCCGCTTCCGCGTGCACCCGTCGAATGGCGCCGGTGAGATTGTCCGCAGCGATCGGAAGGAGGCCCAGGTAAGAGGTTCTTGCCTTTTCGGGATCGACGCCGGGCTCGGAGCTTTCCTCCGGGTAGAGCACTTGCTCTTCCAGCTCTTCCCCGGGTGGACGAGCCGCCGGCGTCAGGCTCAGGGGTGCCGCAACGGCACTCGCCACTTCGCGGGCGAATCGATCCACCACCACGGGCTTGTGGAACACCTTGAGGACGTCGAGCTCGTGTGTGAGGTGCTTGAACGTCCTGAGGTCCCGATAGAAGGCGGACACGAAGATGATCGGCGTCGTGTAACCATCGGCACGAAGCTGCTCGATCCACAAGATGCCATTGATGTCCGGAAGCAGCCCGTCGACCACGAGCAGCGCCGGCTCGTCCTCTTCGATCAGGGCCCGCGCGATGCTGCCTTTGGTCGCGGTCAATACATGAAGTCCGAACGCCTCGAGGGCGGGAGTGACACTCGACCGGAACTGAGTGTCATCATCGAGCAGCAGTATCGTTGGGGGCACGCTTCGGGGAGTGTGGCACCGTTTCGACGCCCGATAAAGTGAAGAACCAACCGGGCTCAGGAGGCTTGACGGACCCCGTGACCGGCCTCCTGCAGGTAGGCGCGCGCCACGGGATGGTCTGCCCGCTCCGCCACGACGGTCCGCAGGTGCTGGATGCCCTGGGCATGGTCGCCCGTCTCGATCTCCATGACGCCGAGGAGGGCGCGAGCATCGTGATGACTCGGATCGAGTTGCAAGATCAATGCGAGCTCTTCTCGGGCGCCCCGCACGTTCCCGCGGAGTCGGAGCAGCTTCGCGAGCTCCAAGCGAATGTCATGAAAATTGGGACATAGGCGCAGCGCTCGCCCGAGCTCGTGCATCGCGTCCTCGGGACGGTCGAGATCCACGTATGCACGCGCCAGCGATCGGTGCACGTTGGCGACCTTGCCGCGTCGGTAGGCGTCATTCGAGCTGTCGGTCTGCCGCTGAGCGCGCTCCAAGGTTCGCACGCCGGACCCGTACTCACCGAGCTCGTTACAAGTGACCGTCAGGTTGAGCGCGGCTTCGAGGTAGCCGCCATTGGCTTCGAGCGCCTGCTGGAAGCACCAGCGCGCTTCGGGGAGCCGCCCGCCGAGGTGGTAGATGACGCCGAGACGATTGAATACGTCGGGGTAACGGAGCCCCTGTTGCACGAGCTTTTCGTAATAGGGTTGTGCGAGCGGGTATTCGGCGCGGTCGTAGAGCTCGTTCGCCGCGTCGAGAAGCTGTTGAGCCCAAGGAGGCATGGACGCGAAGGTAGCGACGGCCGGAATCGGTGGCCAGAAATCAGCGGAGCGCCCTGCTCAGCCGATCTTCCGGAGGAGGCTCTTGGCCGTCTTGGCCTCGTTGCTCTTCGGGAAGCGCTCGACGATCTGGGCCAGGGTGCTCCGGGCCGCATCGATCTCCTCGGTCCGGTAATAAACTTCAGCGAGCAGAAGGAGAGCAGCCGGCTCGACGCTGCTGCCGGGATACGCGGCGAGGAGACCCTTGAGTCGAGCCATCACCCCGCGGTACGCTTTTCGTTTCATGTAGAAACGAGCGACGTAGAACTCGTGCGCGGCGAGCATGGCCATGCACTCCTCCATGAGCTTGTTGGCGTCGGGAATCCGCTGGTCGTTCGGATAGTCGACGACGAAGCGGCGGAGCTGAATCAACGCGTCGCGGGCGGCGCTCTGGTCGCGTTCGTGGGCCGGCGGCGTCATGAACCAGCCGCCCGGGATCTGATTGTAATAGGCCTCGGCAATGCGGAAACGTGCGTAGGGGATCTCTTTGTGGGAGGGACGAACGCGCACGAACTGCCGGTAGGTCTGGATCGCCTCGGGATACGCCTCGTTCTTGAACTGACAGTCGCCGATGCGAAGCTCCGAGAGCGCAGCGAAGCGACTATACGGAAACTCCCGGCGAATCTCCCGGAACGTGGGCTCTGCATTGAGGCAATCCCCGCGGCGGAAGTCCAGCAATGCGCGCTCGTACGCCGTCCGCGCATCGTCGTCGGGTCTGAGGAGGCTCTTGCCGGTCTTGCCGGTTCCGGAGCCACCGCCACACGCGAGGGCCAGCACGAGAAGCGGGCCGAGGAACCATCTGTCGAGGCGGGCGGCCATCGGCGTAGGGTTAGCCTCTCGCTCAGGCCCGAACAAGGCGACGAAATCGGCGCCGTCAAGCGCTCGCGATCTGATTGTCGATCACGCGCGCCGGGTCGATGCCAAGGGTGGCCAGCGCCGCTTCCCAACGCTTGTCGATGGGCGTTTCGAAGACCAACGAATAATCGAGATCGACCGGTATCCACGAGCCTTGCTTCATCTCGCTTTCGAGCTGGCCTGCGCCCCAACCCGAATACCCGAGCACCATCGCGCAGGTTTCGGGACCGTCGCCTCTCGCGATGCGTTGGAGGATCTCGATCGAAGCGCTGCAGGAGATCCGCTGGCCGACGACGATCGTCTTGCCCGAAGAGGGCTGGGGAATACCCTCGTCGTCGTAGAGAACCCAGCCCGACTCCGGCGAAACCGGGCCCCCGAGCAACACCGGAGCCTCCACCGAGCCCGCGGCCTTTCCGGTGACGCCCACCTCGTTGAAGACGTCGGCGATTTGCAGGTCGGTGCCCCGATTCACCACGAAGCCAAAAGATCCTTCCTGGCCGTGATCGATGAGCAACACCAGCGTATGATTGAAAAACGGGCAGCGCATCGAGGGAGCTGCGACGAGGAATCCAGGTGCGAGAGATGCCGCCACGAGCCGAGACTGCCACCAAATCTGAAGCCTCGCGAGTCCTAAGTCCCGGGTGTCCTAAGTGAGCAAACTCCGTGCGTTTTTGCGCACCGGCGGCTTCGTGGGATGGTCCGCCGCCAACCTGGCTGCATACGAGGCCCACCGCCTGCTGGTTCCAGAGGAGGCAGGCCCTGCGCTGATGGCCCGCTATCGCGACCGGTTTACCCGGGGCGTCCTGAGCCTCTTTGGGGCCGAGTTGCTCGTGCGCGGTTCACTCGAGATCGACCGCGGGGCGTTGGTCGTCGCCAACCATCAGAGCGCGCTCGACATCGGCGTCATGTTGGCTCTCTCTCGCGGCGTGCTCGTCAGCCGTCACGACGTCGCCGACTGGCCCTTGTTGGGCCGCCTCGCCAAGCACGGCCGCACGATCTTCGTCGATCGCGAGGATCGGCGAAGCGGCGCAGCAGCGCTTCGCGAAATCCGAAGGCGCGTCAAAGAGGGACGCGTCGTCGTGGCTTTTCCGGAGGGCGGCACCTTCCCGGGAGACTCGGTGCACGAGTTTTACCCGGGCGCGTTCGCCGCGGTTCGGTCCCTCGGTGCTCCGATCATCCCGGTCGGGCTCGCGTATTCACCTGCTGTTCACTACGGGAAGGAATCGTTCTCAGACCATCTATCCAAGGTGGCGGCGCAACGCCGGACGCGCATCGCGGTCCACCTCGGGCCTCCCCTCGCAGACACGCCCGATGCGCGCGCGGCCGCCGCAGCGGCAAGGGCCGAAGTGGAGCGCTTGGTCCGGCACGCACGCAGCATGCTTGACGCCGCCGAGGGCTGAAATCGGCAGCCCCGAGCATCCTCGCTGCGGGGTTTTGGTCGAGCGGGCCCTACCCGGCTACGATCGGCAGCGCGATGGTGCGTCTCAT
>WOR8_10009837_pt1 | contig 11995 bp, 10 predicted proteins | sample DeeMarSeWOR38_10_FD_19890 | JGI IMG/M metagenome (IMG submission 19890) | reverse complement strand
ACATCTATGATCTAATTGCTGATCATAACGTTACCCATTTTGGCGGGGCTCCCATCGTCTTGAATATGATCGCCAATGCACCGGATAATGAAAAACGCAAAATCGATCATAAAGTTCATGCCATAACAGCGGGTGCGCCGCCGCCCAGCGCTATTCTGGAAAAAATGGAGAACCTTGGCTTTGAAGTGATGCATGTTTACGGTTTGACCGAGACATACGGACATGTCCTTCACTGTGCCTGGAATAAGGATTGGGACGAATTGTCCGTTGGGGAAAGGGCCGAAATCAAAGCCCGCCAGGGCGTTAGATATCCGATGATGGAAGAAATTGATGTTTTGGATCCCCTGACCATGGAGCCGGTGCCAAAAGACGGCCAGACCATGGGTGAAATCATGATTCGCGGAAATGCCGTCATGAAAGGCTATTACAAAAATAAAGAAGAGACCGAAAAATCTTTCGAAAATGGCTGGTTTCACTCCGGGGATTTGGCCGTCACGCACCCGGACGGCTACATTCAAATCAAGGATCGATCCAAGGACATCATTATCTCCGGCGGAGAAAACATCTCTTCGGTTGAGGTCGAAAATGTCCTGGCCAAACACCCGGCGGTATCCCTGGTGGCGGTTGTTGCCAAGCCGGATGAGAAGTGGGGAGAGACCCCCTGCGCTTTTGTCGAACTCAATCGCGGTTATGAAAAAACGACGGCAGCCGAATTAATTGATTTTTGCAAGAAAAATATGGCCGGATTCAAGCGACCCAAATATCTCCAATTTTGTGAGTTACCGAAGACTTCAACCGGTAAGATCCAAAAATTTGAATTAAGAAAAAAGGCAAAGGAGATCACTACTAAATTGCGGTAGGATCTCCCCTGGTTTCTCAAAACCTGATACGGTTGGCAGATATAACGGTTATCCCTCCGCCTTTTTTTCGAGCTCATCCAGTCTGTCAGGCTCCGAAACAGCAATGTCCACAAGGGCCTTGGGGATGGAACTCTGCTCGCACATAACCCTGATTTCTTTCTCCTGATCGCTGAATTCCATGATTTCGCGAATGGCCTCGATGTGTTCGAGCATCTCATCCGGCGGAATTTCTTCCAACGCAGGCCCTGCAGCCGCTTCCTTTTTCCGTGCGGCCTCTTCTTCTGCCAGGCGTTGTTTTTCCTTTAGCTCTTCTTCCATCGCCTGTTTGACACCATCGATCGCGTTCCGGTCAACTTTCGCCATCTCGATTATCAATTTATCGGAGACGTTATTCGTTAATAGATGCTTCACCTTTTCTTCGTTGGGCTTGCCTTCTACCGCCTCGAGCAGCGTGGCGACTCTTTTCCTTTCAGCGCGTTCCTTTTCCATCTCGCTGTTCACCTGTTGCAGCTTCTCCTCGGTAATGTCCAACCCGCTGGTGATTACAGCGGGAGCCACTTTTTCCGCAATGAGTAATCGGATACCTTCATCGTCGGGCAGGTCTTTTGCCTTGGCAATCAGCAGATCGAGTTTTGTCCTCTCGACAATCCGTATCACATCCGCTCTGCGCTCGGATCTTTTGAGTTTTGGCCACGTCGTTGCGATGTCGCCAATGAGCTTATCCGTTGCAAAATAAGGGTTAGCCACGTCCTCCAGTGTCAGTGCCGCGATCGCAGTGTTGAAATCCTGCATAAGGGGCCTTCCGACTTTGTGCGCTTCATTCATTGCCCATCTCAATTGAAGCATGTTGCCCCCATGATGCGAAACATTGTAACCCGCATTATCAAGTTCACCCGCCACCCGTTGAATCGATGCTTCCAGGTTTTCCCCTGAGAGGCCCTGCGAGTCGAGCTCAAGGATATTCTCCTCGATCAACAACCAGAGAGGCTTTTTTCCTGCTGCGTCGCTTGTCGTCATTTTCCAATCTCCTTTTTAATGTTTTATACCGGTAATAAATGCGCTGTCCGAATTTTTCCGAAACAGTGTCTTTGATTCCCTCTGGAATAAAGATAAGTCGATAAGAACCTGCTTTTTTAGGCAAAGACTATAGAGAAGCACCTATCTGAGTCAAGGAAAAAAACCACAACTTGTATGGGGCGGTCGGCCAGCCGGCACTCATCGCCAACCGTACACGGTTGTCAATGTCAATGAACGACTTGGTCGGTATGCGTTTGGCGTATCGGTTTTCGCCCAATCGCAACCCGATAGGCTTGAAGGGTGAGAAATATTGAAACCTGCAGGGAAATGATTAAGTCACTATTTTTTTAGACAGAATATGGGTTGCGCTTCCCAGGTAAAGCTCAGCCGCTTCGCCCTCGGTTTCCGAAAGCGTAGGGTGGGGGTGAATGCTGAGTGCCATATCCTCGGCTAATGCCCCCATTTCAATGGCTAAAACACCTTCGGAGATCAACCCTTCCGTATCGCGGCCACATATCCCAACGCCCAGAATCCGGCCCGTTTCCGGATCCGTAATGATTTTGGTCAGACCTTCCGGCGCGCCCATGGTTGTGGCGCGGCCTGAAAATTTCCAGGGAAACCGCTGAACCTGGATCGCCATATTTTCCCTGCGTGCCGCATCTTCGGTCAGGCCGCACCAGGCGATCTGGGGATCGGTATACACCACAGCCGGAATGGCGCGAACATCAAAGGCGGAGGGCTCGCCGGCAATGACCTCGGCCGCCACCTTGCCCTCACGGGTGGCTTTATGCGCCAGCATCATTCCGCCGACGACGTCTCCAGCCGCAAATATCCGCTCATCAGCGGTGCGCTGCTGATCATCCACTTTTATGAAACCCTTTTCATCAAGTTCCACCTTGGTGTTCTCAAGGCCGATATCCTGGGTACGGGCGTTGCGGCCGACAGCCACCAGCACCCGATCAAAACGCTGCTCGGCTTTTTCGACCTTGCCCTCCAAAATGACATCTACACCGCTTTCGTCTGCCTTCATGGAAACCACTTTCGACTGAAGGCTGATGGTTTTAAAAAGCGTGTTTAACCTTTGGTGCAAGGGCTTGACCAGGTCCGCATCAACGCCGGCCAGCAGCCGGTCTTCCAGCTCAACCAGGCTGACCTGGCTGCCCAAAGCCGCGTAAACCATACCCAGTTCGAGCCCGACGTAACCGCCTCCGATGATCAGCAGGGTCGGCGGCACATCGGCCAGGGCCAATGCACCGCTGGAGCTCATGATGCGGCCGCCGGATTTAAACTCGATATCCGGAAACGCAATCGGGCGAGAGCCGGTCGCAACAATCGCATGACGAAATTTGATACGGCTGACTTCACAATCGTATATTCGGGCTGTATGCGAGCTTTCAAATTGCGCCCGCCCTTGCAATAATTGAACCCCGCGACGATCGCTCAAACTGACCAGGCCGTCGGCCATCGAATCGATGACCTTGCCTTTCCAGTCGCGCAAGGCCTTAAGATCGATGCGGGGCTTGCCGAAAGTGATGCCCATGCTTTCGGCGCGGGCGGCATCGTGAATCAGTTCGGCTAAAAAAAGAAATGTCTTGGAGGGAATACAGCCTTTATAAAGACACACACCGCCCGGCCGCGGGGCAGGATCCACCATGGTCACGTCCAGCCCCAGGTCGGCGGCGCGAAAAGCGGCCGCATAGCCACCCGGCCCGCTGCCGATAACCAGGACTTCGCTCCCATTACCATGGCTTTCTCCAAAAATCGCTTTGTAGTTTGTCTAAGGGTTGTGTTGTTTACCCTTCAAAATGCCCTTATAAACAAGTGTCTAAAGTTAGAAGTGATCTAAAGTGACTAAAGTTAAGGAATTCTGTCTTTTTTATAAAAAGATGGAGCGCAGCGACACCAAAACTTTAGTCACTTTAGTCACTTTAGTTCAATTTAGTCACTTACATACATTTATTAAATTAGATCATAGATATGAGCAGCTCATCCGGGTCTTCAAGGGAGTCGACAACCACCTTTAAAAATTTAATGGCATCCGCACCGTCGAGCACGCGGTGATCGATGCAAAGCACAATCGGCATAATCAGCCGCGGAGCGATGTGAAAAATAACCGCCGCCCATGGCCCCGGCGTTGGTGATGGTAAAGGTGCCGCCCTGCAGATCGTCCAGTGAAATCTTGCGGGACCGGGTCTGTTCAACCATGTCGTTTAATTCAATGGATAGCTCTTTTATGCTCTTACGGTCGACATCCCGCACAACCGGCACGATCAGGCCATTGTCGGTGTTTACGGCAACGCCGATATGAAAATATTTTTTAATGATGATCTCGCCGGCCTCGGCATCGAGCGTTGCATTAAATTGCGGATAGGTTTTAAGCGCGGTGGCAACCGCTTTTAACGCAAATACCGTCATCGTTAAGCGACCGCCCTCAGCCCGAATTTCAGCCTTGTGTTTCTGGCGAAAAGCCTCCAGCTTGGTGATGTCCACCTGATCCTGGCTGGTGACATGCGGTATCTGAGACCAGGCAATCACCATCTGTTTGGCGGTTGCCCTGCGCAGGGAGCGAAACGGCACCCGCTCAACCGCACCCCAGCGGGCAAAATCCGGCAATGTCGGTGATGGTATGGAAACAGCCGGCGCTTCAACCGGGAAAACTTCACCGGCAGCCGGCGCTTCGACCACGTCTTTGCCGGTCTCGGCAAAGGCCCGAACATCATCGGCTGTCACCAGGCCACCGGATCCGGTCGGTGTCACCCGATGAAGATCAACGCCCAATTCTCGTGCCAATCGGCGGGTTGCCGGCGACGCCGGCACAGGCCCTTTTGGTTTTCCCGCCTCCGGTGGGGATAGGACTTGTTCGGTTTCAACCGCTTCAGGCAGCAAATCTTCCGGTTTATCCACTTCGGCAGCCTCGGCCGCCTCGCCGTTGCCGAAGGTCATCATCACATCGCCGACCTTTACCGTGTCCCCCGGTTTGACAAGTATCTGGGCTACCGTACCGCTAAAGGGAGACGGAATCTCCACCGCCGCTTTATCGGTCTCGACCTCTATAATGATATCCCCCTCTTTTACTTCCTGTCCCACGGAAACGTGAACGGCAAGCACCTCACCTTCGTGTACCCCTTCGCCTAAATCGGGCAACTTAAACGACTTGGACATATTTCCTCCAAACCATGCCTATTGGTTCCTTGTGGCTTACCATATATATTATCTCAATTGGCTTTGGTCGAGTTGAGTGTTCAGGTGTCGGGTGTCAGGATTACGAACCTGATGACACGAAAGTTATCTGATTCTGGATCCGTCATTTTTTTGCTGACACCTGAAACCTGACACCTGACACCTTACTTAGCCAGCACCTTTCTGGCGGCACGCAATATCCGTTCGGCGCCGGGCAGATAGGCGTTCTCCCGGCTAAACAGCGGAATAACGATATCATATCCGGTGACCCGCTCTATCGGGGCTTCCAGATAATAAAACGCCTTTTCCATCAGTCGCGAGACAACTTCCGCACCGGGCCCGAAGCTGCGCGGGGCTTCATGAACCACCACCACCCGGCCGGTCTTTTTCGCTGATTGGACTAAAATTTTTTCATTCAGCGGTGAAATCGTCAGTAAATCGATCACCTCCGCCGCAATACCGTCCTTATCCTGCAGCTGCTGGGCTGCCTCCAGTGTGGGCCGCATCATGGCCCCGTAAGAAATCAGGGTTAGATCCTGGCCTTCTTTGACCCGTTGCGGTTCGCCGATCGGCAGTGTCTCTTCTGCTTCGGGCACGTCTTCCCGAAAAGCGCGGTACAACGCTTTGGCCTCATAAAAAATCACCGGATCCGGATCACGAATGGCGCTGACCAGCAATGCCCTGGCATTGCGGGGCCCGGAGGGAATCACCATTTTAAGCCCCGGCGTATGGGCCCAATATGTTTCGCGGCTTTCAGAGTGGTGCTCCAGTGCCCTGACACCGCCGCCGTAAGGTGTTCGCAAAACCATCGGAACATGGTATCTTGCCCGGGAGCGCCAGCGCAAACGTGCAGCGTGATTTTCGATCTGGTGAAAGTTTTGATAACTGAAACCGGAAAATTGAATCTCACAGACCGGCTTGAGCCCATAGACCGCCATGCCGATAGACATCCCTACAATTGCAGATTCGGCCAAGGGTGTATCCAGCACCCGTTGGTCGCCGAATTGATCGATAAGACCATCGGTTACCCTGAATACACCGCCGTCAAGCCCGACATCTTCATTTCCTGCCGCAGGGCCAGATTGAGGGCCTGGACCATCGTCATTTTAGCCATGCTTGCCCTCCTCATCGGTCTCAGACAACTCGTGCTCATGAGCAAAATCTGCTTTTTGTTCCTTTAAATAAGGGGGCATCTCGGCGTAGGCATGATCAAACATTTCGCTGGGGTCGCCGAGGGCTTCCATCTGTTTTTCAGCCCGGTCTACGGCGGCCTGAATCTCGTCTAAAACTTCAGATTCAACCTGGTTGCGTTTCTCTTCGGAAAGCAATCCTTTATCCATGAGATATTTCTCAAACCTTATCAGCGGATCACGCCTGCTCCATTGTTCAACCTCTTCATCGCTGCGATAACGTTTGGGGTCGTCGGCGGTGGTATGCATCATCAGGCGGTAGGTGACGCACTCGATCAGGGTGGGTCCGCCGCCGCTTCGCGCTCTTTCGACAGCCTCCTGTGCGGCGACATACACTGCCAGAATATCATTGCCATCCACCTGAATGCCCGGCATCCCATAAGCAAGGGCCTTTTGGGCCAGCGTTTTTGAACGGGTTTGCTTGGAAAGGGGTATTGAAATGGCCCAGTGATTATTCTGGCAAACAAAAATCGCCGGAACCTGGAAAACCGCAGCAAAATTTAAGCCCTCATGGAAATCTCCCTGTGAGGTTGCACCATCACCGAAAAACGTCATGGCCACGTCATCTTTCTGGCGGTATTTCGCGGCCCACCCCAACCCGACCGCGTGAATAATTTGAGAGCCTACGGGAACCGATATGGGCATATCATTTCGGTCCTCAGGGATATCGATTCCTTCGTTATAGCCGTTGTTGTAAATGATAATACTTTCAAGGGATCTGCCGCGCCATAGCTCGGCCGCTGTTTCGCGGAAGGCCGGAATCATCCAGTCGCTGGGGCGCAAATGGGCAATAGTGCCGAGCTGTGCGGCTTCCTGACCTTTTATCGGCGCAAACGTGCCGATGCGGCCCTGCCTTTGGAGATTCAGCAGGCGTTCATCAAACTTGCGCCCCAAAAGCATCGCGCGATGCAGTTGCAGAAGAACATCTTCGGGGATATCCGGCTCGAGCTTTTTGTCCAGCTGTCCCTTTTCATCCAAAATGGAAAGATATTCGACTTTTTCGGAAATGGTAATCTTTTTGCGCGGCATCGCATAACCCCTTCTTCTCTTTGCTTCTTTGCTTTCGTCTGCTCAAACGTACAAATTAATTATGGTGCGGATTTTTGCTAAGTCAAGCGCTTGTAAAGATAATTCGTTTGGGAGTCGGAGAGTTTTTTACCGTCATGCCCGCGCAGGCGGGCACCCCGTTTTTTCCGCAAGGTATTTTGGGACAGGACCCCGCAATTTCCCTTAAGGCATAAAACAGGACATTGCGATGATAAATAAAATAGTGGGAGTGACTTCCAGCCGCGATTTAGCTCCGCTGTTTCGCCGAACCGCGCCGTTCACCAATTTTTCTTTGAGTTATTGGGGGCTTTTATAGTGAGGACATGTTCTGGTTGCAAACTATTCAACAATTTCAAGAACGGTACGTTTGTGCTGCTTGGCCGATGCTGCGCCCAAAATGGTACGAATCGACTTGGCCGTACGCCCCTGTTTGCCGATAATTTTCCCCAGATCTTCCTTGGCCACTTTGAGTTCCAATACGGTCGCCTGGCTGCCTTCGAGGGCTGTGACCGTCACCTCCTCCGGGCTGTCTACCAGTGCCTCCGCAATCCGTTGAATCAGATCTTTAATTTCCATAATCCCCTCCAATGCCTGTGCAACATGAAGACGAGGTTAATTCATCAGGCCTAAAGTTATCCGGCAAAACCGTCATATGAACTACAAGTTCTTAAAACCGGTTTTTTAGCGCATTGAAATAAGGGTTGCTGTCTTTCGATAGCCGTAAAATCTGGTTCAGCTTCTATGACTTAAAATGGAAACCATTTTACCGATCTGATTGCAGTAACCAATATAACTTATGTTAGATACTATTTTAAAGTATTTTTGTAAATCATAATTAAGTGATAGATCCCGGTGTTTTTGATACAAGCTTTCCAAGGATGATTTTTTGGTAAAACTTGCAAATTCATGGTTAAGGCCTGCTAAAGAAAAAATGGAGACTTACATATAAAATTCAATATGTTACTATGACGCATAAATAAACCGTAAGGCCGAATCCATCACCACGACACCCTAACAGGGCTGTTGGTCATAAAAGCATAGCTGCCTTGTATTTTACCTGTTTATGTCTATATTTTTTAATCAGCCGGATCAAAACGGATATTCACTTTTGCAGCACTGAACCGGTTTAATCGGAAGCTAAAGGAGCAACTATGGATTTTGCAATCCCCCACTCCCTATCCGAAGAGATAATACGCTTTAAAGGATTTATCAAAGACCGCATCATTTCCGAACTGTCGGGCTGGTATCGGCGCCAGGAGATCCCCGTTGAATTTTTTCGCGAAATGGGAGCCGGAGGCTGGTATGGAATTGAGTTAAAAAAAGGTCGTCTTTTTAGGGGCTCCGCCTTGAGGGAAGCTTTAATCGCCGAGGAATTGGCAAAGGTATCACCGGGGGTGGCTGTGGCGGCTCTGGCCCAAATCGACTTGGGACTGATGGCGCTATTCCTGTTTGGCTCTGATAATCTAAAAGCGCGTTATGGCAGCTCCGCTGTCATGGGAGAGCGGCTGATGTGCCTTGGCAACACCGAGCGAATGGCCGGCAGCGATGTCGCCGGCATTGAAATGGGCGCGCAAAAGGTTAAAGGGGGCTGGCTGCTCAATGGCACAAAAGCTTACGTAACCAACGGGTTCATCAGCGATCTGGCGGTGATTACGGCGGTATCAGACCCGCAGGCATCCAGAAACAACCGCCTGTCCATGTATCTGGTGGATTTGCAGGCGGAGGGGGTTAGCAAAAAAAAGCTGAATAAACAGGTCTGGATTCCGTCCGATCTGACCCGCCTGCAGTTTAGCGATGTATATGTAGCCGAAGATCATCTTTTAGGGGATCAGGCGCAGGGACTGCAGCAGGTACTGACGGTATTCACCAACAGCCGGGTCCCTATTGCCGCGATGACCCTGGGGACGGCAGTGGGCGCATTTGAACTGGCCCTGGAACATGCCCGCAAGCGAAAAATATTCGGACAGACCATCACGGATTTCCAGGCAAAAAATTTTGAAGCAGCCGATTTTTATGCAAAAATAGAAGCTGCCCGCCTGATGCTCTGGAAGGCCTGCTGGAAAATAGATCAAAATAAAAATTTCAGGCGGGAATCTTCTCTGGCAAAATACCTGGCGGTGGAAGTCGCCCGCCAGGTGACCATCTGGGCGGCAGATATCTTTGGCGCTGCCTCGGTCATCCGCGAACACCCCATTCACAAATTCCCCATGGATGCCTGGGCATCGTCACTGGGTGAGGGCACCCAGGATGTTCAGAAGCTGGTCATTTTCAGGGAGTTGATGAAACGGTACGAATAGAGTCTATCAATGGCGGTCCCGATTCTACTGCTACTGGCTTCTGGTTCCTGGCATCTGGCAAAAACGGTTTGTCTGATATTCGGAAAAAGCCAGCAGCAAGAAGCCAGTGACCAGCAGCCAGTAAACTACGGGATGAGAACAATCTTGCCCAATTGTCCTCCCCGCTCCATAATCTCATAGGCTTTGCGGCCATCACTTAACGGCATCACCCGGTCGATGACGGGTTTGAGTTTGCCGGCCCAGAGCATAGCGATGACATCCTTAAAATCCTGATGGGTTCCCATGGTGCTGCCAATCAGGCTGATTTGTTTGCCGAAAATGAAGCGGATATCGATTTCAGTCTGGGGGCCACTGGTATTTCCGACAATCACAATGCGGCCGCCCCGTGCCAGGGCCTGCATACTTTTCATCAGTGTTGCCTTGCCGACATTATCAACAATCACATCAACGCCCCGCTTGTCGGTCAACTTGAATATTTCACGGCCCCAATCGACCTTGGAGCGATCCAGCACGACATCGGCGCCCAGCTCTTTTGCCAGCTGTGCTTTTTTTTCATCACTGGCGACAGCGTATACAAAAGCACCGGCAAGTTTGGCAACCTGGATGGACATGCTGTTGACCCCGCCGCCGGAGCCCACAACCAGCACGGATTCTCCGGTACGCAACGCCGCCCGGTGGATTAACATCCGCCAGGCAGTCAACGTCACCAGCAGGGGCGCTGCGGCTTCCGGAAAATCCACATCATCCGGAATCGCTGCCAGACCGCCGGCCGGAAGTACAATATATTCGGCCGCGCCACCACGCTGATGCTCTCCTAGCACGTGATACCCGGGACTCACACAATCTTCACCCCGCCGGGTATATTCATCTTCAAATAAATTAACGCCGGGGTCGGCGACAACTCGCTGGCCCACCTGCCAGCCGCTAACCCCTTCTCCCAGCTCAACGATCTCGCCGGCCATATCCGCACCGCACCAGTGGGGCATTTCCAGCTTAAGTCCGGGCCAGCCGCGCCGTACCCAGATGTCCAGGTAATTGAGGGCGGTCTCCAGGTAATTGAGGGCGGTCGCTCGCACCCGCATCTTGATCTGTCCGGGCCCCGGTTCCGGTTCCGGCACGTCCCCGTACTGAATGACATCCAATTCTCCATGCTCTTCAAAATATAGCGCCTTCATGCTTACGGCTCCTTATCTTCTTTTTGTCGGGTTTAATTTTAATTAATCGTCAACCAAAATCTGTCTTAAAAATAGTAGATCACGTTCAAGGGCAAGGCGCAAAGCGATTCAAAAGCGGAGCATACACGATAGTATGTGAGCATTTTGAATCGCTTTGCAACGCAGCTCTTGGGCGTTAGATGCTATTTTTAAGACAGATTTTAGATTGAGCCGATATCGAAGGCTTCGCCCCAGGTCTCAATGAGTTTATCGGTCCGATTACGAAGACGCCTGGCAATAATATCACTCAAGCGTTTCATGATGGTAAAGCCCAGGGTGTGGTCTTTATCGAACATGTCGATCAGCTCATCAGCCGCAATGGCGATCACCCGGCTGTTTTCCGAACATTCGGCATTGACGGTGCGCTTTGAAGGTCCCACGATGGAAGCCCACCCGAACACCTGCCCCGCGGTTACCGTATCAACAATGATTTCTTTTTCCTCGTCAACCATGGTGGCCTGGATGGCTTCTTCGTATTCGATATCGGTTTTTAAAACCTTGTCTGTAAAAACAAGGACCAAATCGACTTCTCCCTCCAAAAGACCATAAAAATGGGTCGCAGGTTCGTCAACACGAAAAATGACATCTTCAGCTTTAAATTCTAAAATTTCGCCTTTGCCGGCGATCGCTTCCAGCGTATCAGGATCGACATCGGAAAAAAACGAAAACCCGGTTAGTACATTTTTCTCCGTCATAGCAACCTCCTTTTCATCGCTACCTTAAGGCAGTGTTTCGAAGCGCATGACCGCGCCCTTCTTCCGGTAAATGCTCACATACCCATGTATGCTGCGCTTTCCCGATCGGCCTGCGCCTTGCCCTTGAACCTGATCTGAGGTTTTGAAACCACTTCTAGTCTTTTTCTTGCTGCTTAACGGCGCGTTTGATCTGTCCCAGACATTGGGTGATGGGAATTTCTTTGGGGCAGACTTCAGTGCACCGCCACATCGTTTTACAGCCCCAGACACCGTCATCGGTGTCAATTTTTTCCAGACGCTCTTTGGTTATACTATCCCGTGAATCAAAGATATATCGAAAAGCGCGCAGCAGCGCAGCCGGCCCGAGGTAATCCGGCCTGGCACGATTAATGGGGCAGGCAGCGGTGCAGGAGGCGCACAGGATGCATCTAAGCGCCGGTTCAATAAACTCCTGATTTTCAGCCTGCTGGATAAATTCCTTATCCGATTCCTTTT
>WOR8_10005682_pt1 | contig 11995 bp, 10 predicted proteins | sample DeeMarSeWOR38_10_FD_19890 | JGI IMG/M metagenome (IMG submission 19890) | reverse complement strand
GGCGCCTTTATAGACTTTGAGTAGACCTCGATAGGAAGCGCGCCCACCGTTTTTGCTGATGGACTTGGATGTAATCTTGCTGGTGGTGTTAGGTGCAAAGTGAATCATTTTGCTACCCGCATCCTGCACCTGGCCGGTACCTGCGAACGCCATGGAAAGCATTTCGCCGCGTGCACCGGGTTCCATCAAATAACAGGATGGGTACTTCATGGTGACCTTGGAGCCCAGGTTAGCGTCTACCCACTCATGGGTACCATTCCTAAACACTTTTGCGCGTTGGGTCACCAGGTTGTACACGTTAGTAGACCAGTTCTGGATAGTGGTATAGCGCGAGCGAGCGCCTTCCTTGACAACAATCTCAATTACACCTGAGTGGAACGAGTCAGTGGTGTATTGCGGGGCTGTGCAGCCTTCCACATAATGCACCTGCGCGCCTTCATCAACGATGATAAGCGAACGCTCGAATTGACCGACGTTAGCCATGTTCAAACGGAAGTAAGCCTGCAAGGGTAAGTCCACCTTGACGCCTTTGGGTACATACACGAACGATCCGCCCGACCAGACAGCGCTGTTGAGCGCAGCCAGGGTATTATCTTCGATCGGGATAACTGTGCCAAAGTATTCGCGGAACAAGTCGGGGTGCTCACGCAAACCATCTTCGATTGAAAGGAAGATAACGCCCTGCTTTTCAAGATGCTCCTGAATGGAGTGATACACCATCTCGGATTCGTACTGCGCGCCCACGCCCGCCAGGAACTTTTGCTCAGCCTCGGGGATGCCCAGTTTGTCGAAAGTGTTCTTGATGTCGTCGGGCACATCGTCCCAATTTTTCTCACTGCCTTCGGTCGGCTTGACGTAGTAATAAATCTCGTCCAGGTTCAGTCCCGACAAGTCAGGTCCCCAGGTTGGCATGGGCCGGCTGCGAAAATGCTCATATGCTTTCAAGCGGAAATCGAGCATCCACTGCGGCTCGCCTTTCATGGCGGAAATCTGTTCCACTACTTCGCGGCTCAAGCCTTTTTCGGCCTTGAAGGTGTAATTTTCGTCCGAGTCGTGAAAACCGTATTTATATTGTCCAATATCTTCAAGGAGTTTCTCGTCGCTCATTTGTACCTCTCTATTTCAACCATTAAGGGATATTTCTACGCTGCAGGTACACCATCATACTTATCGCGCACCCAGTCGTAACCCTGCGCTTCAAGCTGCAAGGCTAATTCCGGGCCGCCGGATTCAACAATACGACCATCATACATAATATGTACAAAATTAGGCTTAATGTAATCCAGCAGACGTTGATAATGCGTGATGACCAAAACGCCCATCTCAGGGCCAGTCAGTGCATTAACACCATCTGCAACAATTCGCAACGCATCAATATCTAAGCCTGAATCTGTTTCATCCAAAATAGCAATTTCTGGCTTCAAAGTTGCCATTTGCAAAATCTCAGCCCGTTTCTTTTCGCCACCAGAGAAACCGTCATTCAGGTAACGTCCGGCAAAAGTGTGATCCATTTTTAGCAAGGACATCTGCTCCTTGAGTACCTTGCGAAATTCAGGAATAGGCATGCCCTTGTCATCGGGGTTTTCCGCACGGCGGCGAGAGTTGATGGCCGAGCGCAGGAAGTTTGCCACGGTCACACCAGGGATGGCGACCGGGTACTGAAAAGCCAGAAACAGGCCCAAACGCGAACGCTCGTCCGCATCCATTTCAAATATATTTTCACCCTTGAACCAGGCTTCTCCACTAGTCACTTCGTAATTGGGATGTCCCATTAACGTGTAAGCCAACGTGGATTTACCGGTACCGTTGGGGCCCATAATGGCATGAATCTCACCCTGTTTAACAGTAAGGTCAAGTCCTTTCAAGATTTCTTTACCTTCAATATTGACGTGCAGGTTCTTGATAACCAATTCAGACATGGATACTCCTTGCAAGCGCATGTCACTGCGAGAAAGGCTCCAGCCTGCCGAAGCAATCTCCTTTTGGGGGAGATTGCCACGCCGCCAATGCTTGGCGGCTCGCAATGACATGTGAAAATGCTATTTTTATGATACGTTACATTATAGCAAAGTGGAGTGAATATGTCAATATTTATGAGAAAATTCTAGTATATTATTACTACATTTTTATTTTAGTGCAGCGCGTTTTAGGAACAAAGATTTATTGTATACTCAGCAATATTGGAATTATCGGTTCGCGAAAAGAATTCCGGTCAACTGATTTATCCCAGCTACATATGCGTTGGAGGGACGCCATGAAATCAGCACTGAAAAAGATTGGGGTTGTATTTGGCGTTTTGGTTGGTCTGATCCTTCTTGCCAATCTTGCCTTTTACACACTTGGCGAATCGCGCTTGAAACACGTATACAGGATCCCAGAAGAATTTGTCCCTATTCCCAACGATAAAGAATCACTCGCAGAAGGCAAGCGCATTTTTCAATATCGCGGTTGCGAAGCCTGTCACGGGGAAGAGTTACAGGGATTAATTTACTTGGACAATCCCGCCATTGGACAGGTAATCACACCCAATCTGACAACCGGCGAGGGAGGGGTCGGCGCGCAACGCACGGAGAAAGAGCTGCTTCGGGCCATTTGGCATGGCATTCGCCCGGATGGGACTCCGCTACTCTTTATGCCATCCACAGAGTTCTACTTCTTGAGCATTAAAGATGTTGGGAGAGTCATCGCATACATCCGCAGCATGCCACCAACAAATAATGAAATGCCGGCCAGCAAGTTATCAGTCACGGGAAGAATCGTAATGAACATCGCCAAAGAAATTACCTTCCTACCGGCCGAATTGATCCCGCACGAAGCACTACGCCCGGCAGCACCACAACCTGGGGTTACCGCTGAGTATGGAGAATATCTATCTTACTCCTGCAAGGTATGTCATGGATTAACACTATCCGGAGGGGAGATTCCCGGTTTTCCGCCTGAATGGCCGTCCGCACCCAACCTGACATCTGGTAAGGGCAGCCGTCTGCCCACTTGGGGAGAGGCGGGCTTCATCGAGATCATCCGTACTGGGAAAAAACATGGCCGAAGCATCAACCCGGATTACATGCCCTGGAAATCATACCGACATATGACAGATGACGAATTGCGCGCCGTTTACATTTATCTGCAATCGGTACCCCCAAAGGATTTCGGCAATCGCTAATTTTAAAATTTAGTGCAGTTTGTGAAGAAGACTGCACATCCCTGATTTTTATGATATTTATCTATAATATTGACAGAGCAAAAAGGGACTGATATACTCGCAATTAGATATTGAACCTGACCTTTCCCTTCAGCTTCGGGAAAGAGGAAGAATAAGAGATAATGAAAAGCACGCGAGATCGCATTTTACATACCTTGCTCAAAAAACCCGGCTCGACTATTAATGAATTGGCGGAAGCGGTAGGGATTAATCCTATTTCTGTGCGTCATCACCTGACCAACTTGCAGGTCGAGGGCTTGGTCAATGCGGAGGAAGAACGGCACGGCGTTGGGCGTCCACGCCTGATTTACTCGCTCACAGAGCATGGGATGGAAAAATTTCCCACGCGCTATTTGCGCCTGACCTCGCGCTTGCTCGACCAGTTGAAGTCATCCCTGCCGCAGCCAATGGTCAGTAAATTGTTCACAGAGATGGCTGTCACATTGGCCGAGGATTATGCTGAGCAGATGCAAGGCTTGAGCATGGAAGAACGTCTGGATTTGATCAGCGATTTGCTCGGCGAAGAAGGCTTTACTGTTGAGTGGGAGAAGGTTGAAGATCAATATCGAATTCACGAAATCACCTGTCCGTATTTGCAAATTGGACAGAGTCACCCTGAAGTCTGTTCTGTAGACCAGACTCTCATTTCAAAGATGTTGGCCGTCCCTGCGGAAAAAGTGCAATGCATTCTGGATGGTAGCGCCCATTGCACCTATGTTGTGCAATCTGCTGCTACGGTCAAAAATTTACAGAGGTAACAATGAGCGAAAACGAAAGTAAAGAAATCAATCAAATCACATGGGCAATCCATGAAACACACCCCGAAATCGTAAATACAATGCGAGAAAAACTATCTGAAGTAGTCGATCCCGAAATTGGAATGAATATCATCCAACTTGGAATGGTGCGCGAAATAGAAATCGAAAACGACATCACCCACATCAAAATGCTCCTGACCACACCTTTCTGCCCCTATGGCCCAGCCATGATCGAAACAACCAAACAGAAGGCAACAGAGGCTCTTAATAAACCAGCCACAGTTGAACTTTCTATGGATCCATGGGATTTTTCAATGATGGAAGACCCCTCAGCGCTCGATTGGGGTATGTACACCTGATAATCTTTGAAAGTTAGAATTCAGATTTCCAAAAAGACGCCGTTTTGAAAACGGCGTCTTTTTCATGTTATTTTTTTGCTGCTTTTTTCCAGTGCATCACGTGCGGCTGCTCATCCTCAGAAAACCCGGAAAGTACGATCAAAGCATTGGCTACATTCTTGCCAGAATTACGCCAGCGATGGTTTAACTGTGCAGCAAAGAGCAAGCTATCACCGGGGTCAAGAGTGAATACCTGTTTTTCTACATGATATTCCAATTGACCTCGCAAGCAAAAGACAAATTCGTGTCCACTGTGAATCATCGTATGCGGGCCGCTGCTGGCACCGCTTTCAAGCGTCAACATGAACGGTTCAACTCGGCCTGAAAACTGCTCACCGCCAAGCCCCTCCCATACTCCTCTTGAAAATGGTACCCGGGCTCGTTCCTGTGAGCGGACATAAATAACTTGCTGTTTCGTAGTTGGTTCGCCAAAAAATGTGGTAATGGGGACGCCCATTGCATCTGCTAGCTTATACAATGTGCTGACCGATGGTGAAGTTTTTCCACGTTCGATCATGCTCAATGCATTAGCCGACAAGCTACTGGCAGTTGCCAGTGAACGCATAGACATGTTCCGCTCCTCGCGCAACTGGCGTAAGCGAGTGCCAACATCTACTGAGTAAGCTTCCTGATCGTATATATCCATAATCACCTCATCTTTGTCCAAATATTATACCGCATATGAGGCACGCCTTATTGGGACATTTTACCCATCCAACAAGTGTACATTTATATGCAAATTTTGTGAATTTAATGTGACATATATGTGACATTCTTCACTATTAGCGCCTTCAAGGGAGTAGTAGTATTGCACAAGAATTCTAATATGTGAGTATGCGAATATATAACTATGGTATCTCAAACCCTTGCCCAGGAAGTATCCCAACTCGAAGCGGATTTGTGCTTTGCACTTGCCGATCCAACCCGCATCCTAATTTTGTATGCACTGGATGAGCAGTCACTAAACGTGACAGAGCTCACAAATGCCCTGAACATTACCCAGCCTACCACCTCCCGTCATCTCAAGATCTTGCGCGAACGCGGTCTGGTTTATACAGAGCGTCAAGGCGCAACCATAAATTATCACTTGACAGACAGGCGACTAATTAAAGCTCTGGACTTATTGAGAAGTGTCTTGCGCGATAGACTGGCCCACCGTGCAAGCTTGATCGAAGAAATAGAATAAACCAATCAAGGAGATATGCCACAATATGAAAAATCGAAAGCCCTTTTGGCTCATGGGCCTAGCCGGCATTCTAATCGTTATTACAGCGCCGGTCACCTATTTTTGGCCTAGGGACAACAAAGCTGTTGACGATCCATGGGCTTATGTGCCAACACAGACAGCACATGTAGACCACACCAATATCGTCAGCGGCCCCTTTGAAACCGGACAAGAAGTCACGCGTGCATGCTTGGAATGTCACGCAGAATCATCCGCCCAGGTAATGATGACCTCACACTTTACCTGGGAAAGTGCGCCTGTCGATGTCTCCTGGCGGGAAGAAACCGTCACCATCGGGAAAAAGAATCAAATCAATAACTTCTGCATCGGCACACAGGGCAACGAGAAAAAGTGTATGACCTGTCATGTTGGCTACGGCTGGAGTGACAGCACTTTTGATTTTAGCAACCCTGAAAATGTAGATTGCCTGGCTTGCCATGCAGATACAGCTTCCTACGCCAAGGGCGAATATGGTCTCCCAGCCACAGGCATCGACCTGCTGGCCGCTGCCCAAAGCGTGCGCGAACCAACTCGTGATAACTGTGGCAAATGTCACTTCGATGGCGGCGGCGGCAACGGCGTGAAACACGGCGACCTGGATGAAAGCCTGTACTTCCCCACCGAAAACCTGGACGTGCATATGGGCCGGCTTGACTTCCAATGTACCGACTGTCACCAGACCAGCGATCACCAGATCAAAGGCCGCTTGGTAGCAGACAATTACTCTATTGATCCCAAAGAACAGGTCGCCTGCACCGATTGTCACAATGCCGTCCAACACCAGGATGAGCGCATCAATACACACGTTGCGACTGTTGCGTGCCAGACTTGCCATATCCCGGCTATCGCGCTAGAAGATCCAACCAAAGTCACCTGGGATTGGTCCACTGCCGGGCAGGATTTGCCGGAAGATCACTTCACCTATTTGAAAATCAAGGGGGATTTCACCTACGAAAAAGATTACAAACCAACGTATGTCTGGTTCAATGGCAATCTCGAATATCGATACCTGCTAGGCGACAAGATGGATCCATCCAAGCCCACCATGATCGACCTACCGGCAGGTGATATCAGCGATGCCAACGCCAAGATATTCCCGTTCAAGGTACACATTGCCAAGCAACCCTACGACACTGTAAACAACATCCTGCTCCAGCCACGCACCGGCGGCAATGCAGTCGCAGGCGGCGGTTTTTGGGAAACCTTCGATTGGCCTTCCGCCCTAGAATTGGGTGCACAAGATACCGGTCTGGATTACAGCGGACAATACGGTTTCGCTGAAACCTGGATGTACTGGCCCACCACCCACATGGTACAGCCTAAAGAGAACGCCCTGGGCTGCGACGATTGTCACGGCGAGAATGGCCGCATGGACTGGGAAGCCCTCGGCTATCCAGGTGACCCAATCGAATGGGGCGGCCGTTTTAACAAACAATAATTCCATGCGAACAAGGAATACATAATGATTATACGCATGCTGAAGAATCCAAATTTCTTCAAAGTAATTCTGGCAGGTCTCCTGGTCGGTCTGATCGCTTTGGGGCTTGCCATCGTTATCCAAAGCGCATCTGCGCGAGGAGCGGATACACCAGCCCCTGCCGCGTCGCCGTTGCATCCCGATTTCGCACTGCTCGATACAGACGGCGTCAACGTGCTGGAAAGCGGCGCAGCCATTTCCACCATGCAAACCTGCGGACAGTGTCACGATACGGAATATATTGTTCAGCACTCCTTCCATGCCGACCTGGGACTTTCTGACTACAGGGCAACCAGTGAGATGGATGCCAGCAACGGTACATTCGGCCGCTGGGATCCACTCACCTACCGCTACCTGTCTCAGACCGGCGATAGCTTGCTCGACATGAGCACCGCCGAATGGCTGATGCACTACGGTGAACAGATTCCTGGGGGCGGCCCGGCAACTACCAGTCGCGATGGCAAGCCACTCGTGAGCCTGAGCCCGGACGCGAACAACCCTGAAGCCAGTATCCTAGACCCGGTAACGGGAAAAGTTGAAGCCTGGAACTGGTCTCAATCCGGCGTCATCGAAAACAACTGCTTTCTGTGTCATCTCGAATCACCAAATAACGCAGCTCGCACGGCGGCCATTCGCACAGGCGCATTTGGCTGGGCAAACACCGCCACGCTGGCAGATACCGGCATCGTAACTGCCACTAGCGAAAGCTACACCTTCGTTTCAGAAGCCTTCAACGATAACGGTTATGTGAAAGCCGCTGCGCTTGCTCTGCAAGACCCGACAAATGGAAACTGCGCACAGTGTCACGGCCCGGTTCACACCGGAAATGATCCGTTTGTTTTCCAGGCTTCTACACCTAAAAACGACACCACCGGACAGGTTGTCTCCGGCCAGAAAATCTCTGAATCCGGCATGAACATCAGCAGTAAAGGTGATTTGGCGCGTTCCTGGGACATTCATGCCGAACGCCAGTTGCAGTGCGTGGATTGCCACTTCTCGCTCAACAACCCGGCACACCAGCAGGATGTCAGGGGCGAAAACCCCGACCATCTGATTTACGATCCACGCCGCCTTAATATCGGCGATTATCTTGAAAAGCCCAACCACAACTTTGCGCGTGGCCAGAGCGCTCAATACAACGTTTCTCCTGATCTCAAAGGCACCATGCGCCGCTGCGAATCCTGCCACGACCCCGATAAGGGTCATGCCGATTGGTTACCTTATATAGACCGTCACATGGATGTAGTGGCCTGCGAATCCTGCCATATCCCGCAGTTGTTCGCACCCGTTATCCAGGATTATGACTGGACGGTCATCACCAATGACGCGCAAGCTATGGTTGCTTACCGCGGTATAGAAGCTGGCAGCGTAGAAACAGCCAGCCTGGGCGATGTGCCAATCACGGTCACCAATCTGGTAACCGGCTACGAGCCCGTGCTGCTCAAACGTACCAATGTAGACGGGAACACACTGCTGGCTCCCTACAACCTGGTAACCAGCTGGTACTGGGTTTATGACGACTCCAACGGCAACACCCGCCCGGTTCGTCTCCTGGATCTGGAAACTGCGTGGCTAAAAAACGGCGCTTATGCCCCTGAAATCCTGTCCGTTTTCGATGCTAACAGAAATGGGAATCTCGAAGAAAATGAACAGCACATTGACACAGCCGAAAAGCAGTCTCTGCTCGCTGGACGTCTCAGCGCCCTCGGTCTGAACAACCCGCGCATCGAAGGGCAAGTTCAACCTTATTCTATAAACCACAACGTCACACGCGGCGAATGGGCTGTGAACGACTGCCAGTCTTGCCACAGCGACGAATCGCGCATGACACAACCGATCAAACTAGCAGACTATGTTCCCGCTGGCGTAACGCCCGAGTTTGTCTCTGACACAAATGTACCTGCAACCGGAGAAATGTACACCGACGAAGGCGGCGCGTTGTATTATCAGCCCGTCCCCACAAACGAAAAGTTGTATATCTTCGGCAACAGTCGCGTGAGCTGGGTAGATTGGTTCGGCGGGTTATTTTTCCTGGCCGTTGTCTTAGGTATCAGCGGTCATGGAACGTTGCGCTATGTTTCATCGTTGCGTAAGCCGAAGCAAGAAGCACAGACTGAAAAAGTCTATATGTATCACAAGTACGAGCGCTTCTGGCACTGGCTGCAAACTGCGCTTATCGTGCTGCTCCTGCTGACCGGCCTAATCATCCATCGGCCGGATATGTTTGGCGCATTCTCTTTCCGCGGTATGGTTACAATGCATAATGTTATGGCTGGCATTCTGGCACTCAACGCTGCTTTGGCCCTGTTCTATCACGTAACCACCGGCGAAGTAAAACAATATATTCCCCGTCCGTATGGCTTCTTCAATGATGCCATCCTGCAAACCAAGTTCTATTTGAAAGGTATCTTCAAAGGCGCAGAACATCCCTTTGAGAAGACCGAACGGAAAAAGCTGAATCCGCTCCAGCAGGTGACATATTTCGGCATCTTGAACGTTCTGCTTCCGCTGCAAGGCATCACCGGCATCCTGATGTGGGGTGTCCAGCGCTGGCCTGGTGCAGCAAATATGCTCGGAGGCCTGCCCTTCCTGGCTCCCTTCCATACACTATTAGCCTGGACATTTGCAACCTTCATCGTTGGTCACGTTTATCTGACGACTACCGGGCGTGAACCGCTGGAAGGCATCAAAAGCATGGTCACTGGCTGGGAAGATGTTGAGATCCACACGCCTGTAGAAGAAAATAAAGAAGACTCCGAAATCGAGGAGAAAGAATGACAACACACACATCTGCAAAAACAAAAAAAGGGTTATTCAATCGCCCAACAAAACCCTATGTGCATCCGTACTTCGGCGGTATGGTGCTGGGCATTATCCTGTTCCTGGCAATGTTCCTGACTGGAAACGGCCTTGGTTCATCCGGCGCAACCAGCCGCATCGACGCGGCCATCGTGGACGCAGTTGCCCCCTCCCATGTGGACAACACACCCTACCTGCTCAAGATGGCCGGTGGCGATAAGAACCCACTGGATGACTGGATCGTTCCGGTCTTCTTTGGTGCATTGCTGGGTGGCTTCACATCCGGAGCCATAAACGGGCGGCTTAAATTCGAAACCACCAAAGGTCCCAACATTTCGAACAAAAAGCGCTGGATGTTCTCTTTTCTAGGCGGCATGATATTCCTGTATGGGGCGCGCATGGCACGCGGATGTACGTCTGGGCAAGCGCTTACCGGTGGGGCTACTCTCTCGGCTGGCTCCTGGGTGGTTATGCTATCCATCTTCGCAGGCGCTTACGGGATGGCATATTTCGTTAGAAAAATGTGGAATTAAGGATAAACGATGAACTTTCCTCTTCAATCCTTCAATGCTGTTAGCGCTACCAACCCATGGACATACGTTGTCTTCGGCCTGATCGGTTTCGCTTTTGGCTTTACTCTTGAAATGTCTGGCTTTGGAAACTCGCGGAAGTTGGCTGCACAGTTCTACTTTACCGAAATGACCGTACTCAAAGTCATGTTCACTGCCATTATCGTGGCCATGGTGTTAACATTCGGCGCTTCAGCACTCGGTATCTTGGACTTCGGACAGGTGTGGGTCAACACCACCTATCTCTCCTCGGGCATCGTCGGCGGGCTGATCATGGGCGTGGGCTTTATTGTGGGTGGCTTCTGCCCAACCACATCCCTGGCATCCGCGTCGACTGGCAAGATTGACGGTATGTTCTTCATTGCAGGCGGATTTGTCGGCGCGTTCTTATTTGCCGAGACCGAAAGATTCTTCGACAACTGGTACAACTTCTCAGGATATTTTGGGCGCCTGACGCTTGACCAGGTATTCAATATTCCCGTTGGCGTGGTCGTATTATTGGTTGTCTTGATGGCGTTGTTCATGTTCTGGGGTAGCGAACAATTGGAACGCATCGTTGGCGGTCGCGATATGAGCAATGAGCCAAAACTGCGCTTGGTTGGTGCGGGAACCGTCGTTGTCCTGGCTGTTGCTGTCATCTTGATTGGAAGCCCCAGCCTGGAACAAAAATATAGCCGCGTTGAAGTGAAACGCACTTATATTCAAGAAGCGCCTGCGGATGCAACCGAGGAAGAATTGGCTGCATTGGAACCCGTCAGCGTACTGATGAGCGGGGATGAAGCATTGCAAAACCGCGAGATACAAATCTCTCCCGCTGAACTATTCACTACATTGTACGACCAGAAATTGCACCCTGTTATGTTGGATGTTCGTCCGGAAGCGGAATACAACCTCTTCCATGTCCGAGGCGCGCAAAACATCCAGGTGAGTGAACTCTCTGCTTTTGCAAAAGAGCTGATCGCGGAGTATACGCCCAACCGTGTCATCGTCGTGATGAGCAACGACGAGACACTTTCCACTCAAGCCTGGAAGGTACTGGTGGCCGAGAGTGTGGCTAACGTGTATATCCTGGAGGGCGGCCTCAACAACTGGATTGCATTCTTCGGCGCGGATGACCCTAATATCGAGGGCAAAGTGTCCAACCCGCTTGACGAACAGTTAGCCTACATTTTCCCGGCCGCGCTGGGCGACCGCTATGAATGTTCAGCCCCAGACCCACAACACAATGAAGAGCTGGAATTTGAGTCAAAGATACAACTGGAACTCAAACGCGACAAAAGTGGCGGTGGCTGCGGGTAAGGTATATTTATTCAATACAAAAAGCCCTGAAGGAATTCTTCTTCAGGGCTTTTTGAACACTAAACTTCGGATTTGATTACTTGGGAGAATCATACAGCACAGTTGCCAAAGCAAGCTTATCTTTTTCCGAAAAAGCCAGGCCGCGCCGGAGCCATTCATCCACCGCGCCAAACTCTTCTTTCACCTGTGCAAAGGCAGCATCTAAAAAATCGGAACGGGCAGCGAATAACGGGCCATACAACTTTTTCCAGGGGATGCCAAAATAACC
>WOR8_10005680_pt1 | contig 11996 bp, 11 predicted proteins | sample DeeMarSeWOR38_10_FD_19890 | JGI IMG/M metagenome (IMG submission 19890) | reverse complement strand
GCAAGCGGGGCTTTATATTCCAGCATGACTCTGGTAGTGCTCAGATAATCGGTCTTTATAAGCTTGCACCGCCGGGATTCGGCGAGTTTCATAATAGCTCCGATAGTATCGGTCCCGGTTATTATCTCAAGACGAACGAATGGTTCACGAAGCTCTTCGATATGGTTCGGAGAAGGCAATTGGGCGGGCGACTCTATTCTTGTGACTATGCCGTCTTTTGTCAGGACTTCATAGCTGACCGTCGGGGCGGTCTGAATCACTTCTATATCGTTCTCACGCTCCAAACGTTCCTGGATTATTTCCATGTGCAGCAGGCCAAGGAAACCGCACCGGAAGCCAAACCCGAGCGCAGGCGAATTCTGGGGGCTGAATGAGAAGCTTGCATCGTTAAGAGTAAGCTTGTCGAAAGCGTCCCTCAGCTTCGAGTAGTCGGTGTTTGCTCCGGGATAAAAATCGGAGAATACCATTTGCATCGGCTTTTTATAGCCGGGCAGGGGTTTCGGGGCAGGCTCAGCATAATCTGTGATTGTGTCGCCTATCGTCACATCGGCCAGTTCACGAATATTCGCCATAACATATCCCACTTCCCCCGTGCCGAGCCTGTCAACCGTAGTCATCTCAGGCACGAATTTTCCCAGTTCGGTAATGGTATAAGTTCTGCCGCTACGCATAAAGCTGACCTTTTGCTTTATATTCAGGGAACCGGCAAAGACCCTGACGTAGCATATCACTCCTTTGTACTGGTCGCAGTGGCTGTCGAAGATTAATGCCGCGGTCGGTTCGTTACTTTTGTCCTGGGGCGCCGGAAGAAAGGTTACTATGCCCTCGAGAAGCTCATCTATTCCCAATCCGTTCTTTGCGCTTATTTTAAAAGATTCATTGGCGCTGATCCCGATAATATGATCGATCTCTTCGGCCACCCGGTCAGGATCCGCCGCGGGTAAGTCAACTTTGTTAATTACGCTTAAAAGTTCAACATTATTTTCAATCGCCAGATAAGCGTTCGCCACGGTTTGTGCTTCGACGCCCTGGCTGGCGTCGACCACGAGCAGCGCGCCCTCACAGGCGGCCAGTGCCCTTGAAACTTCGTAATGAAAATCGACATGTCCCGGCGTATCAATCAGGTTCAGCATATATGTTTTGCCCTGGTGCCGGTAATTCATCGTAACCGCCGAGGCCTTGATGGTTATTCCCCGTTCGCGTTCGAGGTCCATGTTGTCGAGAAACTGGTCGACCTTCTGCCGGTCGGAAATCGTGCCGGTCAGCTCGAGCATGCGGTCCGCAAGCGTGCTTTTGCCGTGATCAATATGTGCTATTATTGAAAAATTTCGTATATGTTCCGTACTCATCTCGAAAGTTAAAAAATTGTCGTTCTAATCAATCCAGATAAGCTTGAAATGATTGTCGGCTATACGGGGACGCAATATTAAGTTAAAACGGGCTCCGATTTGAGCGGAGCCCGCTGGTTTTTCCGCTGCTGTTGAATTAGCCGGGGATGACGTTAGTCGCGCAAGGGCCTTTTTTGCCCTGTCCGATCTCGAACTGGACCTTCTGGCCTTCGTCAAGACTGGCGTAACCGTTCATCTTGATTTCCGAATGATGAACGAATAAATCGTCGCCGGCGTCGTCCGGGGTGATAAATCCAAAACCTTTGCTTCCATTAAACCATTTTACTGTACCTGTACTCACTACAATACTCCTTTGGCCTCTACCGGCCATAAATTTTGTCTCTCGTTTTTTATTAGGGAGAATATTCTTGAGAGACGTGAGAATATACTACACTGAATGCTATTATACTACGAGAACCGGCCTCAGTTCAATAAAAATAAAAAAATAATTTAATCTGATATTTTTAAGATTGTTATGTGTTAGATTAAATGCAAAATTGAAACGGGCTCCGGTTTGAGCGGAGCCCGCTGGTTTTTCCGGTTCTTCGCTTCGGATTAGCCGGGTGTGACGTTCGTCGCACAAGGGCCTTTCTTGCCCTGACCGATCTCATACTCGACCTTCTGGCCTTCGTCAAGAGTGGCGTAACCGTCCATCTTGATTTCGGAGTGATGAACAAATAAATCCTCGCCGCCATCGTCCGGAGTGATAAATCCAAAGCCTTTTTTCCCATTAAACCATTTTACTGTACCTGTACCCACTTCTGTGCTCCTTTGGCCCATCTAAGGCCGTTTTATTCTGTCTCTCGGTTTACTTCATCAAGAATATTCTTGAGAGACGTAAGAATATACTTCATAAACAATTATATTATTATAATAACAGGTTCGTCTCCAACAAAAATAAAAAAAATATTATTTTTTTCAAAGCAGTATTATTGGCTCCGGAGCAGTCGATTTTCAGATTATCCGGCTGTACTGACAGGCCGAAATCCCGCTTCTTATTGTAAATAACAGCATTTCTGATAAATCCCGCTGCCATAAATCTCTTGTTTTCCGGCTACGAAAAGTATAAAGTTTTTTAGGCAATCTCCATAAAAACGTGTCACCGGTGTCATTATGAGCAGACAAATTAGATTTGCTCTTCGAATTTCAATGCTACTTATTTTTAACTTGTGAATGGAAACTATCGGTAAAGGTGGACAGGCTAAGCTTGTTGTGGCAAATGTCACCAGTTTTAACCGATGTAAATTTACTGACAAATTCTATAAAAACTTGACTTTTCTGCATAAATTTAGTACTGTATTAGAAATAAAGCTCAGTTACGTTTCTGGGCAAAAAGATAGTGAACTTTTTTTAACATCAGGAGGAAGCAAGATGAGCAGCATCCGAACCGCAGCAATCCTGGTCATTCTGGCCGTAATCATCGCAGGCATCTCGATGGCCAACAAACCAAATGAAGGAGATGGAATTAATATAACCGTCTCACCAAGCACGCTTATGTTAAGCCGCGATATTCCCTGTGTCACCATTCATAGCAATATACCCGGCGTAGTGGCGAAAGAGGTTTTGTGGCTTTATGGACTAGCCGATGATCCCATTCAGCCTTATCTGACCAAGACCGACGCCATGGGCCATCTGGTCGCCAAGTTCCGCGGCGTCGACATAAGGACCATCGTAGCTCCCGGCGAGGTCGAGTTGACATTAATAGAAGACGAGAATTTGGAGGACGAAATTGACCCTGTTTTCTCCGCTTCAGATACGATCAGGGTCAAGTATTAATTCTCGACGTCGGGTCAGTTGAGAACGTCCGAAATTACTGAAAGCTCCCGTTCAATACCGGGCCGTGACGCATAAAAGCGTTCGTTTCCGGCGTAAATTCAAACTGTCATCAAAAATGACCGATGCGGACGGATTGTGCGCTCATTTGTAGCCGATATAGAGAATGTACAATCAAGATAAATCCAAAAACAAAATTTTGATGAACTGCCTTTATGACGAGAGCAAAAAATACTCTGCTTACCTATATTATTCTGATTCTGCTTGCCGCAGCTATCATCGCTTCCGGCAAATTGATTAATTCTTTAAGGTCAGAGCCTGAGAAAGATTATGCTACAAAGCTTGAAGAGTTGAGGACCGACCTTACCAATGCTGCCAAAGCAGGCAACAAACAACACACATCTACTAATAAACGAACTACCACCGGTAAGTCCTCCAAAGCACGCCCCACGTGAAGAAGTAGATAAGCAGACCATGGCGTCCACGGTCAAAAGTAATCAGACGAACTCACATTATAAAAGATGCTGGAAGTTGGGCTTTTCTGCTAACTGGGAATTTTGTATAGTGAGCTGGTATGATAGAGATTCGACTGATGACAATCGACGACCTTCGGCTTGGATTGCGATTATCCCGGCAGGCGGGGTGGAACCAGACCGAATCCGACTGGCTGCGTTTTATGAACATGGAGCCGGAAGGTTGTTTTGTCGCTGAACTCAATGGATGCCCTGTCGGAACCACTACAACATGTATCTTTGAGAATGTGGCCTGGATTGCCATGGTCCTGGTTGATAAAGACTCAAGGGGGCAGAGTATCGGTACAAAATTGTTGCGGCACGCTCTTGATTATCTTGATTTGCAGAAAGTAAAGACGGTTCGTCTCGATGCGACCGATTTGGGCAGGCCTATCTACGAGAAATTGGGATTTGTACCGGAATACGAATTAGCCCGCTTCGAAGGCACAGTCCCGACGAATAGAAATCTGTGTGGCAGCCTCAAAGCCAAAGGCTTTGGGGATGGTGATAGTGGAGGAAAGTCCATCCCCAAGCTTCGCTTGGGGCTGCCACCCTTCGAGGACTTGATTGAGTTCGACAGGCAGATGATAAGGACAAATCGAGAGAAAATGCTTAGCAGGCTATTTAGTGAATTTGCACAGAACACACACATCGTGACAAACCTTAACAAAGTAGATGGCTTTGTAACCATGCGTCCGGGAGCAAATGCTATTCAAATCGGCCCATGCACAGCGAGCAATAATTCCGGTCCGGCTTTGCTGTCCGATGCTTTGAGCAGATGCGCAGGAAAAGCCGTATACGTTGATATACCTACCGACAACGTTCCTGCTGTGAAAATCGCCAAATCATGCGGGCTGAAAATTCAGAGGCGTTTTATAAGGATGTTCCGGGGCGAACGAATTAAAGACAATGTCGAATCAATATGGGCAAGTTCTGGTCCGGAGAAAGGATGAAAAAGCATGCGGGGGAGCATCGATGTAAAAAGTGAGCGAGTAATCATATTAAAGAAACAAGATAATATACTATACTGGCAATAGTAACACCGATTGAAATAATCATAGCAATATTCCAGAGCGTGGCTTTTATGCCGCTTGGTCTGTCTTCGCCGAGATACTTTTTGCTGTTATTGAGGATGAAGAAGGCAATAAAAGCAATCGGCAGCATCAGGCCGCAGATTGCTGAAGTCGGTATGGCGATCCAGGGGCCGATATATTTCCAAAGGATTACGCCGACAACCGCAGGAGCAGGAATAAGGCACGCCAGGCGATAACGCCAACCACCCGGCTCTACTCCGAACACCTCGCAGGCGGCAAAGCCACAGATGAGCATGTGCATTGTAATTGAACTTAATGCCATTCCCAGTATTCCCAGCCCGAAAACGATTCGCGAAAAGAACATGCTCAAACCGGCCGACTCAAGCATTGCCGCCGCCGTCATGGGCGAGAGTCTCGTGGATCCCGAAGCAAATTGAACAGGATCATAAATCGTGCAGCCGGTGGCGATGACCATCAGCGAGGTCGCAATGCAAAACGGCAAGAGCATGCCGGTAATCAAATCGAACCTGGATAAGCCTCTATGCTCTTTGGCCCAGCCCCTCGCAAGCAAAGTGTAAGGAAATAGAAACGTGGCATTAATCCCGGTGGCCGCGCTGAATGCCGCCATTACGATTGAGACACCCCGCGGATCTTTCGGGATATACAGCGGAAGAAAACCTTTGAAAAGCTTGCCCCATTGCACGCCGCCGTCAATTGCCCGCCGCACTATCACAATCGTAAAAGCGATTATTATCATCCAGACAAGGCCTTTTAGGATGCGTTCATAAAATCTTATGCCTTTATGTCCGCTGCTGTACGTCCAGACTACCGCAGTCGATATGGTCAAAACGACCAGGCCAATCACAATCAGCGCGATGGTCTGTACAGCGGATGAAGAGGGCACCCAGCCGGTTGTTACCTTGATCATATCGTCCGTCATACCGGCCGCAAGTGCGTACTGGGGCAGATGCCAGATGACCGTCGCCAGAAGCGCGCCGATGGCCCAGCTCCAGCCGACGGCCGGGTGAATATAACGTTTCATAGCATGAAAAGGCCGTATACCGGTTGACAGAGTTTGATAAGACATGGCCGAAAACATTACGATGCCCAGCACCATCGCCAACGGCTGGACCCAGAGTAATCTATACTGCAGATATGCCCCGGCAAAAAGTGAGGCCATTGCACTGCCGCTTCCCAGCACTAAAGCGCTCTGCAGCCAGCCGGGCCCCGTCCTGGCGAAAAAACCTTGCCAGCGCTGTAAGAAATTCTTGCTTTCAAGTTCCGCAAGAGCAGCTTTTTCTTTAGCAAGGATTTCTGGAGCCGATGCGGTGAACATCGGCAATCCCTTCATGGAATCGCCCTTGTCGATTCGGCTCATGACAAATCCTTTATCGTTTGCCCTACACTCGGGTGTCGTTTAATCGCCGACTGAATCATGATGCGTACCTTTGCATCGAGATCATCCAGGAATTGCTTGCTGACCCGGTTTGTTGTCCATCCTTTGCGGTTTTCCTGTGCCCACCGCAGAGCGAATTTCTTGCATTGCGCCCGGTTAATAAGACTGCCGTTTGAAGCCATGTTCTCTCTTCCCTGATGAAGGCGGCTGGGATTTGTGACGCTCATTAGTAAGCGCTGCCGTCCTTGCGTATAGACTCACCCTGACCATAGTTGAATGATTAGACAGATTTGATCCTAATGATTTCATGCTCGCAATTGTCGCCATGAGCGGCAAAATTGCAAGAGATTATTGAAAAGTTATGTTGATAATGAAAGAATGTATAAATAACATTTCTTTACCTTCTGATCAAAACGGGTAAGATTACAAGATTATTGTTTGGTTTTCTGAAAGGATTATAAGATGAGAAATTTCAGATATTGCTTTTTTACAATATTAGCAGTTTTAGTGACTTTTACAGCCCCGACAGGTTGTATTGCTGATTGGAACCAAAGCGGTTCGGCAAAATCGAGTCCTATCAATATATCCGAAACCGAGCAGGGCTTCTGTGTCAAAGAAGGCGATAAACAAATAATGTTCTATCAACGTCAGCATAAATCTTTGGATGGGAAATACAAGCGCGCCAATTACATCCATCCGCTTTACGGGCTTGACGGCGAAATCCTGACCGAAGACTTTCCGGCCGACCATCTGCATCATCGCGGCGTATTCTGGGCGTGGCACCAGGTATGGCTCGGCGATAAAAAGCTCGGTGATAACTGGGCGGCACAGGATTTTTTCTGGGATGTTCAAGATACCGAAATTTTAACAATAAACTCGCAATCTCGTGCTCTGAAGCTCCATGTGTACTGGAAATCACCGCACCTGACTGATGCGGTTGGCAATCAGCAACCGTTTGTCAAAGAGACGACAACCATCCAGATTCATCGTGCTGAGAATGACGTCCGCAAGATTGATTTTCAGATCGAGCTGCTTGCATTGAAGGACGACATGCGTCTGGGCGGTTCCGAAGACGCTAAAGGCTATGGCGGTTTCACGACAAGAATACCGTTACCTGATGGCCTCGCGTTCACCGGCACCAACGGCCCCGTGGAACCTACAAATCTGTCCGTCGAAGCCGGCCCCTGGCTGGATTTCTCAGGCAATCTCGGCGGGCAAGGCAAGACAAGCGGGCTGGCGATACTATGCCATAGCTCTTCGCCCGGCTATCCCCAGCGATGGATCTTAAGAAGAAAGGGCAGCGCCCAGAACCCGGTTTATCCGGGGCGTCACCCGGTCCCGCTGTCCCGTGAAAAACCGCTCGTTTTGCGCTATCGGTTGATAATCCACCGCGGCGATGTCAATCACGTCAATCTTGACAAATTGCAGGCCGAATTTAACAACTTATCCAATCCACTTTTCGACGAAGAATAAATGTGTGCTTATCAAGGCCGGAATTGCAACGAGTAAAGATTGGTGTCTTTCATAACAAATTTGAGACGTATTGGTCGGTCTGAAAGTTGGCTTACATCGGTCCCGTTTTTCCATGACGCGGGATGCTCGATATAATTTCCTATCAGTTCCTGTGCGTCTTGGAGGCTATAGCCGTCTACAGGTTTGCCGTCGGCGTTTTGAATTTCGACTTTTATGAATCCGGGGGCGGAAGTGGCAAAGTTCAGCAAAAGCTTCTTCCCGGTGAACTTGAACGGCTTGGTAGTAAAACTGCCGCCTTGATATGGAGCATAAATTGAAGCACATCCATCGAGCCGCAGCGAGTACCGGCGTAGATGCGCAGTCGGCTGGGCATAGTCGTGCTGGACATAGAGTGACATTTCGGCTTCTCCGGTTTGGACAACGTTCAGGGCCGGATAATTGGAGCGGGAAACCCAGTTTTGCAGACCAATGCCCGGCCGGATAAAGCCTTCCATGAAAGTCCGGTCATAGATGTTGCCGCCGCGGGATGTCATCAGGACAGCGTCGGAGCAGTCTTTGAAATAATTGGGATTCACATTCAATTGTTTTGCCTGCTCGTTACTTAATATTTGCCTGCCGGGCAGAAACCGGGCGGCAATCGATATATAAATATGTGGTGCACGGAAATAAGGATGTGTCTGGTTTGTGTAAATGTGCTCAAGAGGCGTATCGCCGAAACTCATTTGCTCCGGCTCGGTCCAGTTTAGAAAATCTGTGGATGTAGTTCGGCCGACACTGCGGAAACCGGAATAACCTGTTCCTGTCCATGTTCGAAAGTAGCATAGATAGCATTTTTCGCTGTCGGACCAGAAAGCGACATTCTGGGAATCGAATAATCCCTTTGTGAAGACCGGTTCCTGGCGGAATTTTTTCCAGTGTATGCCGTCAGCAGAGATGTATGCTATCAGGCCGCTTTTTTGAGTTCCTCCCAGGGCCTTGTAACGCTGGTCTTTGGATATACCAGGTCTCGTATCGAGGAAAGGACTGAAATTGTGATTAACCGGGGCGGCATCGGCGAGGATTACGTTGTTCGATTTCGAGCCTTTTACGGTGAAGAGATTGAGTTTGGGTTTGAGGATGTGGATGCCGTCCGATGATTCGGCATAGCAGGTGACTTCCCGTTCACTGCCATCTCTGCCGGCTTCCGGGAGCCCCCGATAGTAAAAGCGATATTTGTTTCCATCTTTAATCACGGTGCAATAACCGCAGAAAGGCCCTTCCCATGGTTCATCGAATTTCAGCACCAGCCCTTCGTCGCGTGGGCGATGCAATACCAGACGGACTCCGTCAAGATGATCGATCAGATAAGAGTCAACAAACAGCTCCCGGCGAGAACCGATGTCTATCTGTTTGGTTTCCTGTGCAAAAGAACGCATCGCCGGCAAGAATTGCACCAATGACCACAGGACGACAATAGATAATTGTAGAGATTTATTTCTGTTCATTTCATATTCTCACAAAATCACTTCTATACTTTTCAAATCTTGGGCTATAGTACCGGCGATAATGTGAAAAGCAACTCCCTTATTTGCATGTTATTCAGTTCATTATGAACTTAATATGGTACGGTATTGATATAGAAGGGCGTATCCTTAAATGGAAAATTGTTTCTTTTTTGCAAAATCAAAGTAAAATTAGCCCTTGGTTGGATTTGTTTCGCACGATATTTGGGCGAGCGCAAAATAGGAGTGTTTGTGAATATGAGTAAAGGTAAACTGGATACTGCAATACTCGGTCTCAATGAGAGTGGGCAGCTTCTGCTCAAAGCGTCTGAAGCAGTAGATTGTCTGCGGATTCAGGCGGTAGCCGATAAGGATACGATTCTTGCCGAAAAGATTGCCGGTCAATACAAATGTGTCGCTTTTGATGATTACCGGCAGTTGATTATACAGAATCAGCTTGATTGTCTGCTTGTGGCAGCGCCAATACACAGTTGTGATGAATATGTGCGGATGGCGATGAAGAAAAAATTCGATATATTGAAATTAGCGCCGGCGGCGAGGGACTTTGAAGAGGCAGCGGAGTTTGTACGTCTGGCTGAAGAGCAACAAATACAATTTGCGATTGCCAATCCGAGCCGGTATGCTCATAGTTATGTTGAACTGCGGAAACTTCTTGAAGAAGGCGATATCCAGCATATCTTTCTCTTAACTGCTTTCTGTAAAATCGGCGATTATCTACAGCCCGGATGGCGAACCGATCCGAAACTTGCCGGCGGTGGTGTGCTGCTGCACGACTGCTACCGGATCATAGACCAGGTAGTTTCGAATTTCGGTATGCCACAACAGGTCTATTCTCTTAATACTAATCAGGCCCAGGACAAGCAGCAGCGATTGTACCTGGCGGAAGACACGGCGATTGTCACCATGAAATTCAGCGATACTTTCATTGGCGACTTTATAGCTACGCGGAGAGCGGGAACCGGACATAAAGAGGGATTTCTAAAATTGTATGCAAAAGACAAAATTCTGACGGTCAGTGACACACAACTGACTATCAGCGATGGCCTCGGCAAGACGATTAAGGAATTGAAATACGACGACGATGAGCTGATCTGTGCGACGGAACTGCTGAAGAATTTTACCTCGAGCATATTGTCACCGGGAAAAAATAAGCTTAACAGCAGCGGCAGAGAGAATCTTAAAGATATGGCCGTAATCGAATCGGCATATCTTTCGGCCCGTACCGGTTTTCCGGAGGAGCCCGGCAGGGTCCTGCAGATGGTATCAATCGGTGTTGATAAAGCGATAAGTGAATGACAATCCGGTAAATTATATATAAATATCCATTTGACAAATAGTCCGACAGGTAATACATTAGCGTGAATTGAAAACCATATTATTATTGAGTAATTTGGAGAATTCAGCATGGAAGACAGCAGGAAAAAACCGATTATGATCGGCGTTATCGTTGTGTGTTTGATTGTAGCGGGCTTAATCACATTTGCCAGGCGTGGCGGCGGGGACAGCGGCCTGGACTCTATTCCTGATGATAAGATGACCTGGGTTAAATGCAATAATCCAAGCTGCAAAGTCGAGTACGAAATGGGTGAGAAGCAATATTTCGAGGAGCAGAAAGAGCGTTTCAATCCCATGGCGAGGACTGCACCGGCGTTGACTTGCGAAAAATGCGGCAAAGACAGTCTTTTTCGTGCTTGTAAATGTGTAAATCCGGCTTGCGGCGCTGTATTCTTCAGGGATAGTGTTCCGAACGATTTATTCGACCGCTGCCCCAAATGCAAACAGAGCGAAACGGAAGAAATCCGCAAGAAAAGGATGGCCGGCGGATAATTAGCAGGACCGACGAGCGAAACAAACTGCTGACTGACTTTCAGGTTGGTAATATAAACGGCTTCTGTTGCTGTTCTTTCGCTATACTCAAATGCCGTACCCGAATGTGGCGTTAAAATAGGTAAATTAATCTTGTCAAACCCGACTTTTGTGAAGGTCGGGTTTTTTATTGATCGGTCCTTCCGGGTAGGGGAGACGGATTTGTGAAGTTGGATTTGTTCTTAAAATCGCTTGGCCGGAGAACGGGTATAATGTAAAACAGCGACCTTGAGCGAGCGAAAAGATATGAGGTAAAGATAGGCGCCAATTTTAGGCAACAAATGGATTTTTTGAAGAAAATGTGCCAGATAATTTTAATTCCCAAGTGGAGTAGGAAGAGCAAAGCTCTCACACTTTTTTGAGAAGCTCTTTAACCAAGAATGGATGGAGAAACTCAGTGAATTAGCCGCTATGGACGTGCGGTTCGATTGCTTCCATTCTGACGTGCATTGGTTGGACATGCCATACCTGACGGCAGTAATCACGAATGGATCGGTCGGATGAGAACTTGCCCATGTGTGAGACGTTGATGATGGATCTTCGCGTCCATGTCTGCTGGTCATGCCAGAGCGTGCTAACCTGCGTCTGACATTCGACGTATGATTGGTAATCAGCCAGCACGAGGAACGGGTCGCTTTCGAGGAGGTTATCCACGAGCGGACGAAAGAGATCCGTGTCACCTTCAACCAGCGAGCCGGAACCGATAAAGTCCAACGCCTCGCGCAGGATTTCGTTCTGCTCGTAGATACTCCGTGGTCGATAGCCCCTTGCCTTGATATCTTGCGCCTTCTCAGCAGTCAGTCCAAACAGGAAGAAGTTCTCGCCACCGACTTCCTCGCGGATCTCGACATTTGCGCCATCCAGAGTCCCGATGGTCAGGGCGCCGTTTAGAGAAAACTTCATATTGCCCGTACCGGACGCCTCCTTACCGGCCATAGAGATCTGCTCCGAGAGGTCGGCGGCCGGATAAACCGGCTGGGCGTTCTTGACGTTATAGTCCGGGAAGAACACGACCTTCAGCCGGTCGGATACGGCCGGGTCGTTGTTGACGA
>WOR8_10005845_pt1 | contig 11997 bp, 7 predicted proteins | sample DeeMarSeWOR38_10_FD_19890 | JGI IMG/M metagenome (IMG submission 19890) | reverse complement strand
TAAAAATACCTATCATACCTGCAGCAAGCATAGCTTTTGTAATATCATCTTCGGACAGATTCATCTCCTTTGCTACTGCAACGCAGGTTCCAGGTAATGTCGCACAAGCACCCGCCGTAGGTGCAGCAACGATAATACCCATAGAACTTTTTACTTCCATAAATTACCCGATTGAAATCCAAGAATTCGGTCTTTATATTTTGTACCTGCTAATCCTGCATTAATAGACTTCTTTAATATCCGTACAACCTTCTTCATTTTCTCAAAAACTTCTTCCCCGGTTATATTGCCACGCTTTGATTCATAGTATTGTGCAAGTTTCCACAATGGCCAATTTTTATCCTGGTTGAATTCGTTCATTTCTTCACAGGTAGTAAAAGGTACTTGAATATTTCTTTTTGAAAGAATAGGTAGAACAGGATTAATTTCAACAATGCTTATAACATTCTTCCTTGCTGATAAATCAGCTTTAAGAGAAGCATTTAAAAATTTTTGTGATTTAATCTGTACAATATCAAATCCATTTCCCTTATATAATAAAACCTCATCGGCTAATTGTTTATTTAATATTTCATCTTGAATCTTTTTACTCTCTTTTTTTGTATAGATTATTGTCTCAAAATAGTCTCCATGCATTGGAATTGATATTCCATCGAGTTCAATGATCTCTATCATACCACCTCCCCGCGAAATGGCTATTATCTGATGCTGAACTGTACTATTTGTCAATGTTAGTTTGTAAGTATTAGGATGGATGGCACCGGTTGCATGGATCTTAATTTCTACATTTATTCCACTTTCATTAATTGCACTTTCTGAGTTTATCAGTTCTTCGTCATCAGCATCGTAACCTAGTAATCCACCAAATAATCCCATATCCGAACCTTGACTCTTATGTGTAGTGGCCAAGGACCCATTTTTATCAAACTCAATTAACACTTTTTCTATATTATTCTTCATTAAGTCTCTGGCAATTCTTCCTATTCTCAATGCTGCGGCACAATGTGAACTTGATGGACCACGCATTATAGGACCAATTACATCATTAAATATGCTTGGCAAAATAGTTTTCGTTTTATTCATAAAAATTTCTCTAATTTATAATAAAATTTGTAAAAGAATTATATCAATTCATTATCAATCAAAATTTAATTATTTCAAGAAGAAGAATTTCAATCATACTCCCGATTTTATTAAGCTATAAAATACCGTTTGATGAACACAAACTGAAGCTGCATTTTTTGATTATATAAGTTGAAGAATAGTAGTAAGCTAATTTATAGTCTTTAGATTAATTTAGAATGTAAATATTGGTTTAGGACAGTATATTCTCATCGGCCAGGATTCTTTATTTCAAATCAGAAATTCAAAATATTGCAGTAAATCTATACCAATTTGAGCATGGATCCTGGGCTTCATTATTGAGGAAGGATCAGGGGAGAGACTAATTTATTAACAGTCAGTTACAATATTGGATGATCGTCATTCTAATATCAATTCCTGTTTTTCGCAAATTGTTATTGTTTCAATACAATTCAAATTTTTATTTATTTATTTTTATTGGATTAAATAAACAACTTTAAACTGTTGAATGTTATTTCATTTGGATCTTAATATCTTGAATGCAACTTAAGATTAATTGACTGATTTATTTTAATATAGATGAATAAAACACTTCGTAACGTAAACTCAAAAAAGTATTTAATACAAACTTTATACGTAATTATTGGAATATTTTTTATTTGTGTTCTTGGCTTCATCCTGACAAAGGATATTAAGTTATGGGTGGATATTGGTATTGGAGATGAAGCAAAATATTTGAGTGATGGAGTAAATTTATTAACGAAGAGACCCGATCCTGCATGGGCACCATTATATTCAATTTGGTACTTCTTTCTTAGTTTATTCCAGAAGGATTCTATCAATTTATACTATTTAAATTTTAGATTGATAACCATCCTACCAAGCGTAACACTTTATCTATATCTGTTAAAAATGAAAGTTTCTCCGGCTTTAAGTTTTTACTTCTCTTTTGCTCTTTTGATTTCATTAGTCAATTTACCTACTTGGCCAAAAGTATCACATTTTTGTCTATCACTGATTTTTATTGGATTAATTATAGTCCAGGGTATAAAAGAGAAAAATACAAGAGTGTTAGCTGCATTTATAATTTCACTAATTCTTGTCTATATAAGACCAGAGTTCATGTTATCTTCATTGATATTTGCTGGAATTATAATAAAACGCGTGATTAAAAATGATTTTGGTATTAAAAGAATTAGTATAGCCGTCTTAACAACCTTAATTCTTTTCTTATTAATTGGAATTCCATATTCAGCTGGAAGAAATTTAACAGCTTTCGGACAAGCTTATCACAAATATCTCGATATAAGTGAAAGAATCGATGATGATGGGGCAAAAGATTGGACAGAAATTTTATCTGAAGATTTTGGAGATCCAAAATCTATCACAGATGCAGCCTTTAATAACAGCGATAAGTTTATAAAACATATTGGGACAAATCTTAACAGACTGCCTGCTATCTATATAAATTTCATAGAAACATTATTTCCAAATAATATTTTTCCGATCAGCTTCATAATTAAAATATTGATTGTGCTGTCAATTATTTCATTAATATTTGTATTACTATTATTAAACAAAATAGGGAGATATAGAGAAATTACTTTAAATGGATTTACTGAGAAAAAAGATTTATTAATTTTTTCAATAATATTCAGCCTCCCTCCATTGTTAAGCATCATTCTATATTATCCAAGGTCACATTATATATTACTACTCCTACCACTGATATATTTGTTTATAAGTCAAATGATTATGCCATTAAAATTTAATAGTTCTATAAAGAATTTTACATCATTTTGTTTCTTAATTTTATTTGCGTTCTTATTAATACCTCATCTATCTTCATATTTCATCAAATCAAATTTTAAGAATCTTACCGCGGTCCAGAGTATAAAAAATCTGAATATTAGTGAGAGAATAAACATACTGGAGAACGAAGGTGGTTTAAATGTTTACCTTCCGGACAACTATAAATGGATCAGACTGGAATCAAAGAAAGAAAGTTTTAATGAATTTCTCTATAAAAACAAAATCAATATGATTTATTATTCTAATATGCTTAATAATTCAGTCCAGTTAAAAAGAGACTCGACCTGGTTTAAGTTTTTAAAGTATCCAGACACATTTGGTTTTAATAAGTTGACAATCAAAGATGGTGGGAAAATATATATTAAAGATGAAATTAGGGGTAAATAATATACTGTGCGATTAGTAAACTAATGCTAAAAGCAGGTATAAAACGTTTTCAAACCATCGGCGGGCTCTTAATATCAGCCAACTTTGTGGGAATTTTGAAAGAAAAGAGCTGGTGAATCCGTCTTCAATTCATTTCGCCTGACAGGCAGACTTGATTCCCGATAAAATCGGGACTGATTACAAAAGAATATCTGTAGTAAAATACAATAATTATTAGGGCTTTTAACAAGGACTCCTTACTCAATTACTTACTTATTGAAAGGAGCCCAGTATGTTTCTCACTAAATCAACCAAGTCTCCCTATTACCAGCTAGTTTATGATGACCTGCCCCTTAAAGTGATACCAATGCAAAAGTTAGTAATTACCCATCAGGCACTGGCATACTGAATAGGTAATATTGCCTCCGGTGCAGGAGCTCTGTAACCCAAAGAACTATGTGGTCTCACCTGATTATAATGATTCCTCCAATTCTCTGTGATTACTTTTGCTTCTAAAATAGTATCAAATATCTCTCCGTTCAACAGTTCATCTCTGAGTTTTCCATTAAATGATTCGATGTAACCATTCTCCCAGGGACTGCCTGGTTCAATAAATAATGTTTTTACTCCCAGTCTTTCTAACCAGCTTCTTACCGACCTGGAAGTAAATTCTGAACCATTGTCTGATCTTATGTGATCAGGTATCCCTTCTGTAATAAACAGTTCTGAAAGCTTATAAAGAACCTCTGGTGCTTTTATTTGTCTTTGAATATGTATGCTTAAACACTTCCTGCTATATTCATCTATAACTGTAAGCATTCTTATTGATCTTCCATCACTTGTTCTATCCACAATGAAATCATAGCTCCATACGTGATTTCTATACAATGGCCTAAGTCTTAAACAGGACCCATCATTTAACCACAGGCGTCTACGTTTTGGCTGCTTTCTGGCCACTTTTAGTCCTTCTTACCTCCATATTCTCTCAATCCGTTTGTGATTGACTTTCCAACCCTGTTCTCTTAACAATGCTGTTATTCTTCTATAACCATATCTTCCATACTGACAAGCCAGCCTTACCATCTCTTCCCTCAACTCATCTTCATCATCTCTTGTTTTTTTCTTCCTTCTCTGTGTTGATCTCGGCTGACCAAGCAATCGACAGACTCTTCTCTCCGATACTTTCATCTTTTCAACTACTGCCTTAACTGCCCGGTCTTTCTTCTCCGGGCTCAGTAATTTCCCCTTATCGTCTCCTTCAGTATTGCATTATCAAGTGATAGATCGGCTACTAGTTTCTTCAATCTGCTATTTTCCTGTTCTACCTCCTTTAGTCTCTTTGCCTGGTCTATCCTCATCCCTCCATATTCTTTTCGCCACTTATAATATGTCTGTTCCTTTATTTCAAGCTGCCTGCATATCTCCACTATGCTCAGTCCACTTGATTGCAGTACCTCTGCCTCCCGTAGTTTGCTGATGATCTGCTCGGCTGTAAATCTCTTTTTACCCATAGTTTTTTCTCCTTTGATCCTAATTTAACTATTGGATCCGTTTTTGGGGGGCAGGTCAGTCTTTGGGAGGAGATACTGAAGTTGTTAACTATCAATTTGCCCTCTGGTCATAATTGACAATTCTTGATAAAATCATCAAAAATTGAGAGTGAAATGAATTTGGTTGTAAAATATAAATGTTATAATGGATTAATTGCAAAATACTTAATCAGTTTTTAACAAATCAGCATTTTTACAATCTCTTTTATTAGTAAAAAAACTCTACTTTCAAGGTTTCCGTCAGTTGGTGAGCGGCTTTGAATCGCTGGGCGGGTGATAAAATATCAGTAGGTGATCGACTATTTCGAGCTGAAAATCTTACTTTCTAATAAAAGTTCATACCTTAGTTCATAATAGAAACCGAAAAATCCAATTTGCAAATCATTAGGTGATCTCGCTGATAATGCATCAGACGGTTTCCAATCATTTTTTCAGATTTCTAAAAATATCACCACTTAGAAAATCAAAGTGGGGATTGAATTACTAAATTTCGTATACTTCTTTACTTTATCAACAACATCTTCTTAGTTTCAACAAAAGAACCTGCTTGTAATCTGTAGAAGTAGACACCACTTGTGAAAGCAGATGCATTGAACGCAACTTCATAATTTCCTAACAGTTTTTCTTCATTAAGTAAAGTCACAATTTCGTTTCCAAGTATATCAAACAATTTTATAGAAACAATTGACTGTCGCGGTATAGAGTATCGTATCGTAGTGCTTGGATTAAAAGGATTCGGATAATTTTGTTCTAACCTGAATTCTGTCATTACTAAAGTTTCCTCTTCAACTCCAACCAATCCATCAAACTCATCTGCTCCAATATCTGGAGAAGTAGCATTACGAGTATCTTTGTCAATATCACTATGTATTCCTCCAATTGTAGTTCCACCTGCGTTAAGTGGTGTTGTAATTGATCCATCTATGTGCAAGTAAGGCTCAACAAAGTGCGGCATCTCGGTATAGCTGTGTAAATCTTTACCCATCGTTTGCCAGTCTTCCAAGGTGTGGTAATCCATACCTCCGGCACTAACTAAACAATTATACTGGTTTAGCTCATAGTATAAATCATTATAATCTGATGTAAGATTCGAAGCATCATAATCATAAATTGCAGAAGCACAATATGGTGACTCGTCCCTGGTGTTAACTAAAATATTATTATTTACGTAAACGTGTGAACAGTTATTTCCAATGTACAAGGCTGCAGAGCCTAGTTTATTAGTTCCGGTTCCAGATAGATATACTGAGTTATAATATACTTTTGGATAACTCTGATTTCTTATCTCTATTCCACATACCCTGGCATTAGTTTGTGGTGATGTGCTTTGAATATTATAAACCATATTATTATAAACTGAATTAACAACACCTTGATAACCTGTAATTCCATTTAAAAATATTCCAATCCCACCATAATCACCGTCACTTACATGAATATTGTGAATCACATTGTTTCTTATTATTTCTCCAACTCCTCCAAGTGAAACAATTCCGGGACTATAAACGAGACTGGGATTACTTCTGATATTCTGAATGATATTATTCTCAACAATAGTTTTTTGGCAGCATGTTAAATTGATTCCCCTCGAAATTAGACTATCGCTTTCTGAGCCGATCTTATTCCCACGAATTATATTTCCATAAGCCCGATAGGAATATGAAATTATACTAATTCCCATTGCACCCTTTTTAATAAAATTGTCTTGAATCAGGTTACTATCTGGGGTAAAAGGACCCGACTCATAAACAAATACTAATGCGCATCCTAATCTTGTATAATCCTCATCTTCAAAAATTATATTTTGAATTACATTGTGTTTTGAATTATTTACAAATACAATTCCATCATTCCAGGAGTACTGTGTATTTTGATATGAATGAATTCTAAGAGTAGTAGTTCCTGCTAAATCAACTCCATCTATAGTCACATAACTTGTATTTAAAAAGCAAAGCACTGATAATCCATTACCTTCAATTGTTACATTTTTATTAATGGCCGGTCTAATTGTAACTCTGCTGTTCGATCCTGAGCCAGGGATAGGTCCAATCAATCTGAAACCATATTTACTTGATGGTGCTGTATATAAATCATCAGTAAGTTCTATAGTGACATCTCCTGTAATACCATCAGTGCTAAGCTTGTTAAATGCTGAATCTATGGAAGGAAAAACACCTGAATTACCAACTGTGTATTTTCCTGTAGACAAAGGCGCACCTGGTAGATATTGTACCTTTTCAGGAATATTAATCTTTATGCTCTTCCTTAAGGATTCAATTTCTTGAGATAATAGTTTTATTTGTACGAAAATTATAAGCATTACTGCTAAAAGTGATATTAACTTTTTCATTTTTAACCTCGTTTTTTTTAAAAAAAGCACGAGGCTAATAAATAAAATAAAAGGGGGGGCTACCTATCAACTATGAATTCATTACTTGCAGTATTGTTCAAATCACTTGCACTTATGAATTATATACTTGCACTTATGAATTATGTTTTAAATTTGGATAAAATTTGAGGGTTAAAAAAAATTTAATTTGTGTTTCTCTGGTTAGATGGTATTTAGATGGGTTAATACTTAGCTTAATAAATCTTTTGGCGGGTAACCAAACTCCTCCTTGAAACATCTTGAAAAATATGCTGGACTGGAAAATCCTACCGAGTACGCTACCTCAGATACGTTGCCCTTTTCCTGCTCTATCATCTGCTTTGCTCGATGCAGTCTAACTGTCCTTACATATTGACTTGGTGATTTCCCTACCAATGCTTTTACCTTTTTATATAAGTGAGTTCTGCTCATTCCTATCTCTGCTCCACAATCCTCTATACTAAAGTCTTCCTCAGATATATGTTTCTCTATTACTTCAAATATTCTGGCTAGAAACTTTTCATCCAAGCTTTTTAGTTTTTTCCTTGTCGGCTTTGTTAAAAATTCTCCCTTGCTGAATTTCTCCTGCAGTTTTTTTCTTGTATTAATCAGATTTTCTACTCTTACTCGAAGCTCCTTTAAATCGAATGGCTTCGTAAGATAATCATCTGCTCCTGTTTCTAACCCCTCAATCTTATTTTCCTGTCCGGATTTTGCTGTTAATATAATGATTGGAATATGACTGGTTTTTTCATCATTCTTTAATATTCTAGTTAACTCATTACCATCCATCTTCGGCATCATTAAATCACTTATTATCAGATCTGGTATTATATCAGCCGCAATCCTTACTCCCTGCTCACCGTTAACTGCCTCTTCAACATTATAGTTGTTAATGAGAGATTCTTTTATATATTCTCTCATATCATAATTATCCTCTACAACAAGAATTGTTGTTGGATCTTCGTCTTTTATTGTTTTTGTTGCAGCTATTTCCTTCGATATTAAATTTTCTTCTTCAATGGGAACCTCAATCTGATCAAGAGTCTCCTTTGCCTTAACTATTTCATCATCTTTCAGATGATTTTTTCCAAGAGGTAGATTGATTGCAAATTCTGTCCACTTGCCAACTTCACTATTAACTGTTATACTACCATGATGTAATTCCATCAGATCCTTTGCAAGTGCTAATCCTATCCCTGTCCCTTCATACTCTTTTGTATGTGTTGAATCTACCTGGTAAAACCGGTCAAATAATTTTGGTAGTTCTTCTTTTGCGATCCCTACACCAGTGTTTCTAATCTTTATTTCTACTGTACCATCTGATAACTCATCTATTGTAATAGATACTTTTCCTCTTTCTGGTGTAAACTTAAATGCATTCGATAGCAGATTTGACAGAATCTTCATCATTTTCTCTCTATCAAAATAAACTTCGATTAAATCACTACTCGATTTGATTTTTATCCTTATGTCCTTTGATTCAATTAGTGATTCAAATGAAAGTGCAGCACCTTTGATAAATGTGACTATGTTGCCTGGAGTAGCTTCGAGTTTTAATTTGCCTGAATCTAGTTTGGAAAGGTCTAATAACTGATTTACAAGTTGAAGAAGACGATTTGAGTTCCTTCTAATAAATGAAGCCTCCCTTGTTATACCTTCATCAGAGGATTTCGAAAGGATTTTTTCTGCAGGACCAAGTATTAGGGTGAGTGGAGTTCTAAATTCGTGGGAGATGTTTGTGAAAAACCTGCTTTTCATTTCATCTACCTCGTGCATTTTCTCTGCTTCAAATTTGCTCATTTCATAATCGTGTTTTATCCTTAATCTTTTAAGCTGAAGTTTCCAAGTGAAGTAGATTGCGCTTAGAATAAGAATTACATAGAGAATATATGCCCATGTTGTTGCCCACCAGGGTGGGTTTATAACCACCAATATTGATTTACCCACTTCATTCCAGATTCCATCATTATTAGATCCCTTTACTGTAAAAACATAGCTTCCTGGATCTAAATTTGTATATGTTGCAAATCTTCTGTTTGCATCTGTATAAACCCAATCAGGATCAACTCCTTCCATTTTATATGCATACTTGTTACGTTCGGGATCAGTAAAATCTAACGCAGCAAATTCGAAAGTAAAAACATCCTGATCGTAATCCAGAACAATTTCTTCAGAATGAGTGATAGCTTTTTTTAATGGAGAGTCTTCTCCCACAGCTATCGGTTTATTAAAAATTTGAAATCCAGTTATCGCTATCTCTGGTGGAATCTCATTATTCTTAATGCTGTCAGGATCAAAAATTATAAAACCTTGCGATCCACCGAAGGCGATTTGTCCGTTGTTAAGTTTAATACAACTATTAAAGGCAAATTTAATGTTAGGTAATCCATCTCGTCCATCATATGATTGAATTACACTTTGCTCCGGATCAAATTTTATGAGTTTTTTGCTGGTTGTAATCCAGAGTTTTCCGTTGTTGTCTTCAATTATTGCCTCAATTTGATTCGGTATGCGAAAGTCTTCAAACTTATACTGATTTACTTTACCACTTACCAAATTATATTTAAATAAACCTAAATCAGTACCAATCCATAAATTCTTTTCACTATCCTCATAGATTTCACGTAATGCATTGTTATTTAATGTTTCACTTTCATTAGTAATAAAATCCTTTAAATCAAACTTAACTTCACACTTTCCTTCAATATCTCTTCTGATCAATAAATTATCTCGCGTTATAAGCCAAAGCATTCCCATATGATCCTTAAAAGTATTAACTATGTTTTGAATTACTTGACCATTAATTTTTATCTCATATGGAATAAATTGTTTAGTTTCTTGATCGAAAAAATGGAATGTGTTTTCCTGCTCCAATAATGCTGTCCATATTCTGCCTTCATTATCTCTCACTACATTTTTGAGATCAATTCCAGAAATACCATAGTAATCAATTTTTTTGATCTCATTTTTATACTTTTGGTAAACAGAGGGTGCAATCTTAAAAACATTTATTCCATGATATTTTTGGAATTCTGGACTTTCTGAAGCTTCACCAATCCAATCCTGGAAGGCGTGCCTTTCATTGGTTCGATAATTCAGGCTGTATCGTCCCGGTTTCAATTTTAGAAAAGATATTTCACACCTGTTTTTAAATGAACTGTATGAATTCCTTGAACTTCCTGGATTCATTTTCCAAACAGTTTTGTCATCAGTTCCTTCTGTAATCCATCCATAATCAACTAACTCCGAAAGATTTCCCTCACCTGTACAGTAAACCATTACATACGTTGGTCTGTCAATAGAAAAGTCTTTTTTTAAATATTTATTATTTGAAACTTTGTTAATAGTGGCTACTTCTGTAGAGTCTTCTGTCAGCTTCACTAGAAGTCTGTATAGTGGATCAGAGTATGTAATGTATTTTCCATAATTATTATAATTTCTTGTCTTTGGATCGAACTCTAAAAAATAACCCTGACATATAAGCCATAGTTTGCCATTATTTGATTTTAGAATCTGAGAAATTATAACCGGAGTATCATCAATTATAATAGGATAATGGAATAATTTACCATTTTCGAATTTCATTAATCCGTCAATTCCAATCCATAAAACATCATTTTTATCTTCAAAAAATGTGAGGGTCCAACCTATGTCTTTTGTGATAGAATTAGTAATAAAATGTCTATAGTGATTGAAATATTTCTTTCGAGGTATAATTTTAATTATACCATCGCAAAAGGTCCCAACCCATATAATTCCAGATTCATCAAAACAAATAGATGAAGCACTAATGGTACTCAACTCCTCGGAAAAATGTTTTGCACTATTTCGATCACTTGAAATTTGAATTAAACCTCCTTCCCCAAGCGAACCAATCCACAAAGTATTTTCCTTGTCTTCAACCATCGACCATATCATGTGATTGTAAAAAAGCGATCTGTATTTCTTAGTAACTATCGGACTGATAAATTGATCATCCACTTTATCATATTTAAAAAGATTCCAAGATCCAATCCAGAGTCTTTTTTCATTATCCTCATACAACGAACTAATACCTTCTGCAGGTAAGCCACTTGAGTCTATCCAATTGTATTGATAGTGAATAAACTCATTTGTCTTACGGTCAAATTTCTCTAATCCCCAGCCATTTAATCCCACCCACAGATTATCAAGATAGTCCTCACAGATAGACCAAACCCAATCAGAACTTATACTTGTTGGGTCATTAAGATCCATGCGATATGAAAAAAAATCACCTGTACTGGGATTAAAACTGTTTAGTCCACCCGCCCGGGTTCCAATCCAGTAAACACCACTTCTGTCTTTATAGATACACTCTATAACATTGTTACTGATACTATTTGAATCATCTGCGTTATGCTGATACTTAATAAACTTCTCACTCTGTAGGTCAAATTTGAAAAGACCCCCTTGTGTCCCAATCCAGATAACCTTTCCACTATCTACTGGATCCTCAAAAATTGTTTTAATAAATGCCTGTCCACAATCATAAAGTTTAATATTGTAACCATCATATCTGTTCAGCCCGCCTTCAGTTGCGAACCACAAAAATCCGTTACTATCCTGTAAAATATCCTGGATACATCCATTTGCCAATCCATCTTTTGTTGTGATATACTCTATTTTATAATCTTGGTTTTGTGGAAATGATAAAAATGAAAGATTAATAAATACCAAGACGATTAAAAAGTAGAAATGCCTGAATGAAATTCTTACTTTACATGTGATATGATTCAGCAATTTATCCATGGTTAATAGAATCTTAAAATCCTACCTCAATTCCTAATCGTAAAG
>WOR8_10005677_pt1 | contig 11998 bp, 13 predicted proteins | sample DeeMarSeWOR38_10_FD_19890 | JGI IMG/M metagenome (IMG submission 19890) | reverse complement strand
ATTAAAAGAATATTGAAGTGAATCTGTAATTTGCTGAGCGATTATTAACTCTGCAGAAAAAATAATAACTATTAAAGCAGTAAATTTGATATAAATATGAGGCAAATATTTCAAATCAGAATTAATTATTAATTGTCTTATCCGATGCTATAAAAAAAAGGACATTGATTCAAGTGTTAAAATGACATTCAATTACAGTAGCATTAATATTGTTGACCTTTAGGGGCCAGAGAATAATCAAAAATAACTATATTAGCCTGCGAAAAAAATATTTAATTCATTACAAAATTGTTTATCCACCGATTTTGAAAAAAACAAAAGGCAAAAAAAGGAACGACACAAATCAAAAACAGAAATTTAAAACCAAATCATTACTTACCTACTTCGATGGGCTTGTAAATTATAGATATTTGAGTCTTATCATATCCATTCTATATCTTCTTGTAGTTGGAACGCTGAGCTTAATTTTTCATACTGTCGGAGATTACGGCATTGAAACGGATTTTTTCTGGGGATATGTACCAAGTGCAAGAGGATTTCTGGAAGGTATAATTCCAATGGATGCTTTCAGAGGTCCGCTTTATCCCATGGTCCTTGGTTTGATCGGCTTTGTTACAGGTGATTTTTTTAGAGCTGGAATATTGATTGGAGTATTATCTGCTGCAGTTGTGATTTACCTTACTTTTGAATTCTTAAAAAGAATTACATCCCCTAATACTGCATTCTCCGTTACGTTTCTTCTTGCTGTAAATCCTGTTTTTGTCCAATATTCTTACAGTGCCGGTACGGATATGTTTTTTAATGCACTTGCAGCACTTACTATTTTCTTCTTTTTAAAAAATGAAGAGTTAAACTACAAGCAAATTGTTTTAGCAGGATTGTTCGGTGGACTTTCATATTTAACACGATATAACGGCATGTTCCTTCTCAGTTTCGTTGTGGTTATTCTCTTTGTTAACTGCTGGAATATATCGTGGCTTAATAGGCTGAAAGCAGCTGTTGTTTTTATTGCTGTGTTTTTATTAACAATTTCACCGTGGGGATTTTATACTCTGATTGAAAAAGGTTCGTTTTTTTACAATGAGAACTATAAAAATATCGCCTACGAAATGTACGGGAAAGGCAAAATTGGCTGGGATGAATTTTGGTTTAAAGAAAGCAGTAAAATAACGTCTCTAACAGATGTAGTTTTTGAAGATCTATCTGTTTTTGCGACTAAAGTTGTTAATAATATTGGGGATCATTTTGTGAGCGACATGGAAAAACTGATGGGCTGGCACATTGGTGTGTTTGTTATTCTTGGGTTTTTATTTTTAATTATACGTAATCCATTTAAAAATTGGAAAAGCAGGGAAATTGGTTATTACATAATTAATATTTTTTTCTTTGGATTACTGCTACTTGTTTTTTATGGTGAAAGATTCTCACTTTTTCTGATTCCGTTTTATGCTGTTATTGCTTTTTATCCTTTCTTTTCTGAAAAATTCAAAGTGCGAAAATACATTCCACAAAAATTTGGGTTACTGCTTGTATCTGCTCTGATAATTTTTACCTTTATTAAATCATATTCATTTAATAGTAGCAATATCAATTCCGGACCAAAAGAATTGTTGGTCCTGCAAGAGTGGTACAATCAGAACATCCGTACTGAAGAAAGGGGAGAAAAAATTGCCGCACGAAAAGCGCACGTTGCATATTACCTGGATATGGAATTTAAGCTGATGCCAATGGCGGACAGCTACGGAGAATTTATTTCAAAATTAAGAGAGCAGAAAGTAGATTATCTTTATTTCAGCACAATCGAAGCTGCAATGCGCAGGAAGTTCCAATTTTTATTAAATCCAAAACAAAACCATCCGGGGCTTAAAGCTGTTGTCTATTTTGAAAGCCCACCCGCTGTGCTGTACAAAGTTCTTCCGCAAAATTAATTACAATATTGCCACAATAGGATAAAACTTTAAATTGACAATCGGCAAGGATTTGGATAATTTTAGCCTCAATTAATAAATAATTTTCTCATGATAGAACAATATATCCCTGTTTTTATAGTGCTGTTAATTGCGGCGGGTTTCGCCGGAGCGGTAGTGTTTTCTTCAAAACTCTTCGGTCCGCAAAGACCTAACAGTGAAAAGACTTCAACTTACGAAAGCGGTATGAAACCTGTTGGAACAGTTCGTGAAAGAATCTCTATTAAGTACTATTTAGTAGCGATGTTTTTCATCATTTTTGATCTGGAAGTGATTTTTATTTATCCCTGGGCTGTAGAATTTAAAAGATTATTTGGCGAATATGGAATTTCTGTGTTCATTTCTATGTTTATATTTTTAGTAGTACTTGAATTAGGTTATTTATACGTATACAAGAAAGGCGGCTTTAAATGGGATTAGAATCATATTTAAAGGAAAGCGGATTTATTACAACCAAGCTGGATGCAATTATTGGATGGGCCCGTAAAAATTCTGTGTGGCCAATGCCTATGGGAATATCCTGCTGTGCAATCGAGATGATGGCTGTTGGCGATCCTAAGTACGATATTGCAAGATTCGGTTCAGAAGTTATGCGCTTTACTCCACGCCAATGCGATTTGATGATTGTTGCCGGAACTGTTACTTATAAAATGGCCCCGGTAGTTAAAAAAATATTTGACCAAATGCCCGATCCTAAATGGGTAATTGCAATGGGTGCCTGCACCTCTTCTGGAGGAATGTACCGTTCTTATTCTGTGGTGCAGGGGATAGACCAGTTCTTACCTGTTGATATTTATCTTGCAGGCTGTCCGCCGCGCCCTGACAATCTTCTGTATGCTTTAATGAAGATTCAGGATAAAATTGGTAAAACCAAAGCTGCAGAATTTAAAAACCTGCCTGAGCTGAACGTTATACAGAATAATTAATTTTTATGAATCTAAAAGAACTCGTTCCCCAAAAGCTAAAAGAAAAATTTCCCGATGTTAGTTTTTATATATCGGATTATAAAGATGAGCTAACAATTAAGTTTGATAAAAAAAATGTGGTTAGCGTTTGTAAATATTTAAAAGAAGATGATGATTTGCAGTTTAATTATTGCACTGATGTTACTGCAGTTGATTGGGCAAAAAGGAAAGAAAGGTTTACGGTTGTTTACAATATTTTTTCTATGAAGAATAATTTTAGATTAAGGTTAAAATCGGACGTTGATGAAAGTGATTGTGCAATTGATTCTGTAAGCCTTGTTTGGGGCTCTGCAAACTGGCATGAACGCGAAACGTTCGATATGTACGGAATTAAATTCAACAATCATCCTGATTTGAGAAGAATGTATATGCCTGAGGAATTTGAATATCATCCTTTAAGAAAAGATTTCCCATTAATGGGTATACCGGGCTCACTCCCGTTACCAAAAAAATAAATTTATGGATCAATTAGAAAAAGAAGTACACCCAAAAATTTTACAGGCATTGTTGGATGCCAAAACTGACTACACATTTGATGATGTGCTTGAAAATGAAATGATTCTTAACATGGGTCCGCAGCATCCTGCTACCCATGGAGTTCTTCGTTTACTCTTGAGATTAGACGGCGAAAAGATTGTTGCGTGCGTTCCAGATCTTGGCTATCTTCATCGGGGCTACGAAAAGTTGGCAGAGAACATGACCTATTACGAATATATTCCACACACCGATCGTTTAGATTATATTTCCCCTATGGCAAACAACGTTGCATGGGTTTTGGCAGTCGAAAAACTTGCAGGAATTGAAGCTCCTAAAAGAGCTCAATACATTAGAATGATGATTGCAGAGCTTGCACGAATTGCATCTCATTTGGTTGCTATCGGCTCATTTGCAATGGATGTCGGCGCACTTACAATCTTTTTATGGACTTTACGCGAACGTGAGAAAATTCTTGATATTTGGGATATATTGTGCGGTGCAAGGTTTACAAACAGTTTTACAAGAATCGGTGGAGTTGCTAACGATGCACAGCCTGAAGCCCTGGAAAAAGCAAAATGGTTTGTCGATCAGTTTGAACCTAATCTGGAAGAGTGCGAAAAATTAGTTAATGCCAACAGAATTTTTATTGAACGGGTTGATGGAATCGGTGCTGTGTCAAAAGAGGATGCAATTAATCTCGGATTTTCAGGTCCAAACCTTCGCGCTTGCGGTGTAAACTTTGATTTGAGAGTTAATTCTCCTTATCTGTGCTATAATGAAGTTGATTTTAATATACCAACATATTCTGAAGGTGATTGCCTTGCCCGTTATTTCTTAAGATTAGATGAATGTCGGGAGAGTGCAAAAATTGTAAAACAGGTTTTAGAAAAAATGCCGCAGGGTGAAGTTCTTGCGAATCAACCTAAAAAAGTCCTTCCACATAAAGATGAAGTATATACGAAAATGGAAGAGCTTATCCACGATTTTATGATTGTTAACTTTGGAATCAATCCTCCCGAAGGTGAAATTTATCATGCAATTGAAGGTTCAAAGGGAGAGCTTGGTTTTTATTTAGTTAGTAAAGGTGAAGGCAAACCCTGGAAATGTAAAATTCGCTCACCTTCGTTTAATAATTTACAGGTTCTTCCAAAATTGGTTGTCGGACAAATGATTTCTGATGTAGTTGCAATTATCGGCAGTATAGATCCAATAATGGGAGAAGCGGACAAGTAAGAACAAGTTCAAGTGTAAGTTTAATTTAAAGTTTGCTAAATGTATTTTAGTCACGAAAAATTAAATGTATATCAACGCTCATTAGAGTTTATTGATTTTGTAAATCAACTGATATCAACTAATTCGACTAAACTAAATGTATTTGATCAATTAGATCGGGCAGTTACTTCGATCCCTTTGAATATTGCTGAAGGAACCGGGAAATATACACCGAAAGATAAATGTCGATATTATGATATTGCTCGCGGATCTGCACTTGAATGTGCCGCTTGTCTTGATGTATTATTAAAAAGGGAGAAGATCACTAAAGAATTTTGTGAAAATGGTAAGAATTCATTATTTGAGATAGTATCAATGTTAACAGGATTAATAAGAAGTACATCTGACAGAGTATATGAACCAAAATTTGAATATAAAATTGGTAATGATGAGACTGAATAACTTTATTAACTTAAACTTAAACTTTTTCAATGGAATTTAAGTTCACACAAGAAAATCTAAATCGCATAGAGCAAGAAACAAAAAAGTATCCACATCGTAAACCCGCTGTTATGGCTGCACTCTATATTGCTCAGGAGCAGAATGGTTTCATTTCCAACGATGTTATAAAAGAAGTTGCTGATGTTTTAGGCATAACAGCTGAAGAAGTTCTTGGAGTTGTTACATTTTACACAATGTATCACCAGAAACAAATGGGTAAATATCATATCCAAGTTTGTACGAACGTTTCCTGTATGCTACGCGGTGCATATGAAATCTGGAACCAGGTAAAAGATAAATTTGGGATTGATCATATGGATGTAACTGCTGATCAAAAATTTTCTTTGGAAGAAGTTGAATGTATGGGTAGCTGTGGTACTGCACCAATGATTGCTGTCAATGAAGACTACTACGAAAATCTTTCTAAAGAAAAAGTTGAGGAAATCCTCACCACACTCGGGGGTGCGAACTAATGGAAAAAATTCTACTCCCCGACATAAAAGATTTACACTTAATTGATATTTATGTTTCCAATGGCGGATACGAAGCCGCTAAAAAAGCATTTACTCAAACCCCCGATGATATAATCGATCAGGTTAAAAAATCCGGATTAAGAGGAAGAGGCGGAGCTGCATTTTTGGCAGGACTGAAGTGGAGCTTTATGCCAAAAACAACCGACAAGCCGAAATATCTTTGTGTTAATGGCGATGAGAGTGAACCAGGGTCTTTTAAAGACAGACAAATATTTGAGTTTAATCCTCACCAGATGATTGAAGGTACAATCATTACCTGTTACGCAATAGGTGCAAAAACAGCTTATGTTTATATCCGCGGAGAATATCACAAATGGATTCGATTATTGCAGAAAGCAATTGATGATGCTTATTCTAAAGGATATCTCGGCGAAAAAATGAAAGAAATATTCGGCACGGATTTTCAATGCGATATTTATATTCACAAAGGTGCTGGTGCTTACATTTGCGGTGAGGAATCATCTCTAATGAATTCACTCGAGGGGAAAAGGGGCTATCCAAGAGTTAAGCCTCCTTTCCCGGCACAAAACGGGTTGTGGGGCTGTCCAACCACCATAAACAATGTTGAGACAATTGCGAACGTTCCGAAGATAATTGAAAACGGTTGGGAATGGTTTTCAAAGATCGGACATCCGAAACATCCGGGCACATTATTATTTGGGGTAAGCGGACACGTAAATAAACCGGGAGTTTATGAGTTGCCAACAGGGACCTTATTAACAGATATTGTTTATAAATATGCGGGCGGAATTCCTAACGATAAAAAGATTTTGTGTGTAATTCCGGGCGGGACCTCTATGCCCCCAATAAGAGGGGATAAGCTTGAAGGAGTAAAAATGGATGCAGAGTCATTAAAGGAGGTTGGTTCTGCAATTGGTACCGGTGGTGTTATTGTAATGGATGAGGATACTGATCTCGTAAAGGTATTAGCAAGAATAGCTCACTTCTATCACCACGAAAGCTGCGGTCAATGTACTCCCTGCCGCGAAGGCACAGGCTGGCTTGAAAAAATTCTTAAAAGGATTATAGACGGTAAAGGTTCTACAAGTGATTTAGATTTACTTATCACAGTGGCAAACCAGATTGAAGGGAACACAATCTGCGCTCTTGGCGAAGCTGCTGCCTGGCCGGTAAAGTTTATGGTTGAAAGATTCAGAGATTACTTTGAAGCTAGAGTTAGTAAAGAAATCAGTCTGCCTGTAGCTAATAAAGTCCACTCCATGAGAGAAACCACATTCCCGCTTGCGGATGTGAAGAACTAATCTATTATTAGCCAATACGTATTGTGGATAAGAAAGGATCACTGAGGATGATTTTTGTACCAACCAGTAATTTCCCTTATTTATATTAAGTCTTGAATAAACTTTTGTTTTAAAGGTAACTATTTTTTGTTATTTGCTTTTATAATGATTCCTTCCATGAGAGGTTTATTAGCGGGGAGTATTTGTTTCATTTTTTGCAAGTAAATTTTCTTTTCCTTTCTCATTGATCGTTTTAAAGCAGATCTTATTTTTCCTATGGCGGTAAATGCAATTGATAGCATTTGGTATGGAAATCGGAATTCAGATTTAAAATCATCCTTAACATCATCAAGTTTTATTACAGATTCACATTCGAAATTCAGATCAGCTAGAATTTCTTTCCAATCCTTTAAATAAGGGTAACGAGAATTACTTTGGATAATTCCAAAACTGCGTTTGCACAATTCATTTATTTGATGTATTTCATGCAAATTAGTAGAGTCCAGCCAAATTGTTTCGTTCATTATCAGAATTCCATTGGGTCTGAGCACTCTTTGTATTTCCAAGAGTAAATCTTTTGAATCATTATCTTCCTGAATAGCAAGAACAGATTCTAAAAATATTTTATCGAATGAATTTGCTCTAAAAGGAATTTGATCTTTATGGTTCATTAAACTGAGTTTTACAGATTCTCCGATTAGACAAAAACGAAATCTAGCCTTAGCCTTCTTATACATCAATTCTGATAGTTCAAGTCCAAAGAACTTAGTATTCTTGTTGCTTGAAAATAACTGCGCTAATGTCGCCCCTGTTCCGAATCCTATTTCTAAGATTTCTTCCTTTGGCTGGCAATTTAAAACTTTAATTAAAACCTTTGTTCCAAATTCCCCCCTTGCATGAATATATTGGGCGTGAGAATTGCCAAAATAATTCAGAATTTCATTTTCCATAATATTTATTTTTTATTTATTACTAAAATAGGGGTAGTAGTCGCAATATGTTACCCGATAATAAAATAGATAACATTTATTCTTTTTTGCTGTTTGGCTACCTGGCCGGTTAAGTTTATGGTTGAAAGATTCAGAGATTACTTTGAAGCTAGAGTTAGTAAAGGAATCAACCTGCCTGTAGTTAATAAAGCCCACTCCATGAGAGAAACTGATTCCCGCTTGCGGATGTGAAGAATTAATTGAAAAATCCCCTTCAAATGAAGAGGATTTTTATCGGAATTTTAATTCTATGGACTATTCAGGTTTTCGAAAACCAAGTTCTCTGTCTAACATAAACAATCCGCTTTTTGCATCGCCAATCATTTCAAGTTTATTAATTATTTCTTCAACATTAGCTTCTTCTTCCACCTGTTCATTCACAAACCATTGCAAAAAGTTATTTGTTGCGTAATCCTTTGACTGCATTGCTTGTCCGACAAGTTTATTAATTAAGCCTGTTATATGTCTCTCATGTGCAAGTGTTTCTTTAAAGATTTCCATAATAGATTTCCAAGATGTCTTTGGTGCCTTAATAGCTTTTAGTGTTACTTTCCCGCCTGTTTGGTTAATAAATTCGTAAAATTTCATTCCATGAGCCCACTCTTCCTGTGCCTGCAACTTAAACCAATTTGCAAAGCCATTCAGGTTTTTGTCCTCAAAATAGGTAGCCATCGACAAATAAAGATAGGAGGAGTAAAATTCTTCGTTAAGATGATTATTTAGAGAATCAAGCATTTTTTTTGACATCATTTTTAACCTCTTTCTGTTTTAGTTTTATGCAAAAATTTTTACAAATATAACGAATTGGACATTAACTATTTGCCAAATCAACAATTAATTTGGTTCTGTCAATCTCAATAAGGAATGTGTGATAAAGTTCATTCAACTGTATAATTAAATTGAAAATGCTAAACCCTTTATTTAACTTTAACGACATTATTTTTTGCAATTCTAATAATTTAAATCCAAGGAGATAATTATGGCAATAAAAGTTGGAATTAATGGTTTTGGCAGAATAGGAAGACTTGTTTTTAGAAGATGTTTGGAATTAGGAGGCTTCGATTTTGTAGGTATAAATGATCTTACCGATGCAGCAACACTCGGGCATTTATTGAAATATGATTCAGTGCATGGAAAGTTTAAAGGTGATGTAAAGGTTGAAGGAAATAATCTGATTGTAAACGGTGATAAAATGACAATAACCGCTGAAAAAGACCCTTCGAAATTAAACTGGAAAGGTGTAGATGTTGTGATTGAATCTACTGGAGTATTCCGTGATAAAGAAAGCTGTATGAAGCATATTACTGCAGGTGCAAAAAAAGTTATTTTAACCGTTCCTCCAAAGGGAGATATTGATGCGATGGTTGTTATGGGTGTAAATGAAAATGTTCTTAAGGGTAGTGAACAGGTTATATCTAATGCTTCCTGCACAACAAACTGCCTTGCACCGATGGTAAAAGTACTGCACGATGCTTTTGGTGTTGAGAAAGGTTTTATGACAACTGTTCACTCTTATACAAATGATCAGCGGTTATTAGATTTACCACACAAAGATTTAAGAAGAGCAAGAGCTGCCGCAGTTTCTATTATTCCTACTACAACAGGTGCAGCAAAAGCAGTTGGAAAGGTAATTCCCGAATTAAAAGGAATGCTGGATGGTTTTGCTTTAAGGGTTCCTACACCTGATGGTTCAATTACTGATCTTGTCGCAACTTTAAAGAAAGAAGCCACGGTTGAAGAAATTAATGCGGCTTTCAAAAAAGCTGCCGAAAGTTCATTAAAAGGAATTTTGGAATATACAGAAGACCCAATTGTTTCTGCGGATATAGTTGGAAACCCGCACTCAAATATTTTTGATGCGCTTTCAACCATGGCTAATGGAAATCTTGTTAAAGTTGTTGGCTGGTATGATAATGAATTCGGTTACTCATGCAGAGTAGTTGATTTAATGAAAATGGTTTCGTAATTAATTCAAGATATGACAGATTTTGAAAATCTGTTATATCTCTTCCTCTTAACTAAAAAAAATAAAATGAATAAACTATCAATTGAAAAAGTTGATTTAAGTAATAAAAGAGTTCTCGTTAGGGTAGATTTTAATGTCCCATTGGATGAGAACTTAAATATTACCAACGATATTAGGATTGTTGAATCGCTCCCAACAATTAAAAAAATAATTGATTCAGGTGGAAAAGCAGTTCTAATGAGCCATTTGGGCAGACCTAAAGGAGAAAAGAAACCTGAATTCAGCCTAAAACCTGTCGCTAAAAAGTTAGGTGAATTGTTAGGTAAAGAAGTAAAACTGGCTCCTGATTGTATTGGTTCGGAAACAGAAAAAGTAGTAAATGAAATGAAAGCTGGTGATGTTGTATTACTTGAAAATGTTCGTTTTCATAAAGCAGAAGAAAAAAATGATACAGATTTTGCAAAAAATCTTGCAAATCTAGGAGAGATATATATAAATGATGCTTTCGGGAGCGCTCACAGGGCACATGCTTCCACCGAAGGCATTACGAAATTTATAGAAATCTGTGCAGCCGGATATTTAATGCAGAAGGAATTAGAATATTTAGGTACAGCACTTGCCAATCCTAATCGGCCATATTGTGCGATGCTGGGCGGAGCAAAAATTTCAGGCAAAATTGATGTAATACGCAATTTGCTGGATAAAGTTAATACGCTGATTATTGGCGGGGGAATGGCATTCACGTTTTTTAAAGCGCAGGGAAAAGAAATTGGTAAATCACTTTTAGAAGAAGAAAAACTCGATTTAGCAAAACAGCTTTTGGAAAAGTTAAAATCATCCAATGTTAAATTTTTACTGCCGGTTGATGTTGTTGCTGCTGACGAGTTTAAAAATGATTCACCTTCCGTAACTGTTAGTGTGGATAATATTCCTGTTGACAAAATGGGATTGGATATAGGTCCTGAAACGATTAAATTGTTTTCCAAAGAAGTACTTAATTCTAAAACAATTGTCTGGAATGGACCGATGGGGGTTTTTGAAATGGAAAATTTTGCCAAAGGAACATTTGAAATTGCTAAAATGCTTGCCAAAGCAACCGAAAACGGTACTGTTACTGTAATTGGCGGCGGTGATTCTGCGGCGGCAATTAGCAAAGCAGGATTGGAAAAAAAGGTCTCTCACGTTTCTACTGGAGGCGGGGCGTCGCTTGAATTTTTAGAAGGTAAAACTCTACCGGGAGTCGCAGCACTTACAGATGCATAATTGATTTGAGAATTAGAATTGAATAACCAGTATAGACCATTTGGAAGATTTAGTGTTTTCCCACCGGTGATTAAAAATCTTTTAATCATCAATGCTGCGGTGTTTTTTCTGCAAATGCTTGGGAACAGTTTTATTATAAGCGATGGTTATACTCTTTACGAGATAATCACAAAATATTTCGCCTTAATTCCTGTTGATGGAATGGTAGTTGGAAGAATGGCGGGAGAGCCAATAGTCTGGAATTTTTATCCCTGGCAATTAATTACCTATCAATTTCTCCACGGAGATTTTTGGCATATTTTCTTTAATATGTTTTTTGGTTTGTGGATGTTCGGGATGGAAATTGAAAATATTTGGGGATCACAAAAATTTTTAATCTACTATTTAACCTGTGGTGTCTTTGCAGGTTTGGTTCAGCTTTTTATATCACCATTAATTGATCCAGTTATGGGACCAACGATTGGTGCATCCGGAGCAGTTTACGGCGTGCTTATAGCTTTTGCTTTAATGTTTCCCAATAGAAGTGTGTATCTCTATTTCTTATTTCCTGTAAAAGTTAAATATTTGATCGGATTTTTGATCGTACTTGGCGTCTTGTCAGTAGGGGGACCTGGAAATGTTGCTCATCTTGCGCATCTCGGTGGTGCAATTGCCGGATTTATATTTATTATGTTAGATAAAAGAATTGATGTACCCTTAAAGAGAATGATGAATATAAGAAGCTCATATACTGGTGGACAATTTGATAATCCATTCAGTGGCTTAGCGGAAAAGTTGAAAAGAAGAAACCGCGAGATACAGGATGCAAAATATTACGAATTGAATAATAAAAAAGAGGACGAGCAGATAACACAGGAGCAGATAGACAAAATTTTAGATAAGAT
>WOR8_10008854_pt1 | contig 11999 bp, 11 predicted proteins | sample DeeMarSeWOR38_10_FD_19890 | JGI IMG/M metagenome (IMG submission 19890) | reverse complement strand
GTGTTGGACATCGCGGTGGAGGGAGGGATTGTGGAGAAGCGGGGCTCGTTCTATTCGTATGGTGAGACGCGGCTGGGCCAGGGCCGTGAGAACGCCAAGCAATTCCTGCGCGAAAACCCCGACTTGGGCCTGGAAATCGAAAACCAAGTCCGTGAAGCAAGAGATCTGCCGACCTTGGAAGTTTCGTCACAAGTGGAACTAACTACGCAGGAAACAAGTTCATAGCAAGCAGCTATAAACTTGTCATAATAAATCGTCGTTTGGGCGGAATATAAGTTTTTCGACCAGACGCCACAGCCACTAACTTAATGAGCTTGAACCGCATGCCCCATACGTGGCCTGAAAGGGCCCTGCAGTGTGTGTAGGGTGGGAGCCAGCGTGGATTCACACGTAAGCTCTCGCGGTTCGTCGATAGTATGGTCAAGGCCCTTCAGGGGCGTACATCCCGTGCTCAAGGTAACAATTGTCGGCCGGTCCACTTACCTACGTTCGGAGTAGATAGGACAAGATGGACGGGTTGTCGATGGAGTGGGGTAAGGACATCGGGACGGGACTGGGCAGCCAAGTGGGCGAGTTATCAATGATGCCGATTGGCCAGGTGCAGACTGGTTTGAAGCCAGGTGTTGCAAGAAAGTGCACGTGATCAAGCTCAAATCTGAATTGGCCAACAACTGGGCTAAGACTCGGGCTCGGAGATCCTTCGAGGCAAGAGTAGCCTCCCTGTATTAATCGACGAATAAGCTCAATTTAGCATTTGATTATCGTGACAGGCTGTGGCGCGGTGTGCCACAGCCTGTCTTTTTTCAGGAGGCGGCCAAGCTGTGTCGGGTCATAGGCGCCTGCTCTAGTAGTGCTTGCTGCGAAATAACTTTGTACTTCTGCAGCCAGTTTACGCCTGATGTGCCGATAGAAATGCAACGTCGTTAGCTGACAAGTACGTTGGTGAGGCAAGGAAAGATATGGCTGGCACCATCACGGCGCTGAAGTTCCAAAGGCGCAACAAAGAACGTGTTAACATTTACTTGGATGGTGAGTATGCCTTTGGACTGGATGCCATCCAGGCAGCGCAGCTGCACAAAGGTCAGGTATTATCTGAGAAGGAGATTTCTGCACTTAAGGTGCAGGATGAACGCAATCGAGCCTTCGACCGGGCGGTGAACTTCTTGAGCTACCGACCGCGCAGCCGGGCTGAGGTAGAACGCTACCTTCGGGGCAAAGCGATTGCCGATGATACGGTAGCTGATGTAATTGTGCGCCTGGAGCAGGCGAAATACTTGGACGACGAAGATTTTGCGCGCTTTTGGTTGGAAAATCGCGAACGCTTCAGGCCCCGTGGTCAACGCGCCTTGCGCTATGAGCTTCGCCAGAAGGGTGTGAGTGACGAGATTATCGCTCGAGTTTTGGGTGACGTAGACGACGAAGCATATGCCTGGCGTGCCGTAGAAGGTCGCTTGTTACGGTGGGCTAACCTGCCCGCTAGTGAATTTCGTCAGAAGGTGACAGGCTTTCTACATCGCCGTGGTTTCGATTACGGAACGATATCTCTCACCCTTGACAAGGCGTCTCAAATACTGGATATTGAAGATTAGGGATGTCTAACGTATCCGAGGATTCCGAGTTAGGCATCGATTAACCTACGGTGCGAAACGTGCCACCTGCACCTACTTACCCATACACGGTATTGCACCTGTCCTTCGGCCCGCCCAGGGACTCCAGGCGATGGGGTAGGTGCAAATGTAGATTGGGATGTTACGTTTCTCACTGCACATAGATCAGACGAGAAGAGGAAAAAAACTATGGGGAACCCTTTTGTCATATTGATAGCAAGCCTTGTGTTCGCGCTGATTGGTTTCGCACTTGGTTATTTCTTCAACCAGTACCTGGTGAGAGTCAAGCTGAGGTCGGCCCAGTCTGAGGCAGAACGCACCCTGGCTGAAGCAGAAGGTCAAAGGAAGGACATACTGGTCCAGGCCAAGGAGGAAGCCATTCGGCTCCGCAACGAAGCTGAAGCAGAAACGCAGCGCCGGAGCGCCGATTTACGAAAGCAGGAGGAGCGTCTGCAAAAGCGCCAAGAGGCAATCGATCGTCGCTTTGAGAGTGTTGACAACCGAGAACGCGCTTTGAGCAAGCGTCAGAGCGCTATTGATCGGCGCGCCAATGAGATTGACGGCCTCTACGAGGATCAAATGGCTGAACTCCGGCGTATCTCGGGCCTATCCCCTGAGGAGGCCAAAGATCTGTTGCTGCAGGAGGTGGAGAAAGAGGTACGGCAAGACATGGCCCGCATCGTACGTGAGATCGAAGCTGAAGCCAAAGCTGATGGCGAGCGGAGAGCCCGCAAAATCGTTACACTTGCTATTCAGCGTATTGCCTCTGATCAGGTTGCCGAGATGGTTGTGTCGGCTGTGCCATTGCCTGCGGAGGATATGAAGGGACGCATCATCGGCAGACAAGGCCGCAACATCCGGGCTTTTGAGAATGCAACTGGCATTGATGTGATTGTTGACGATACTCCAGAAGCCATCATCCTTTCAGGCTTTGATCCCGTACGGCGTGAAGTTGCGCGCGTCGCAATGACGAAGCTTATCACCGATGGGCGTATTCACCCTGCGCGCATCGAAAAGACAGTGGAAAAGGCGCGCCAGGAAGTTGACCAGACGATCATTGAGGAGGGTGAGCGGGCTGCTCTTGAGGCTGGCGTCCATGGGTTGCATCCCGAAATCATTAAGTTGTTGGGTCGCCTCAAATACCGGACCAGTTACGGTCAGAATCAACATCAGCACGCCATTGAGTGTGCTCACATCGCCGGTATCCTGGCAGCCGAACTGGGGGCTGATGTGCGTATCGCCAAAGAGGGTGCGTTACTGCATGACATCGGCAAAGCAGTAGACCACGAAGTGGAGGGCCCCCATGCCCTGATCGGCGCTGACATCGCCAAACGATGTGGCGTCAATCCCAAAGTGGTCAACGTCATCGCTTCGCATCACCACGAAGTCGAACAGGAGGCAGACTCATTAGAGGCTATCGTGGTGGAAGCGGCCGACGCGATCTCTGGTGCGCGGCCGGGGGCGAGGCGTGAGAGCCTTGAGACTTATGTGAAGCGCATTAAGGCACTGGAAGAAGTGGCGAACTCCTTTGGCGGAGTGAGCGAGAGTTATGCCATTCAGGCTGGGCGTGAGATACGTATTGTCGTCAAGCCGGAGGAGATCGACGACTATGCGGCCATTAATCTCTCCAAGGATATCGCTCGTAGGGTGGAAGAGAGTCTGGAGTTTCCAGGCCAGATTAAGGTGACGGTGATCCGCGAGACCCGGGCTGTGGACTACGCCAGATAACGTAATCTTTCGATCTAAATAGAGACTATTGCAGGCAGGCCACAGGATGAGCCGCCCGTCAGGGCGGCTCATCCTGTCTTCTCTGCCGAACGGAGAAACTGACTCGCACCTACATCGCTCGGATTATGCCCCCACGCTCCTGTGAGGGAATTGCAAGAGGATCGTGCCAGTGAGGGCCGAATGCAGCTTATCGAAATCACTTTGACGGGGCATTAGTAGTGAACGATGACTAGGGTGCCAGGCTTGGTGTCGCTCGATCTTACCTGGCGAGCCTCAGTCGGTAGGGTGGGATCAGCCCAATCGAATAGCCACTGGGCATCCTCAGTGCGCAGGTTCACACAACCGTGGCTCATCGGCTGGCCGAAGTTGTTGTGCCAGTAGGTCCCATGTAACGCGTAGCCTCCATGAAAATACATCGTATAAGGCACATCAGGTAAGTGGTAGCCGGGCCCGGTCATATCAGTAGCCATTAGCTTCCAGTAGATACGGAACTGGCCGATGACGGTGGGCGTGTTGGGCAAACCAGTTGAGATGAGGGCCTCAAAGACAGGTGTGTTTCCCTGATAAGCTGTCAATCTTTGATGTGTCAAGTCCACGTCAATCCACTTCCCGCCGCTGGCCGAGGGAGACGATGCCGATGCTGGGATGGATGTGGCGGTAGGGGGCGGGGGAGGTAGAGTTGTGGGTATCGCCGTTGGGTTGGGCGGGGGAGTGGATGTAGCTGCGGATAGGGCGATGGTTGTTGGAGTGCCCAGAGAGTCCACAGCCAAGACTGGCAGCGGGGTGACGGTTGACGTGACAGTCGGCAACATCCAAGCCGACACAGCTGAAGGTGAGTACCAGGCCATCAGCGTCACCCCAATTGCAAACAGACAAGCGGCAGCAGCCAGCAGCAGTCCCAGTGGTCCAATGAGCCTACGGGCGCCCTGAGCGGCGGCTCCACTGCGAGCCTCTTCCTGGGGCTCTGACGATTGCAGGCCGTCGCGCAGAAGTGCAATGCGTCCGGGAATCCCCAGCCTGAAAGGAAACGACCCTTCTTTCGGCTGGTCGGCCACGAGCGGGTCGAGTCCACTTGCCGCGTCTTCTTGGGGGGAACTGCTACGAGATGGTTCCCTGCTTGGGTGACGGCGCCGTGCCCAGCAAATAGCAGCTCGGGCAGGTTCATTCTTCGGGTCCAGTTCCAACACACGGCTAAGCAGACTCAGACTCTCTCGTCGGGAGGGCGCGAGCCAGGCCAACCAGAGCAAGGCGGTAATGTTGTCCGGGTCCGTTTCCAGGCCAACCTGAAACCAATAGCGTGCCTCGGCGTGGTCCCCAGCACGTGCAGCCGATAGGCCGTGCCGTAGAGACGCCCGGACGTGGTTTTCTGGACTCTGTGAGATTGCCACTGCATCCCCTTACCATCGGAGGACGATGGTACCCAATTTTACCACAAATCTCTACAAATATGCAATAGGTATGGCTAAACGGGGTGCGTCCTGAAATCTTGGACGCACAGCGCCGCAGGCCGGGGGGCAATTCCCCTCTGGTCTTCCCAAAATCTGGGACAGACCCGGCTAAACGGGGATGGCAAAAAAAGGGCGAGAAGTTTCTCCTCGCCCTTTTTCTTACTCACACTGCTCACCCAAATTGGCTTGTTGTCGTTCTGATTCGCGACTGCCGCTCGACGATAGATTTGCATTGGACGCACAGCGTGGCTTCTGGCACCACCTCCAACCGGGCCGGATCGATTGGTTCACCGCACCGTTCGCAGATGCCGTACGTTCCCTCCTGCGCTTGGCGTAGGGCATACTCAATCGATTCAATCTTTCGTTCCAAGCTCTGCACCAAAGCCATCACCTTCTCGCGCTCCACCAGATCTGGATCCCCTTCGTCGGCGTCCGGGTCAACCTCAATCTTGAGAGCCTCGCGCAGACGGTCCAACTCCAGGTGTACCTGCTCCCGCTCCTCTTGGAGTTTCTTCACCTGCATCTTGGTTCTATCGTTAGGCGTGTCCTTGGGCATGGCTTGCCTCCCTTCGTCGGTTCCAGCCTTCCAGGCGACTTTGGACGTGTCTGTTTCTCATGGCGCTGTTCTACTGGCTAACCGGTGGCCAAAATTCACGTTTGCCTGCGTCAGTACGACGCGCCTAGCCTCAGAAGCTGATACTACCCGATGATTGGCCCGCGATTATAGCATAGAGGCCTAAAAGTGGCAAAGTGAGAGAACGCAGGTTCTACCTCGTGCTTGAGGGAGTTTGGAGATTCGAGATGTGAATAACGCTCAATGTTCATACGTGGTTGTGGGCTTTTTGAGCTTTGTGGTATAATGTTGCCGAAAATGGACTTAACCTATCTGAAATGGCGTAGGTCGTGTAATGTTGATTCTAGCTGTCGATATAGGCACCGGTACCCAAGATATTTTGCTCTTCGATAGCCAGCGTGAAGTGGAAAACTGTCTCAAGATGGTGATGCCATCTCCTACTGTGCGACTGGCGGATGCCGTTCGCAATGCCACCCGGCGGGGGGATGATGTGCTGCTGGCCGGCGTGCTGATGGGAGGCGGCCCATGCGCCTGGGCTGTGGAAGATCATCTTAGAGCTGGCTACCGCGTCTACGCCACGCCGTCCGCTGCCTGCACCTTCAACGATGACTTGGAAGCGGTGGCCGAAATGGGTATAACTCTGGTTGGCGACGGTGAGGCCAAAGCGCTTAACGGCGACGTGGTCCGGCTGCACATGGCAGACTTCGACTACCAGGCTATCGCCCAAGCCTTTGCGCGTTTTGATGTGAACCTGGATCGCGACCTGGATGGCTTGGCCATTGCTGTCTTTGATCATGGCAACGCACCGCCTGGTGTGAGCGACCGACTCTTCCGCTTCGAGTACCTGGCAGAACGCATCCAGGCTGAAAATCGTCTTTCGGCTTTTGCCTATTTGTCCGAGGACGTGCCTTCCATTATGACCCGTATGCAGGCAGTAGTCGCCAGTGTGCCGCGTGATGACATCCCTGTGTTGCTGATGGACACCGCGCCTGCGGCTGTGCTTGGTGCGCTGCAGGATCCCTCCGTCGGTACACGACGAGCGGCCATTGTAGCCAACGTGGGTAACTTCCATTGTCTGGCCTTTAGGTTAGGAGAAGACGGCATCGAAGGAGTTTTTGAGCACCACACCGGGGAGATCAGCGTGGAACAACTCGAAGCATTCCTCGATCGGCTGGCCGAAGGCAGTCTCACCCACGCGCAGATCTTCGATAGCAATGGTCATGGTGCAGTTCTCTTCGGCAGCTATCCCATCCCGCTCGACACGCGTTACGTTGCCGTCACCGGCCCCCGGCGGAGTCTGCTGCGAGGGTCGCACCATCGCCCTTATTTTGCCACCCCTTTCGGTGATATGATGCTTGCGGGCTGTTATGGCCTGATCCGCGCCTATGGTGATGTGCTGACCGGAGCAGGCGAGGTGATTGATCACGCTCTGGCTGGCGGGGATGGTAAATCGTTATGGTAGGCTCAGTCACGACTCGATCTTCTTTTCTCGAACGTTTGGCAGAGGGCCCCCTGCTCTTTGATGGTGCGATGGGCACTATGTTGCACAGTCAAGGGGCGAGCCTGGATCGCTGCTTCGATGAACTGAACCTCACCCACCCAGCAATGATCATCGATGTACACCAGGCCTATATTGAGGCCGGCGCCCGAGTCGTCGAGACCAACACCTTTGGTGCCAATCGTCTTAAGTTGAGCGAACATGGCCTTCATGACAAGGTGACTGAGATCAACCGCGCTGGTGTAGAATTGGCTCGTCGTGCCGCGGAGGCAAGCTCAGACAAATCAGTGCTGGTCGCCGGGTCGGTGGGCCCGTCTGGTCGACAATTGGCACCTCTGGGACGCTTAAGGCCCGAAGCCGCTCGAGCTGCTTTCCAGGAGCAAGTAGTTGCGCTGGTCGATGCTGCCGTCGACCTGCTCATCTTCGAGACCTTCTCCGATCTGGAGGAGATGGGCGAGGCGGTCCGCGCGGCCCGGGGGATTTGTGGTTTGCCTATCGTCGCTCAGATGACCTTTACGGAGGACCTTCGTACGCCTCTGGGGCATACACCAGAACAGGTACTTGAATTTCTCCATGATCTAGATGTTGATGTCATTGGTGTCAATTGCAGCGTGGGACCGGCTTTGGTATTGCGGGTAATACAGCATATGCGTGAGACTCTCGACTCAGGCAACGGCGTCCCACTCTCGGCACAGCCTAACGCTGGCTGGCCGACTCGGGCCGGAGAGCGCCTGATGTATCCCGCCGCGCCTGAGTACTTCGGTGAGTATGCGTTATCGCTGATTGAGGCCGGCGCGGCTGTTGTCGGTGGTTGCTGTGGCACGACACCTGCGCACGTGGCCGCCATGCGGACTGCGCTCGACAATCCTTTGCGGGCACCCGCGACGATGAAGCTCAGGCCAGCTGCCGAGGCCGAGGTGATAGCTAGTGCCGAAGCTCCTACCGAACTGGCCCAGAAGTTGGCGAGCGGAGAATTCGTCATCGGCGTGGAGATTGATCCGCCTAAAGGCTACGCTGCCGAAAAACTGTTGGCAGCTTCCCGTATGCTACGTGATACCGGTGCTGATGTGATGAACGTGGCTGACAGTCCCATGGCCCGTATGCGGATGAGCGCGTGGGCCGTATGTCATCTCATCCACAGCCGGGTAGGAATGGAAACAGTCCTCCATTTCCCCACTCGGGGACGCAACCTGCTGCGGGTGCAGGGCGACCTATTGGCCGCTCATGCCCTCGGCGTGCGCAATCTGTTTGTGGTAATGGGCGACCCAACTGCAATTGGTGACTATCCATTGGTGACTATCCAGAGGCGATGGACCAATACGACCTGGTTCCCTCCGGTCTCATCCGGCTCATAAAACAAGGTTTTAACCAGGGTGTGGATCATGCTGGCTCTTCCATCGGTCAACCGACCAGCTTTCTGGTGGGTTGCGCTCTGAATCTAAGTGCTACTGACCTCGACCGGGAGGTTAGAGTCCTGCGCAGAAAAATAGAGGCCGGCGCTGACTTTGCTCTGTCGCAGCCGGTATACGACGCTGAGGTGGTGCGTCGCTTCCGCGTGTACTACGAAGAGCGATATGGTCCCTTGCCCTTGCCAATTTTGGTGGGCATCTTGCCTCTCTACGGGATACGACATGCCGAGTTCTTACACAACGAAGTACCTGGCATTTTTGTACCTGACGCTACCCGCGAGCGTATGCGCCGTGCAGGCGAGAATGGTCCGTGGGAAGGGGTGCTTATGGCACGTGAATTGTTGGTCGAGTTGGGGAGTCTGGTGCAGGGAGCATACCTGATACCTGCCTTCAACCACTTCGATCTGGTCGCTGAAATCATCGAGGAGGTTAGATCACCATCCTCAAGGGAAAACCAGCCAGGGCCGACAGAAACGAGACGACTGGAAGGTAGGTGGCTATGAGCTTTGTGATTCGAGTATATACCTCGGCATATATGCTCATCGGGCAGAGCGAGTCCACCAACGCTTTTCTGGGCTGGCTAAATAATCCTAATAAACAAACTCTCGATTTGCTGGAGGCACAGGGGCTCTCGCTGGAGCCGGATGCGGTGTTAGCCAATCTTTCGCAACCTCTAGTTGTTTTGCCCAAGGCACAGATCTTGGCTATTGATTTGGTTAGCCCCGATGCGCAGTCTTCAGTGCAGATGTCTCCTCGCGCGGAACTGTCGGTGCTTTACACTAGGCGGTTCGTGATACAGGCCAACATGCATCCTAGCGGGGACATGCCAGTCAGCAACCTTTTCAACGTCATGGGCGGTGACTTCTTCCCAGTTAGCGATGCCCGATTATATCCTGTCCTTCCTACCCGCAAGCTGCCCACTGATACTGCTCGAGTGTTGATCCTCAATAAATCTTTCGTAGATTTTTATCACCCACGGACGTAGCCACTATGGACGCGCGATTAGAAAGACGTTTGGACGAACATATTCTCGAGGCGCACCGCCATCTCTGTGAGTCAGTAGATGGGGGCACCTTCGAGCAGGCGCAAGATTGGGTGCGCGGATATACCGGCTCTACAGTATCCACGTTTAATCTCCTTCTGCTCCTCAACGACACTGCCCTCTCCGACGATCTGCTTTCTGATACAGCGGCCTATTTTGATGATCAAGGCGTACCCCACGTGGTTGCCTTTGACGAACATCGGCTGCCAGAGGGGGCCAACTATTTGCATTCCTGTAGCTATCAGCCTTTGCCACCATTGCCGGGGATGGTCCTATTAGGCCCATGCCGACGGTTGCGTGTTCATCCGGACCTGGTGATCGAACCTGTGAGAACCAAATCGGAGATCAACGTTTTCTGTCGTCTGATATCAGAGCTGTTTGGTCTGCCGCTGGCTGATACAACTCTCCTTTTCTCCCCAAACCAGCTGCACAATGACGCGATCCGCCACTACGTGGGCTATCTTGAGGGTGTGCCAATTGTAGTGGGTACAGGTGTCTTGGCTGAGGGCATTGTCAGCGTATGGAACCTGGCTACCCACGATGTTGTCCGTCGCCAGAGAGTGGCAACAGCCTTGATGGAGCGTCTGCTGGATGATGCCTGGGACGACGGCTGTGACGCAAGTTTGCTCTATTCGTCACCTATGGCCTACTCCCTGTACCAAAAACTAGGTTACGCGCTTTATACCCAGCGACGTTGCTTCCTGCCTCCTGAATGGTAAGTAAGGAAATAGCAGTTCGAATATACAGTGAATCAAGGAGAAGACAACCATGCCTGTAAATGATATGGTAATACGAATTGGCGGTGAGTCAGGCGAAGGTATTGTAACCATTGGTGAAATCTTCGTGCGCATTGCCGCCTTCTCTGGCCTGGAGGTGTACACCTTCCGTACCTTCCCGGCCGAGATCTTGGGAGGGCACGTGACATTCCAGGCGCGCATCGCTGACAAGCCGGTGCTCTCGCAAGGGGATGATATTGATGTGTTGGTGTCCCTCAACCAAGAGGGTTATGACAAGCACATTGGCGAGTTGAGACCCGGTGGCGTCGTGCTCTATGATAGCACAAGCGCCACACCCACCAGAGAGGAAGATGACGACCTATTGTATGGCATCCCCGTGGATGAATTGGCGCGAAGCATTGACTTTGTTCGAGGTCGAAACCTGATAATGATTGGTGCTATGGTCCAGTTGTTTGGCTTGCCGCTGGACAAGGCAGAGCAGATGGTACGCCGTCGGCTAGGGCGCTTTAAGGACCTGCTGCCCAAGAACCTCGAAGCGCTGAATTTGGGCTACAACTACGCCAGCGAGCATTTTACCCGACGGCCTCCCATTTATCTGGAGCCACCTCTGGAAGAAGCCAAGGAGGGCCTGGTGATGACCGGAAACCAGGCGCTGGCGTTGGGGGCCATCGCTGCTGGCTGCCGAGTCTACGCTGGCTACCCCATCACGCCAGCGACCGACATCATGGAGTTCCTGGCTCGCGAGCTGCCCAAGGTGGGGGGCGTGGTCATACAGGCCGAGGACGAGATAGCCGCTATTAATATGGCCATCGGTGCCTCCTTTGCTGGTGTCCGGGCTATGACGGCCACCTCTGGACCTGGTCTGTCGTTGATGATCGAGGCTATGGGATTGGCCAGTATGACTGAGGTCCCTGTTGTGGTCGTGGACGTGCAACGCGCCGGCCCGGCTACCGGTTTGCCGACCAAGACAGCGCAGGGTGACCTGTATCTGGCACTATACGCTGGTAATGACGACCCACCACGATTCGTCGTCGCTCCCAGTTCGGTAGAGGATTGCTTCTATCAGATAATCAACGCCTTCAATTTAGCCGAGCGTTACCAGACGCCGGTTATTGTGCTTAGCGATCAGGCTCTGGCCCCTCGAGTCGAGACTTGTCAACTCTTCCGGCTCGACCAGGTTGATCTCTTGGATCGAGAGTTGGCTGATCTGGATGGGCATGACGGTTACCAGCGTTTCAAGATCACCGAGACTGGAGTGTCACCTATGGCCATTCCCGGCATGAAAGGGGGACACTACACGGCCGAAGGGCTGGAACATAATGAGAAGGGGAACCCGAACTACACGCCCGATATGCACTCAGCAATGATGGACAAGCGACGGCGCAAGGTCGATACAGCTCGTCAGCAGTTGACGCTGTGGGAAAACGTCGTCGAGGAATGGGGTGATGAAGAGGCGGCCATCGCCATCATGGGTTGGGGCAGCTCGATGGGGCCGGTGCAAGAGGCAATGGCCCGTGCGCAGGCAGCTGGCTACAAGGTGGCAGCCCTATTCCCCAAGGTTCTGCTACCTATGCCCGATCTGCGCATCAAGCGGTTCCTTCGAGGACGCAGGGCTGTTATCATCCCCGAGTTGAACCAACGTGGCCAATTCGCCCGTGTCATCGAGCACCGTTACAGTCACGAGTTGATTCGAGACAGTATTGAGGTGGTTTCTCTCACCAAGTATCAGGGACTGCCCTTCAGGCCGGTTGAAATCTTCGAGAAGATTAAGGAAGTCGCTCAATTGCTCACTGAGCGTGCCAGCATCGACTAGTACCCCTTGATGGGGAACTGGTAGCCTATTCAGTAAATAGCGGAGAAGTATAATATGATCACCCTAACAGAAACGCTCAAGCCAAAAGACCTTAAGAGTGATGTGAAACCTATCTGGTGTCCAGGTTGTGGTGACTTTGGCGT
>WOR8_10005675_pt1 | contig 12000 bp, 8 predicted proteins | sample DeeMarSeWOR38_10_FD_19890 | JGI IMG/M metagenome (IMG submission 19890) | reverse complement strand
TCCAATTGAGGTTAGAAATGGTGATCTAGCCCGGAGGTGTATGCAGAAAGACTCTCCCTCTGACTTGGAAGCTGAGATGGAAGACCTTGCAGTGGAGGTTGAACAACGTGGAGGAAATCTAGAGGACTTAGAGGGTGTGTACCTCGCTGCTGGATATGGAAATCCCCGAGAATCATGGATACAGTTCTGGTACAGAGCCAAGGCACGAGGATTATTGAGATTTGATGTTGAAGAGAAGAAATTGGCAGGTCTTGCTCCTCTCACTCCTCAGGTATGGAGAATGGGGGACCCTATGGAAGAGTTGGACATCGTGCAGTCTCTCCAGGCGTTTCCAGTACTCATTCCAAACATGTCAACACGAAAGTGGCTGAAAGTGACTTCTGAGGGGTTGGAACAATCCAAATCTCTCCCAGACATGCTTTTGGTCATTGACTCTAGTGGCTCAATGACATGGGGGATGTCCTCCAAAACTGTAAGAGGTTCTTATCATACCGCACTTGTAGCTGCTTTTGCGGCCATGGATGTGGCGTTGCGAAGGGGGTCTAGGGTGGCTGCAATCAATTTCTCAAGCGGTAGTAGAGTGAGCAAATGGTCCACCTCCAAAGGTGAAGCAGAACGAATTCTTCTTGCCTATCAGGGTGGGGGTACAGTTGTCCCTGTGAAGAAAATCACAAAGGCTTGCGAATCCGCTGAGTCACAGGTCATGGTTTTGATGATGACTGATGCTGAAATTGCCAATTGGGACAAGTTTGTAGAGTCTTTTCGCTCATTGTCAAAAAAGGGTCACAAGATGTTTCTATTTCATATTGGAGGAAGCAACAAACGGAAGACCAAAACACAAAAAGCTCTAGAAGAAGCCGGTGCAAATGTGTATCCCATCAAATCTGTGAAGGATTTGCCTGGATTGGTCATTAGAGAAGTGCGTCAAGTGTATGTCGAGTAGATTGAATCAATCTATCTCTTCTTGCTCCTCTTCTGTGCTAGGTTGAGGTTGTCCAGTTAGATATGCTTGGATTGATTTGGCTGCAATTCTTCCAGCTCCCATGGCCTCGATGACTGTAGCGGCACCTGTCACGATGTCACCACCAGCCCAGACCTTGTCAACACTGGTTTGGTTGTTCTTGTTGACTTCTATGTAGCCCCATCTATTGAGTTTCAGATCAGGCATTGTCTTTACTAGAAGTGGGTTTGCACCTGCACCAATTGAGATTACTACTTGGTCACAATCAATCTCAAAGTTCGAACCCTCAATTGGGATTGGTCTTCTCCGACCACTAGCATCAGGTTCACCGAGCTCCATTCGGATGCATTCCATTCCCACAACTTTCCCATTTTCTCCAATGATTCGTACTGGGTTTGTTAATAGCTGGAATATGATCCCTTCCTCTTCCGCATGATGGACCTCTTCACCCCTTGCGGGTAGCTGTTCTTTTGCACGACGATAAACGATTGTCACTTCAGCTCCAAGTCTTTTGGCAGTACGTGCCGCATCCATTGCCACATTTCCTCCACCAACAACACATGTGTGCTTCCCTGGTGGTAATGGCGAGTCGTATTCCGGAAACAGATAGCCCTTCATTAGATTGGATCTTGTCAGGTATTCATTGGCTGAGAATACACCATTAAGTTCTTCCCCTTCAATTCTCATGAATGTAGGAAGTCCGGCACCCACGCCAATGTACACTGCATCATACTCCTCAAGTAGTTCATCCATTGAAACTGACATTCCAACTACTTCATTGAGTCGGATATCAACTCCCTGTTGAGCGAGATAATCTACCTCCGCTCTGACAATCTCCTTTGGTAATCTGAACTCAGGTATACCATAGACAAGAACGCCTCCCGCTTCATGAAGCGCCTCGAAGATTCTAACTTTATGACCTTCTAGTATCAAATCTCCTGCGACAGTAAGCCCTGAGGGACCAGAACCAATCACCGCAACTTTCTTTCCTGTCTGTTTTGGTTTTGGAGGAATCTCCACTAGGTTGTTGTTCCTCTCATAGTCTGCCACAAACCGCTCTAGGGCACCAATAGAAACTCCGCCATATCTCTTGAAGAGAGTACACTCGCCCTCACACTGATTCTCCTGCGGACAGACGCGACCGGTTACAGCTGGCAAAACATTGGTTTCCTTGATGAGCCTCGCAGCTTCAACGAATTTTCCTTCACCAACAAGTTTGATGAACTCAGGAATCTGCACACCTACGGGGCAACCAGAAACACAGGGCTGCTTTCTGCAGTCCAAACATCTCTTTGCTTCTTCCATAGCCTGTTCTGGAGTAAGTCCTAATGGAACCTCCTCGAAGTTTAAGGCACGAGCATGCGGATCTTGTTCTGGCATCTTCGATCTTGGGATCGCCATTCTCTCTTTCGGAGTCAGACCGTCTGATTTTTTACTCATCTAGACCGCCTCCTGTGTCTTTGCAGCTTCTGAAATTGCACCATCCCGTCTACATCTATAGAACTGGTATGCAAGATCCTCTTCACCTTCATAGGCTCTCTTTCTGGCAAAGACCATATCCCAGTCAACCAGATGACCATCGAAGTCCGGGCCGTCTACACATGCAAACTTCGTTTCTCCATCAACAAGGACACGACAAACACCGCACATCCCCGTCCCATCGACCATCAGAGTGTTGAGGCTTACAATTGTTGGAATTCCATAGGGTTTGGTTGCTTCTGCTGACAACATCATCATGAATGTGCATCCTACGAAGTGAGCATGGTCAATCTTCTCTTTTCTAGCCTCGAGGAACTTCATTCCCTCTTTGATGTGTCCTCTTACACCTCTTGATCCATCTGCTGTCACAACAATGATTTCATCCGTGACTTCTCGTAGTTTTTCCTCGTTGTAGACAATGTAAGTTGTACGAGCTTCAAGCATTGCAATTACTTTGTTGCCTGCTTCTTTGAACGCCTTGGCAAGTGGGTAGATGGCTCCAAGTCCGTAACAACCTCCGCCAACAAGAACGGTTCCGTGCTTCTCAATCTTCGTTGGTCTACCAAGTGGCCCCACAACTACATGCACACTCTCACCAGGCTTCATTGCAGTGAGCTTCATTGTTGAAACCCCTGCTTCTTGGTAGAAGATAGTGATTGTTCCAGCTTCAGCATCCCAGTCTGAGAGTGTGAAAGGAACTCGCTCTCCTTCTGAATCAGGGATTATCATGATGAACTGGCCTGGCTGCGCACGAAGTGCTATGTTTGCTGCCTCGACTACAAGTCTATGGACATTAGGAACTACCTCTTCGTTGACTAGAATCTTTCCTGTCATCTTAGACCGCCTCCTTTGATTGACGCTCTCGTTCTTTCTCGACATGTTTCACTAGTTCCTCAAGGCTTAGTCCTGAGGGTTTCGTGTCACGTTGAGGTAGTTTCTCAATGAATCTCGCTAAGTCCTCAATTCTCTCAGCAATTATAGCGCCACGATATAGTGGACACCAGTCACTCTCATGCTTGTCAGCTGGTTTCCACGAGGCTCTTTGAGCTTGACCTCCGATCTCAATGCTTCTTGTGAAGCGTGAGAGCTCATCCCACAAACCGCTTGAGTCAGAGTAATCAAATCCCTTTCCTGAGATCTTCTGACCAATCTCTGTGAATATCTTCCAGTCTTCTCTTGCAGATCCAGGTGGTTTTGCCAATGCTTCCAGTTTCAATGTCCTCAACTCTAGGTTGATGAAAGTACCATTTTCCTCAACAAAGGTTGTAGATGGGAGAATCACTGTTGCTTTGTCAACCCATTTCGAGGGGTATGGTGATTGATAGATTATTGTTGGGACCTTGTCAAAACCTTCAATCGACACTGAACCATCTGCAACATATAGAACATCAAGTTCCCTCTTCATTGCTCGTTTACGCATCTCTAAAAGGTCTAGACCATCTACAAGATTACCTCCACTCCACGACTTCTCAATCAGTGCACTTGTTTCTTTAATTGAAATTGAGGAGGGACCAGGTAACAGTTCTGGTCGAAGTCCCGCTTTGATGACACCAGCTTCGTTGCCCAGAGGGAAAAGAGGAATCAACATTCCCTTGTCACCGGCAATTCTAATCAAGGAGCGTAGAACCTGACCTGGATCCTTTGATTCGAAGATTCTTGACCCAACGATGATTGCTCCTTTTCCATCTTGTATGATTTCTAAAATCCGTTGAGATTGTGATGACTCAATACCAGATATCTTCGAATCACCGTCTGCAATATTCGATAGAGCCTTCTCTAGGTTCTTAGGAGCAAGAGGGACATATTCTCTAGCCCATCTCTGAAGATTTTGACCAGCTTCACACAAAACGATGATGGGCTTGCCATTTTTCAATTCTCTATAAGCAGTCTTCGCCACAACTTGATGTGTCTTGACGAAGTCTCCACCCACGGCAATTATCCAATCAACCTCTTTGAGATAATCTAAACTTCTAATCCTCTTGAAATCCTCGTCTACTGCCATCTCCTTGTGAATCAATGCAGGAAAGTCAGATCCTCTGAAATCAATGTTTGAACTCTTAACAGCGAGCCTTGCTAGTTTAGTGAATGCATAGGCTGATTCCGTACTGAGATTTGGACTTCCAACGAACCCGACTCTCTCAGGATCTGTCTCTGATAGGATTCTTGCAGTTTCACTAATTGCGTCTTCCCACGTGATTGGTATATGTTCACCATTTCTCAACAAATAAGGCGACTTGAGTCTATCAGGCGCATTCACAAGCGATGGAATACAAAATCTCCCTAATACACACATATGATGATAGTTGGGCGGATTCTCTGGCTTTCCTGGACGAGAGCTCATGATTCTCTCCCATTTCAGGTCGAACTCAACTTGACAACCCATGCCACAGAGTGTACAGGTTGTTTCCGCTATTGAATCTGGAGCACCTGTCCACTTCGTCAATCTTGGAAAGAGTGAACCTGTGGGACAGACATCAATACATGCCCCACAGAACCAGCATCCACTATCGATATGTGAACCACCAAATGCAGTGTCGACGCGGCTCTCATGGCCTCTGTTTGCTAATGTTATTGCTGATGTACCTCTCACATCATCACATACTCTGATACATCGTGCGCAGAGAATACAAAGATTATAGTCGCGGTCAAAGAACGGATCATTTCTCTCAACTGGGACTTCCTTGTACTGTGGTTCATAGTCAAGCTCCTTGATTCCAAGATTCTCCACCACACTACGTAAGTCACAGACATATCTGTTTGGACAGGTAGTACACCCTGTGATACTGCCCGATTTGTAGGGTTGGGGCCTATATTCAGTACATCTCTCAGTTTCATCACATATTATGCATGCACTAGGGTGTTCCATTAGAAGAAGTTGTAGTATGTTTCTTTTCAACTCCATCAAATCATCTGTGGAGGTCTTGACCTCCATCCCATCCTTAGCTGCTGTAGTGCAAGCTGGTGGGAATCCTCTCATGCCCTCGACCTGGACGATGCAGAGTCTGCAACCTCCATAGGGCTCGAGTTCGTCATGGTCACATAGTGTTGGGATGTAAATTCCTGCAGCTCGAGCGACATCTAAGATTGACTCACCCTTACCTTCAAACTCGATTTTCTTGCCATCAATGTGAATTGTGGGCATTATTGAGCACCTCCACTTGGTTTGCCATGAGTTGGTACCTTCAACACTGCTTCTGCCTTTGGAGGACAGACCTCAAAACAGGCACCACATTTTATACAGAGGGTTTGGTCAATCGAATGAACTGAGTCCCTCTCTCCTTGGACCGCACCAGTTGGACAGATTCTCTTGCAGGCTGTGCATCCAATGCACTTGTCTGGGTCAATGGTGAATTTCACCAAATTGCGACAGACCATTGATGGACAGAGTTTATCCTTGATGTGGGCTTCGTACTCATCTCGGAAGTATTCTATTGTTGTCAAGACAGGATTTGGTGCATTCTGACCAAGTCCACACAGGGATCCCTTGACAACTGTATCACAGAGTTCAAGGAGCTTTTCGATATCTCCTTCCTCACCTCTTCCTTCACGGATTTTATCTAGAATTCGCAACATCTGTAGAGTGCCCATTCTGCACGGTGTGCACTTTCCACAGGACTCTTGCTGTGTGAATGAAAGAAAGTATCTTGCAACATCCACCATACAGTTGGTTTCATCCATCACAATCATACCACCAGAGCCCATGATTGCCCCAGCTTCTTTCAATGAGTCAAAATCAACTGGGAGGTCAAGTTTGTCTGCTGGAAGGCAACCGCCTGCTGGACCCCCAGTCTGGACCGCCTTGAATGTACGGTCTTCCTTCACTCCTCCGCCAACATCAAAGATGATATTGCGAAGAGTAGCTCCCATTGGGACCTCTACAAGTCCTGTGTTTCTTACCTTACCTGTTAGTGAAAATATTGCAGTTCCAGATGAGCCCTCAGTACCAATTGATTTGAACCACTCCCAGCCTTCACGTAAAATGATCGAGGTGTTTGCCAACGATTTGACATTGTTGATAACTGTGGGCTTTCCCCATAGACCAGACTCTGTTGGAAATGGTGGTCGTGGTCTTGGCATACCTCTCTTACCTTCAATCGAAGCCATGAGTGCGGTTTCCTCGCCACATACAAATGCACCCGCGCCCTCCATGAGATGTATCTCTAAATCATAGTCAGAACCGAGGATGCCCTTCCCCAGATATCCTCTTTCGTAAGAGTCCTTGAGCGCTTTCTTCAATGCCGCAACAGATGATGGGTATTCATGCCGCACATATACATAGGCTTCATCAGCTCCAATCGCATATGCACAAATTGACAAGCCCTCTAAAACTGAATGAGGGTCTGCTGTAAGTATCGACCCGTCCATGAATGCACCAGGATCTCCTTCATCGGCATTGCATATTGCGTACTTCTTGTCTCCTGGAGCATTCCTTCCAAGCTTCCACTTCAAACCAGTTGGAAATCCTGCTCCACCTCTTCCTCGGAGTCCTGATTGTAGAACTTCCTCAACCACCTCTTCTGGAGTCATCTCTTTCAGTGCACGTTCAAGACCACTATAACCCCCCTCTGCAATGTAGTCATCAATGCTACTTGGGTCAATATGTCCTGAGTTCTTCAGGACCACTCTGTGTTGTTTACTATAGAAGGGAATATCCTTGTAGTGTGGAACTCCCTCACCTGTAGGAGATTCGTAGAATAACTCCTCAACCGGTTTGCCATTGACAAAGTGTGATTCAACGATTTTCTCGATATCGTCAGCTTGGACTTTACAATAGAACAACCCTTCGGGTTCAATAGCTATGACTGGTCCCTGCTCACAGAGTCCATGACATCCAATTCTCTTTATCTGGACCTTCTCTCCAAGTTTCCGTTTCTTGACCTGGTCTTTGAGGGCATCATATAGAATGTCGGACTTTGCAGACTCACAGCCAGTTCCTAGACAGACAAGAACTTCCATCTTACTTTGTTCAACCATGGATATCACTTCTCTTTCTGGACCTTATCCAAGAGTCGTTTGAGTGATCTTTGGGTCATCCTACCATGAACTTCATCATCAAGAACTACCGCTGGAGCTAATGCACATGCCCCAACACAGGCAACTCTTTCCAGACTGAATTTCCCATCAGGAGTTGTTTCTCCCGGATTTATACGGAGCTTCTCTGCAATGGTATCAAGAAGCTTCTCTCCTCCACCTACGTGACATGCTGTACCAAGGCACACCTTAATCTCATGTTTTCCGGGTGGATTGAGTCTAAAGTGATTATAGAATGTCGCTACACCGAAGATCTCTTGTTTACTAATCTTCAGTTTCTCAGCAAGCCAATCAACAGCCTCACAAGAAATGTATCCAAATTGCTCCTGAATTTCCTGAAGCATTGGTATTACTTGATGTTGTAGCAACTCTGCAGAGGAAGGTTCGAGCATGAATCCGCCTCGCCAATGGGCGTCATAAAAGCATTGTGAAAGGTCGCAACAACTCAGGAGAAAATTCCGAACAAACTAGAGGAATCCACTTCTTTTATCTCACATGAAACTTCTAACTCATTAGCAATTCTACGAAAGTCGTCCTTTGAGAACGTAGTTGCTACAAAACCATCCTTGCATACAATGGTCCCTCTCACTGTCTTCTCCCTGTCAATTTCTCCCAAGAGCTTCTCTTTAGCTTGGAGCTCAAACCAGCTCAATCTCTCTTCCCATATCTTATCAGAGTAGGTTGAGAATAAACACTTTCCTCCATCTACAGTGATTCTCAGACTCTCTTTGACAAGTTCAACCGGGTTCACTTTGAATGCTGATATTCCATTCTGGATGCATACCACAACATCAAACGAATTGTCCTTGAAACCAGTTGTTCGTGCGTCCATCTGGGCGAGCTGCACTTCTGTCTTCATGTGACCATAGAGTAAGCTGCCTAGTGAGATGTCCAGACCCACGATATTTGGAGTAACTTTTCTAAGTTCTCTCAAGACACGGCCATATCCACATCCAAGTTCCAATATTCTATCTGTAGACTGAGATGAGTTGAGTACAAATTCTATCTCAGCATCAATATATTGGCGAATCCTTGGGGGTGCGATCTCATAGCACTTCTCAAGGTTTCTTGCAGACAGTGTGTCAGTATAGTATTGGCCCATGAATTTTGTTTACAGTTTACCGGAATGAATCTTGCTACTGAGATTCAAAGAAATGAATTGATATAGGGGCACATGCATTTCAAATCAACTCTCCTATGGAGGGAGCGATGCGATGGAAAAGGAACCCATAACCACTGAAGATATGCGAATCCTTGAGTTGAATGCGGAATATCTCGGTATAACCCATAGCATGCTGATGCAGAATGCGGGGAGGGAGGTTGCTCGAGTTATCACAAACACCTCAAAGGTTGCTGGAAAGCATATTGCAATCATTTGTGGCTTGGGAGGAAATGGAGGGGATGGATTTGTCGCAGCAAGATATCTTGACGAAGAGGGGGCTGACGTGGATGTCTACCTCCTTGGTGATGATGAAACAATCAGGAACAAGGATGCGATCCACAACTGGGAAATTCTTCGCAACCTTCATGACATCATAAGTGCAGAACTACCAACAGAATCAGCTGTGAAATCCTGCAGAGCCCTCAAAGATGCTGACATTCTAGTCGATGCGATAATGGGATTTGGTCTTCGCTCCAAACTCAGAGAGCCTTTACTCACAGCTGTGAAAATGTTCAACAAATCCACGGCAGTGAAATATGCAATCGATATCCCAAGTGGTATCGACTCGGAAACTGGTGAAGTTCATGGTGCTGCAGTAAAGTCTGATCGCACCATTGCACTTCACGCTCCTAAAATTGGAATGACAAAAGCAAAGGAATTCGTTGGGAAACTCCACATCGTTTCGATTGGAATTCCAAAAGAGGCAAAGTACACCTGTGGACCTGGTGACTTGAGGCTGTTCAAACAGCTACGTGACCTCCACTCAAAGAAGGGGGACTATGGTCGTATTCTCGTGGTTGGAGGGAGTGATGTCTACTCAGGAGCACCCGCCCTTGCAGGGATGGCTGCCCTGAGGACAGGTGCTGACTTAGTGAGTGTGTTAGCCCCAGAGCCTGTTGTTTCAGCAATCAGGTCATATAGTCCGAACCTCATGGTGACAACTCTTGGGACTCGAGTTCTACTCCCAGAAACAGTAGAAACTGTCATAGAACAAGCAACAAACAAGAATGTTGTTGCCCTAGGTCCTGGCTTGGGCCTTGAACAACTGACAAAGGTGGCTGTGACCTCCATTGTTGAGAAACTCGTTAATATGAAGACCCCTCTAGTTCTTGATGCTGATGGTCTAAAAGCTCTAGCTTCATCTGAGCTCAAACTTAATCCTGACTTGACAGTGTTGACTCCTCACTGGGGTGAGTTGTCTATCCTCATGGATGAAGATCTAGGTGATGATACACTTCTGCCTAATAGGGTGAACCAAGCAACCGCTTGTGCGAAGAAATACAACTCGGTTGTATTGCTTAAGGGTCCAGTTGATGTCATAGCCACTCCTACTGGACAGTTCAAATTGAATAGGACTGGAGTTCCTGCAATGACTGTCGGGGGGACAGGCGATGTGTTAACTGGAATTGTAGCTGCGTTGCTAGCGACTGACCAGACAGCGTTTCGGGCTGCGAATGCAGCTGCCTTCGTTTCTGGAATGGCTGGAGAAATCGCCTTCGATGAACGAGGAGATCATATTGTCGCAACTGATTGCATTGAGAATATCTATCGTGTATTTGACTTGTGATAGGACAACCTATCCTACGGCTTGATTATTGGCATCTCTTCAAGTAGGTTTCTTGCTATCTTCCTGTTTTCATCGTTCACTGGTATCCAGACAATCCCGACATCGGGCTGACCATAGAGAACAACTGAATCATCAGGTGCAAGGAGGACCGCTGGGAATCCCATCAGGTCTTCCTCCCCTTCCACGAGAATCAAGGAGTTTGCATCGTCGTGAATAGCAGTGTCGATGACTGACCATGCTTCTGGGTAGATCGCAGCTTGTGGATTGAATATAGTATAGATTCGTTCAGCGGTGAACTGTTCTTCGAAAGGACCTCTCTTGGTTATTCCGTCTACAACCATCACCTTTGGTATGTAGTCCTCTTTCAATAGTGTACTTGCAGTAACATCTCCAACTGCGATCACGCAATCCGGTGCTTCCTCTAGAATCTTTCTTACCACACGCTTCTCCGGAGGACCATCTTTCTCATTGAACACTTCTCCCTTTGGCGTCTTCAAACCTGCTCTTCCTTCGAGTTGTAGTTCCCGTGGGGGCTCTTTTGTACCTCTTAGGCGTCGTCCGTCCCTGTCTATCTCTCCTAATCTTATTCTTGCTGATGCCAGCTTTTCGCCATCATGTGCACGTACAGGCTTCAGATATTCTATTGTGTCATTGACTGCCATTTTCTCTTTTCGAATATTGAGTGCACCCGACTCAATCTCGGTGCAACAGGGGCCCTCATACATCACAAAGGTGGTATCACCCTCGATTGACAGTAGATCATCAAACTTGCTGACTGATTGCACTGAAACCACATCATCAAGTCTTACACTCTGAATGAATTTTCTTAGGTTCGCTTCTCGAAGTTCAATTGGTTGGATGAGTGCTTCAAGTTCAAGCCCTGAACCGACCAGCTCGCCTCCAGTAACGCAAGCGACAGGGTATGGCATCTCTGAAAGTCTGTCAACCATGATCTGATGACCGATATGAAACCGGTCGAACAAGTTGAGACCCCAGGTGCCAGGCATCTTTTTCATACCAATCCTTCAACCATTTGGAACATTTAATATCCTCGTTTAACCTCTAAATCATATCATACTGATAAGTGGCAATGGTGAAGATACTAGCAGTCGCAGATGTTCATAGCCCAAGGTACCTCGACGAGTTTGCAAAAGCTCTTGCTCAACACGAGCAGCCAGATGTGTTCTTGCTTGCAGGGGATATGATAAATCGTGGAAACGCAGAGGAGTACACTAATGTACTAGACACTGTTGAGAAGGTGTTAGGTACCGACTTTCCAGTCATTGGTTGTTTTGGTAATGAAGAATACAGTGAGGTTCGGAAAGAAATCATTTCTATTGTTGGAGACAGGATGATCTTCCTTGATGAGAAATCAACCATTTTGGATTCCAACGCACTGAAGGTTGGCATTGTAGGAACACAGGGGTCTCTCGACAAAGCAACAAGCTGGCAACGAAGAAACATCCCTAGTGTGAAGGGTGTGTTCAAGAGACGGGCAAAGAGAGCTGCGTCACTTCTAAAGAAAATGAAGGACAAGGTTGACTATAGGATTCTCCTGATGCACTATAGCCCTTGTCTAGAAACCTGTGAGGGGGAGGACACCAAAGCGTTCTCTTGGTTGGGGAGTAGGAAGTTCTACAGTGTGGTTGTTGAACATCAACCAGACCTTGTCATTCATGGACATGTTCACAACTCGACCAGACATGAGGTATCTATAGGAACCGCTATCGTCAGGAACGTTGCATTACCCGCAGTTGGCTCTATCACTGAGTTAAATATCTGGGATACAGAAATTGCATG
>WOR8_10008545_pt1 | contig 12004 bp, 11 predicted proteins | sample DeeMarSeWOR38_10_FD_19890 | JGI IMG/M metagenome (IMG submission 19890) | reverse complement strand
GGCCGATGATGACGCTCATGGCGTAATCCAGATACGATTTTTTCATTTCTTTTTCGATGCTGATTTCAGCATGATTTTCGCTTTGATACATCTTTACTCCAGAACTAAACGTTATTGGTTATTTGTTATTGGTTATTTTATATAGGTTTCAGGTGTCGGGTGTCAGGTGTCAGAGCACCATGAATCATTCCGAAACTTGAAATTTAACTGGCACTGTTTCGAGGCTAACGGCTTCAAAAAGCATTTAACACTCGGGCCAAATGCCGACACTGTCATCTGCTTGCTGACACCTGAACACTGAAACCTGACACCTGCCTTTAGCGACCCTGTTCGATCATCTGTTGATAACTTGCCTGATAGATTTCCGCCAGGGTTAAAAACGCGGTCACCACCAGAGGGCCGTAGATTATACCGAGGATACCGAACAGTTTCAATCCGCCAATTATGGAAAGAAACACAATTAAGGTATGCATTCGCACCCGTTGACCGACCAGCCTGGGTTTGAAAAAATATTCGATAAAGCTTGAAAGGACGATATAAAAAATCAGAAAAAAGATACCGGCGCCGATGCGCCCCTGCAGAAACAACAACGCTGCGGCCGGCACAAATACGCCGCCGATGCCCAGAATCGGCAAAAAGGCCAGCAGCCCCATGATGACCCCCCACAGAAATGCTGATTTTAGCCCAAAGAGGGCAAACACAATTCCGCCCAGAGTACCCTGTATCAGCCCGCCCAAGCCATTGCCTAAAAGTATGGCCGCGGCAATGTCTTTGAATTTTTGAATCAATTTTTGGTCCTGATCCTCAGGCAAGGGAGACAGTTTGCCGATAAAAGACATCAAACGCCCGCTGTCAACTAACAGATAAAAGGTAACCAGCAGCATAAAAAAGAAATTGACGATAAATTTGAGCACATTGGTCGTAATGGCCCGTGCCTGCTCATACAAAAAGAGCCCCACCACCCTGCCCACTTCGGCAATCGCCCGATTGAGCTGTTCAGCGGTGATCTGGATTTTAAATTTGGCAAGAAACTCATTGATCATTCCAAATAAGTCGCTTTTTTCAAGCAGTTCCATGATGGGCTTGCTTTGCAGGGCCGCTTTGGCGGTTAAATAGAATTCCCAGGCTTCATTGGCTAAAACCCCGATGAAAAAGGAAAGCGGTAAAAAAAGAACCAAAAATATCAGAAAACACGTCAAAATCGAGGCAAAAGTCGAGTTTAGTTTCTGATTCAAGAAATTATAAACCGGAGAAAAAACACCGGTAACCACGATAGCCAGAATGATGACCGACACAAATGGCCAAAGAAGCCACCCCATCAACAAACAAGATACAATAAATACAGCCAGAAAGAACCACAGAATCATATCCCGGGAGCCTTGATTGCTCACATTACCTCCACGATAAAAAGTTTAACGCAAGGCGTCATGACCGCATTTAATTAAACGGGTATCCTTTGAATCAGGATACACGAGGAATACCCTAAGCTGATCGTTTCAAATTTTATAAATGGGGATGCACGCTCATTCAAACGCGCCTCAACACTAAGCTGTTGCCCGTATCACACGGCTGGCCATTGCAATGATGATACGCAAGAGAGGGCTCTTGTAAGATTTTAGGACAGGCTTTTTATCTGGCGACAAACCCTCCGGCTGCAAAAATAAGAAGGGTTTCATAAATAAAAACAGGGGTCCAGCTGTCAAAGATGGCATAAACAATACCGCCGCCAATGATTGCCGGTACGGCGCAAAAAACCAAAACACCTAACTTTCGGCTGACGTTCATTCGTGTTGAACCTCCTTTTTAACTAAAAAGCTTTTGGAGAAAAAACATCTCCCAACCGACGGCTTATGGGGCAAAAAAATCCAATATTTTCAAAGGGATTGATAGCCCAGAATTCAACTAACTATTAGCAATTATTAGAAAAAAAGTAAAGAAAAAAGTGTTGAAAACTCGATTTTTCTTTAAAAAGGGTGTCGGGTGGCAGATGCAAGAATTTAACGTTCGACAATCATTGCCATTCCCATACCGCCACCGATGCACATCGTAAATAGTCCGGTATTGTAACCGTTACGTTGCATATGGTTCATACCCGTAACCATCTGACGGGCGCCGGTGCAGCCAATGGGATGGCCCAGTGAAATACCGCTGCCCAGCTCATTGGGACGATCGTTTTCAATACCCAGCTCACGCATACACCCAATCGCCTGGGCGGCGAAGGCTTCATTGAGTTCAATCATGTTGATGTCTCCCAGGGACATCCCGGCTGCCGTTAAGGCTTTTCTGATAGCGGGTACGGGCCCCAGTCCCATATAGGCCGGGTCCACACCGCCCGAAGCAAATGCTTTGATTTTAACAATGGGCTCCAGAGATAGTGCTTTGGCTTTCTCGGCACTCATTAATAGAACCGCAGCAGCCGCATCATTGATACCGGAGGCATTTCCGGCCGTCACCGTCCCATCCTTTTTGAATGCCGGCCTTAACTTGCCCATTTTCTCCATATTCGTGTCCATGGGACGCTCATCGGCATCAAAAACGGTTTCACCCTTGCGGGTTTTTATGATGACCGGCGCAATTTCCTTGGCAAAGAGGCCTTCTAAAATCGCCGATCGCGCACGGGTGTGACTGAGAACCCCCAGCTCATCCTGCTCCTGCCGGCTGATATCATATAAAGAGGCGATCGCTTCTGCCGTGTTGCCCATGTGATATCCGTAAAAGATTTCCCACAGTCCATCAAAAACCATCAGATCCAAAACATCACCGACTCCGGTCAACTCCATGCGGTGACCCCAGCGAGCCTTGGGCAATGCCATTGGCGCCAGACTCATATTTTCCTGCCCGCCGGCCAGAATCACCTCTGCCTGCCCCAGCATGATAGCAGAGGCGCCCAGCGCAATCGCCTTTAGACCAGAACCGCATACCTTATTTATGGTATATGCCGGCGTTTCCTTGGGAATTCCGGCACCGATCATGGCCTGCCGCGCCGGGTTCTGGCCCTGGGCTGCCTGGAGCACTTTCAAGTTCGATAAGGCCCTGATCTTTGAGTTTGTCCGGAGCCGCATCCTGCATGGCTGCGCTCGAAACCGGTCTTAAATCCACCCGTTTAAAGACATCTTTCATGACCACGGCGCCTAATTGGGTCACCGGAACCTCTTTTAACCCGCCGCCAAATGTTCCAATCGCCGTTCTCGATCCGCTGACAATGACAACTTCTTTCATGCTGAAACCTCCTTAATTTGCTTAACAAAAACGCGAAAAGAGTTTATAACACGGAAAAGAAGCCAAGGTCAACGGAGATAACATGTGTTTGATTCTTTTTTCCTACAAGTTGCATTCTAATTACCGATTGATACTGGCGGCCAACCGGGATGAATTTTATAACCGCCCGACCGCTTCCCTGGATTACTGGCCAGACCATCCCGCCGTGCTGGCCGGGCGCGATTTAAAAGGCAACGGCACCTGGCTCGGGATTACCCAATCCGGGCGCCTCGCGGCCATAACCAACTACCGGGAGCCGGCCGCGCACATGAAAAATGCACCTTCACGCGGTATGCTCATTAGCGATTTTCTGACCGGAAACGCATCCCCGGAGCATTATCTTAAAGCCGTCAGCAAAAAACGTGAGGTCTACAATGGATTTAATTTAATCGCCGGCGATCCGTCCGGACTCTATTATTATTCGAATCGGGCCCGCCGCGTCCGCCAATTGCGCCCCGGGCTTTACGGTATCAGCAACCATCTGATAGACACCGCCTGGCCCAAGATTCAAAGAGGCAAAGGCCTGCTGAAAGGCCAGCTGAGCGGCCGCGAAAAAATCGATATTGAAAAAATATGGGGAATTCTTGCCGACCGATCGCTGCCGGCGGATACGGCCTTACCGGACACCGGTGTGGGGTTGGAATGGGAACGGATTTTAGCGCCGCTGTTCATCCGCAGCCCGGATTACGGGACGCGCTCCTCATCGATTGTCCTGATGGAATATTCCGGTCAGATAACCTTTATGGAACGCACTTTTGTAAATACCGCCAGTAGCGCAGGGGACGGAGAAACCGTAACGTACAGATTTAAGGTAAAACAATAATCCAGGGATCGGGGAGTTTTGTCCTTCCCGCCCCATCACTTCATCTACTTTATTTTTTTGGCCTTTGAATTCCGTATCAGCTGCCGCCACTTATCGAGTCTTTCTTTAATGGTCTTTTCAAAGCCCCTGTTGGTTGGGGAGTAAAAGTGCTGCCCTTTGAGCTTATCCGGCAAATGCTCCTGGGCCACAACGGCGTCCCGGTAGTTGTGGGCATATTTATAATCTTTGCCGTAGCCAAGATCTTTCATCAGCCGGGTGGGTGCATTGCGGATATGAAACGGCACCGGCAGGGATCCTGTTTCTTTGACAACGCGGTTGACCTGGCCAAAAGCCGCATAAATGCTGTTGCTTTTTGGCGCTGTCGCCAGATAGACGGCCGCCTGGGCAAGGGCCAGCTCACCTTCCGGATGCCCCAGGAATTTAAAAGCTTCCATGGCGCTCAGCGCAATGCCGAGTGCATCCGGGTCGGCGTTGCCGATATCTTCCGAGGCAAAGCGCACCATTCGGCGGGCAATGTAAAACGGATCTTCTCCGGCCGCCAGCATGCGCGCCAACCAGTAAAGGGCCGCATCCGGATCGCTGCCCCTCAGGCTTTTGTGAAGTGCCGAGATGATATTGTAATGTTCCTCGCCACCTTTGTCATAGACCAGTGCCTTTTTCTGGATGGCGGTTTCTAAATCCTTTAAGGTAATGTTGCCGCCGGTTGTCGAACTCCCGGGTTTTTGTTTTGACAGCACCAGCGAAGCCGCAACCTCCAGGCTGTTTAACGCCACCCGTCCATCGCCATCTGCTAGGCGTATGATATAATCCCGTGCTTGCGGATCGAGTCGGAGGTTTCGGTCCCCCAGCCCTCGTGATTCGTCATTTAATGTCTGTTCAATGATAGCGGAAATGTCTTCCTCGGTCAGCCGGTTCAACGTGATCACCCGGCAGCGGGACAACAACGGGGCGATAACTTCAAACGAGGGATTTTCGGTGGTGGCTCCGATCAGTGTGATAAGGCCGCTTTCCACATGATGCAGAAATGCATCTTGCTGGGCTTTGTTAAATCGATGGATTTCATCGACAAACAGAATCGTTCGTTTGCGGTGAATTTGCTGCTGATTTCGGGCTTCTGCAATAACCGCGCGTATTTCTTTGACGCCGGAAAGCACCGCAGAAAAATGAACAAAGTAGGACCGGGTTTCCCCGGCGATAATGCGGGCCAGCGTTGTTTTGCCGCAACCCGGGGGCCCCCAGAATAACATGGAAAAAATTCGATCTTCTTCAATCGCGTGCCGAATCAGAGACCCCGCGCCCACGACATGATCCTGGCCGACAAACTCACCGATATTGCGCGGCCGCATCCGCTCCGCCAACGGCCTGGTCGTTTCCGCCGCTTTTTGGGCGTGATAATCGAAAATATCCATGAAAAATACCTTCGGTATTAAATGAGCGCTTCGCTTGAGGAGCGTTCCTTATTGATCGGAACTTGAAGACCGGCCTCGCGGCCTTGATGATTAAAGAAACGCTCCTAAAGGCCTATAGGGCCGCTCAAGAAAATACTATTTTTAAAAATAAGACCCGCGATAAAAGTTCACCCGCCTTGGTTTTATTTTTTGCCTCTCCTTTTTTTACGATTTTCGCGCTGGCGGAACAGGATTCGAAGCGGTGTTTTATCCAGACCCGCCTGTGCACGGATTTGATTGATTAAAAAACGTTTATAGGAAAAATGGACCGCCTCCGGATAGTTGACGAAGCAAACAAATGTGGGCGGTCCGGTGCTTACCTGAGTGGTGTAATAAAATTTAATCGGATTCCCGCGATGAAGCGGCGGGGGATTTTTCGCCATTGATGTTTCCAGGATCCGATTCAGTTGTCCGGTACCAATTCGCTGTGCATACTGATAGTATACATCGTCAACCAATTTAAAGATTTTTACCACCCGCTGGCCCGTCAGGGCCGATATGGTCATGGCCGGCGCAAAGCTCAGAAATTTGGCCTGCATCCGCAATTCATCCATGTATTTTTTTACGGTATGGGTGTCTTTTTCCAAAAGATCCCACTTGTTCAGCAAAAAGATACAACCGCATCCACGTTCAAATGCATACCCGGCAATACTGATATCCTGCTCGGTAATTCCCTCGCTGGCATCCAGCACAATAAGCGCGACATCGCAACGATCCAGGCTCCGCAGTGCTTTGATGATCGAGAATTTTTCAATTTTCTGGCTGACTTTCCCCTTGCGGCGAATACCGGCCGTGTCAATCAGCAGATAAGCTTTACCGTCCACCCGGCACAGAGAGTCAATCGCATCGCGGGTGGTTCCCGGTTGATCACTGACCAGGTGACGTTCCTGGCCTAATATGCGATTGATCAATGAAGATTTGCCGACATTGGGCCGGCCGACCACCGCCAGGCCGATGGTGCCTTCAGCCGCCTCCCGGCCCGATCCCTTATCGATTGCGGCAAGCCCGGCAACCAGGGCATCGAGAAAATCGGTTATCCCGTAACGATGCTCAGCCGATATCGGAAACAGCGGCTCAATACCCAGGCTGTAGAAATCCGACACCTGGGCTTCCTGTTCTTCGCCATCTATTTTGTTCACGGCATAAAACACCGGCTTTTCGGTGATGCGCAGGAGTTCGACAATATCCCGGTCAAACGGGGAAATACCCCCTTTGCCGTCCAGCAGCAAAATGATCACATCGGCATCTTTAATGGCCTGGAGAACCTGGAAGCGAATTCCATCAGAAAACGCGTCCCCTTCGGTAAAGCCGCCGGTATCCACGAGGGTAAATTCAACTTCGTTCCAGGTTGCGTCCCGGTAATGACGGTCACGGGTAACCCCGGGAAAATCATCCACCAAGGCATCTTTGGTGTGGGTGACCCGATTGAATAGAGTGGATTTACCGGCATTGGGACGGCCGACAATGGCAACAATGGGTTTCATGATAAATTTTATTGCATAAAATTTATATTATTTTTCAAATCTATTATCTAAAAGAAGATTGACAATTTGCCTATTCTTTTTTCACCCCCACTTAACCGCTCCCATCCGAAGATGGAAGCGACTTATCTTCCCTCCCCTGTTGGGAGGGATAAAGGGAGGGGGTAAAATGGCGCTCAACCTATTATGGGCCATAGATCCAAAATTTATACTCTATTTAAACTGCTAACCACAACAACGCCTATGGGCTACATTTAGGGCTTATTGCGCGAAATTGCAAGAATTTCATATGGGGAATAAAAGGAACATATTACAGACATCTAATAATGATTTTATAAAGCGGATGCAGGAAAGGCGGCGGTGCCCTTGCCGGCTCATGCCGGAAAACGACAACTCATGGCCCCAGGAGGACCAATCAGGCCGGAAAACGACCAGTCGTGCCAGGGGGGGGACAGATAGGAGATAAATTAGAGGCAGTACCTCAAGAAGATGCTGAGCTGGATTATTTGTGGGATATCAGCAATTCCAGATCGGCTTTATCCTGAATCCGATCGGATAATTTTTTGGACTCAATCAGATTTTGACGATCAATGTAATTAACGGTCTGTCGCCCGTAAGATCCGGTGACACGTTCGCGCCAAACCTTATTAAAATCCAATCCCTTTATGGACGTCATGATATCAATTCGAACAGGTTCATACCCCAGCTGAATGATGTTCCCCTCAGCTACCAGATCTTCAATATTTAGATTCAAGGAGCCAAACCCGAATTCATTCAGTACATTCATGATTTTCTTAGCATTGTCGGTGCTGGCCTCGACCAATATATCCATGTCTTTTGTGTATCGCGGATGAGCATGAAACGCTAACGCAAACGCTCCGATAACACAATAGCGGACCTTATGCTTGTTTAATAACGCTAAGAACTCTTCGTAATCTTTTTCCGTCTTCACGAAACTTCAATCCCGTGGATTTAAAATGCATTTCGCGCAGCAGCTGAACGGTTTCGACGCGCACTTCACTTGAAAGACCCTCATAATATTGGGTTTCAAATCTATTGGCCTCTTCAAAGGAGCTGGCCTTGTTGATCCAAATTCCATTCATGTAGAGATATTACCATTCAGATGTTTTAAAAGCAACCGGCCGCAGACCGGAAGCGGCGGGTCGCACAAAAGGCTCCCCGGATATACATATCACCGGGCACCGGGGGAAAGGTGGCGTTCAAAATTTGATGTGGATAAAAATGTGATCGTCATTAACAACGGACATAGAGACTTCGTGTACGCCGGCAAACAAAAGAGTCGTAAGCTTCGCTATATATGCCGCCTGTTTTGTAAAGAACTGATTCGTCACAATTTCCCCGGGCTTCAAACCGATGCACTTTTAGAAGTGAATATGTGAAAAGTTAGGTGTTAAAAATCAAGTTTGTGCATATCGCTTATGGGATATCACAAAATTTTGGTTAGGATTTATTTTGCATCTCAGTTGGAGTTATCCAAGTAAGAAGCAAGACCGTTTTTGGATCCTGCCTTCTGATACATAGCCCCAATTATTTATTCGTAAATAGCTAATTCCAGAATAACTCGCCATTAAATACTGGCGCATATTTTTCTAAATCTTTTGAGACAATATTCTTCAGGAAAACTTCCATCATACCGTTTCAGGCTTAATAAACCAAAAATAACCAAACCCAGCGGCCAAAAACACGTAAATAACGACAGCCGACCACCCAAATGCAGTGAATGTTCCACTAAGAGTTCCCATTAAAGACACAATCAGCCCGACTACATCGGCAATAAACAATGCTTTAACGATGGCTTGTTTGGCCTCCGATGGGGGCGCATTTGCGGCAAAAGCGGTTATCAGGCCCACTGCAAGTAATCCCCAACCAAAATAACGTGCTGTGAGGATGACTTCTGCAGTTGGGGTCTCGGTGACAAAATAAAATGAAAACATTGTCTTCGGAATAAGCAATTCACCAAATGCATAGGCTAACGCAAGGATAGCGTTGATGATAAATAAATGCTTTAATTTCATAATGTGCCCTCCTTTTTTATTGGATAATTAGTAACCAATTTCTACATGCAATTTATATCCCTAAAACAAGTCAATAATTCATTTCCCTTGCCAGAAAGCCAAATATCACCCAACTACCGATATATTGAGATAAATCTAAACTTTGCCCAAAGTACAGATATGCCGAAAAAACACAAATATCTTTGGACCTTAAAAAGTGCCGATATGTTGGAGATACCCAACGTTTTGGAACTACCAAAAAATCTTTAGTATATAGCATTTTTAAATTGCGGTCTTTAGTTACCACAGTCTTCAAACGTCTCTGTTAATTGTTTCCCATTACCGTCCCAGTTAATTACATAGCCGTCATTACGCATGTTGGTATCTTTTTTGTAATCAGGATGGTAAACTATGCCAATATGTGTCAATTTATAAGGGATTTCAAAATATTTAAAATCAGTTTCTAAAACCAGTCCCCTCTTTACCCTTTGGGTCTTGCCAGCACCAATTATGAAATCTGTGGCGGCGCTACATTCCGTATACGGGTCGAGTTCCTTATAACGGGCATAATCATGATTCGTGCGGCCAAAGCCAACCAAACGTAAACCAGAAGTAATCATCATATCATAAGGATCCTCAGCTGTTACATATCTGTAGCAAACATCCTTGCTACCAGGATTATGAATGTATGGGTAGACTAACAATTTACCACTATGTCCCTCTATAGGTGCATCATAGCAAAATCCTACGGGTTCCAAATCATAATCTCTTTCCGGGGATCCTTTAACTTGAACCTCTGAACATCCATATATACATAAACACATAGTGACGGCCGCAAGAGCTAAAGCTATTATACATTTTTTCATAATCGACCTCCTTTCGCTAATAAAATAGCCAAGCAACTTTGCTCAGCTACTTGGCTATTTAAACGGAACACCTAACATAATACCCCACATATCATGCAGATGAATATGGATTTGACTTAAATTACGAGCTTATAGTTCCTTTAGCTAAAATTCGGTGTTACTAAATGGTATCGGTGAGTGTGGTGTTCAGACTAACAAGAGGCCGGCCGAGAAGGAGGTATTTTACAGCAACTGTGTCGGTTTCAAGGTGAGGTCATGTGTCGAAGTGAGAATCTTTACAATGTAAACTATAAAAAACAGTTTTCTGTGTCAATTAAAAAATCTGCACCAATATCTGCGAATATGCAAAGTACATATACATTGAGATGATCGGTAGTTTATGATAAATGGCGATATCTAATAAATGATCACATAAAAATCGTGTTTTTTCGATACCTGCAATCTTGATTGCCAGAATCAAAACGCTCTAAAAAAAGATAACAGGTTTTTCCGGTAAATATCAAGGCAGGGGGTTACAAGGTAGGATTATTGGGAGAAAGTGTCTACTTTCAGTACTCTTGCGCCACCGATCTTTGGCGGATAAGCTCACTTTAGCTGCTTATTTTAGGGGCTTTGGGTCGCAGAAGCGCTTCAACCACATTACGCACATATTGCTCGTCGGAAATTCCGTCGATGGCTTCTTGCGGAAAGCTTACAATGCTTTTGAAATAACCGCTGAGCTCATGGAAAAGCTCAACCCGGGCCCGGGGCTCCAGGTCATTGCGTCGCACGATCGATTCAACCGCAATCTGGGCCTCTAAAGGCGAGACATTCTGCCTGAGACGGGCTTCTATATGCGGATATTCCCGGAAGGAATTGTACTTGCTCTCTAAAAGCTGCTTCAAGTCCGGTTCGGCAATAAGAGGACTCCAGACCACAATGGTATTGGCCGCAAAATCTCCCAGGCGTTGCGCGCGCTTATTAATCAGGCATGCCAGACCGCCAACCAGATACAACGCCGGCAAACTGTCGACAAATCTTAACAGATTCCGGATGACAACCTGGCTGAATTGAAGCCGCAGGCCCTGTTCATCCATAACTCTGAGCCGCAAAAGCCGTTTGCCCAGTGTCTGACCATGCCAGTACCACTCCGTTAAAATGCCGTAGCCGATCGAAACAATAAAAAACCCGATAATATTGGCCGCCATTGCCAGATCACGGCTGAGAATACCCAGGAGCCCGAAAACCACATTTAATATCGTAATGAGGGCAAAAATCGTCCCCAGATCGATTGCCCAGGCCAGAAAGCGTGTAATCGGCCCCGCGAGCAGCAGCGAGAATTCGATCCCTTCGGGGGTTCTAAGCACCAGTATGTTGGTCCTATCGGTCACTATAGCATTCCCTATCAATGCGGTGCAAAGCAACAAATGATCTAAAATGTAAAATGCCTAAAATGATCTAAAATATAAAAAAATATTTATATCGTGCATTAATCGTCTACTTGCTTCCTATAGATGTGAACAGGGCAAGTAGCTCACTGCATTCATCATAATCGGCCTTTATTTCCTCCCAGGTTAACCATTTTATTTCTGCAATTACTTCTAACCAGAATTGGGTTTCACTTGCTTCACTTTCACATATTTTTATTTTGTTTCTAAAATCTGCTTTACTTCTCGCTCGATTGGCTTCTCGGTAATTGGCGCCAACCGAAGTTCCGGCCTTTGTGAGTTGATTTCTAACAACTCGTCCCTCAGGAGTATTAGGCAATTTTGCTGATATCTTTATTATCCTAACAGCAAATCGTCGCGTTCGTTTCTCAAGGTCTCTGGCAAATTTCTTACGATTCATAAATTTCCCTTTTAAATTTTAGGCATTTTAGATCATTTTAGATCATTTTAGGCATTTAGATTTTCTGATTTTCTGCCGGCCATCCCCAGAAACAACGCCAGAATAATCAATTCAAAAACGCCGAATCCAATTTTGACCGCATAGGGCATGACCGGCTCATGATATTGTGAAAAAAAGGCTTCAATAATTCCAGCCCATACCAGCATCAGGGCCACGCCGGATATGAGCGTCACCAGATCATTGGATATTTTGCGCAGCCGCATTCGCAAAGATATCGGTTTGCCCC
>WOR8_10005671_pt1 | contig 12007 bp, 9 predicted proteins | sample DeeMarSeWOR38_10_FD_19890 | JGI IMG/M metagenome (IMG submission 19890) | reverse complement strand
CCTGCGAGCGAAACTGTCCCGCAACAGCTTCGAATGAGTGGGACCTCGGACTCGGAGAGAGGAAGGCAGTGTACAAGCCATTCCCTCAGGCTGTCCCAGGTGTGTTCTTCCTTGACAGGGAGTCATGTCTTCATTGGACGGAAGGATGCACAATCTGTAAGGAGAAGTGTCCACGTGATGCGATTTCGTTCGAGGTGGAAGAGGAGAAGATTGAGATCACTGTCGGTGCGGTTGTTGCTGCAACTGGATTCGAAGAGATGAACCTCAGTGAGCTCCCTGAGTACGGTGGAGGGAAGTTCACAAACGTGTTGACTGCAGGTCAGTATGGTCGTCTGCTCAGCCTCGTAGGTCCGACTGAAGGGAAGATACTCCTCCCTCCAAAGTTCGAGAAGGTGCCCAAACGTATTGCATACGTCAACTGTGCTGGTTCAAGAGACGAGAACCATCGATCTTGGTGTTGTAACTTTGGGTGCATGTACACGCTGAGACATGCTGAAATGACCCATAGACTGTACCCTGAAGAAATCGAGCAGTGGATAATCTATCACGAGCTCAGAGCCGGTGGAAAGGAATACGAGCAGTTCTACAGAAGAGTACGAGAGAGTGGAGTAAGGTTTGTACGAGGTTTCCCAAGCGACATGGTGGAGGAAATGGACGGAAGTGTTTCCTTCTCTGTGTTTGATCAAGGAACAGGGACTCTCCTACGCCTGAATTTCGATTTGGTTGTACTGACCATGGCCATTGATCCATCCCACGGAGCGGCACATCTGGCTCACACGATAGGAGTGGACAGAAGTGAAGGCGGTTTCATGAAAGAGCTACATCCAAAACTCGAGCCCGTGAACACAAAGTCCCGAGGTGTGTTTATCGCAGGAGCCTGCCAGAGTCCCAAAGACATACCCGCCAGTGTGGCTGATGGAAAAGCAGCTGCCAGTGCAGCAGCCTCGCATGTGCTCAAGGGTAAGGTCCGTGTCCAGATGGACAAGGCTGTTGTCGATGAAATCCTCTGTATCGGTTGCGGACTCTGTGAGAAGGTCTGTCCGTTCTCTGCGATATCTATGAATGTCAGAGATGATGAGACCGACCTAGCAGAGGTGAGCTCCATCCTGTGTACAGGTTGTGGGAAGTGTCAGGTGGTCTGTCCTACTGGAGCTATCTCGAGAAGGCATTTCACGACTGAACAGATTGAAGCCGAGATTCTTGGTCTCATCTCGGCACAGAAAAAACGAGAACAGGTAGAGAAGCCCTCTGGAGGTGCATCATCATGACGGAATCAAATGACAAGTCAAGACCTCCTGAAGTTCTTATTGATCCTATAGACATGTCCAAACTCGACCCTACATTCAGGAAAGAGATTCAAAGCATGCCCAACGCTGATGAGCTGTCAGCCTGTTTTGCTTGCTCAACATGTACGGCTGCTTGTCCAATAGCAAATGTGTGGGACATCAAACCTCATCAACTGATTCGGATGATTCTACTCGGAATGCGTGAGACGGTATTGTCGTCAAAGGAGATCTGGCTTTGTCTGACCTGCTTCGAGTGTCAGGAACGCTGTCCGCAGAACGTACGCGTCACAGACATCTTCTTTGACTGTAAAAACCTCGCCAGCGAAGAGGGCTGGATTCCAAACAACATCGTTTCTCTTGGAAAGGAACTCCTCGAGAAAGGTCAGCTCTATACAGTGACTGCTGACTGGGAGCGAGAAGACCTGACCCTTGAACCTGAGGTGCCTGGACTCTCCACTACAGCTGTGAAAAGAATCCTCAGTGAAACCCGAACTGGTCGTCTTGTCAAGGGAGGTGACTAGAGTGCCCGCATACAGTCTCTACATGGGCTGCAGTGTTCCTGCAAACTACCCCAACTATGAAGCCTCGATGTGTCGCGTGGCCGAGTCGTTGGGATTGGAGCTACAATATCTGGAAGATGTGTCTTGTTGTGGGAGTCCCAACTTACGAGCAATGGACTATTGGGGATGGGTTTTGGTCAATGCCCGCACGCTTGCAATCGCTGACAATATCGGACATGACATTCTAACCCCCTGCAACGGATGTTTTGGCAGTCTGAAGGATGCATATCATCTACTCAAGCACGATACAAACTACAGAGAGAAGGTCAATGAAGAGCTGGCGAAAGAGAATCTCGAGTTCAAGGGAATCAGCAAACCACGCCATTTCGTAGAGGTTCTCTACACAGATGTGGGCATTGATGCACTTGGTAAAAAAGTCACAAAACCCCTTGATGGTGTCGGTATAGCGATTCACTACGGTTGTCATCTTCTTCGACCTAAAGATGTGACCGAACTCTCTCATACCATTCTGGATGAACTCGTAGAAGTCACAGGGGCACATGTCATCCAGTATTCACTTTGGAAACAGTGTTGTGGGGCCACGGTGCTTCCAGTTGATGAGGACCTAGCCATCAGACTCGCCCGTGACAAGCTCAAATCGATGAAAGAGTCAGGCGCTGTATTTGCTACCGTTGTCTGTCCTGCGTGCTGCAACCAGCTTGACCTCCAACAACTAGGTCTGAGGGAGTCGTATGACGAGGAATACGAGATTCCAGTCCTCTTCTACTCACAAATCCTTGGTCTCGCAATAGGTCTAGACGAGAGTGATGTAGGGCTGGACATGAACAGAGTTTCCGCACGACCCATTCTCCAACATCTCTGAATTGTCTACTGCGTATCCCTTATATCGGGGACATCCTCGAAACTGGAGCATACAAGACCATTGGAAGTGAACATACTGACCTTGAAGATCATTGTTCCTGTAAAGCAAGTACCTGAGGTCGCTGATGTGAAGGTGGATGAGACCACTGGTACTTTGATCAGAGATGGGGTTCCGAGTATACTGAACCCATTTGACGAGTTGGCTGTGGAGGCTGCAGTCCAACTGAAAGAGAAACATGGTGGAGAGGTAACCATCATTACAATGGGCCCTCCCCAGGCAAAGGAAGCCTTGCTCAAGGCACTGGCGATGGGTGGCGACGCTGCAATCCACATGACCGATCGAGCCTTTGCTGGTGCTGACACTTGGGTCACTGCACTCACACTGGCTGAACAAATCAAGAAGATGGAGTTCGATATCATCATCTGTGGCAAGCAGGCGATTGATGGGGATACTGCTCAGGTGGGTCCGGAGATTGCTGAACTACTGAGCATCCCACAGATCTGCTATGTCCGCCATATCGAACTGAGTGAAGATGGGAAATTCGTCATCGCACATAGAGAGACCGATGAGGGCTATGATGTCGTTAGAGCGAGGATGCCAGTTCTTCTCACTGCAACCAAGGGTCTGAACGAGCCAAGACTCCCCAACATCATGGGCATTATGCAGGCCAAGAAGAAACCCTTCGAGGAGGTCAATGCTGAAACTCTCGGCTATGATGTCGAAAAGTTGGGTCTCAAGGGCTCACCGACACAGGTGAGGAAGGTGTTCCCACCCGAGAAGAAGAAGGGTGGTATCAAGGTAGAGGCTGACGATCCAAAGGCTGCTGCGAAGGATCTCGTTGAGTTCCTCGCAAAGAAGGGGGCTATCTAACATGACTCTACACTATGATATTGATGCCTGTACTGGCTGTATGTTGTGCACAAAGGTATGTAACTTCGGAGCCATCGAGAAGGATGGTGACAAGGTCAAGTTTGACATGGACAAGTGTGTGCTATGTGGCTCATGCGAAGAGGTCTGTAATGACAATGCCATCAAGATCGAGCGAAAGGCTATCGACAAGGAGGCAATCGCCCAGTACAAGGATGTCTGGGTCTGGTGTGAAACCAATGAGGGTCGCCTCAAGGGTGTCGCAAATGAGCTAGTTACAAAGGGTCGTGAACTTGCTGACAAGTTAGGTGAGAGACTTGTAGCAGTCCTCATCGGACACGAAATTGAAGGGAAGGCGGAGGGTCTGATTCATCAGGGTGCAGACAAGGTCTTTGTAGTGGATGAGAAGATCTTCGAGCATTACACAACTGATGCATACACCATCGCATTGAACACACTCATTGCTCCACACAAACCAGCAATCGTTCTCTATGGTGCTACAAGCAACGGTCGAGACCTGGCTCCTCGAGTTGCAGCAAGGATGGCGTTGGGTCTGACTGCAGACTGCACTGGTCTTGACATCGATGAAGAGCGTCAGTTGATACAGACTCGACCCGCATTTGGTGGCAACATCATGGCTGAAATCATCTCGCCATACACTCGCCCTCAGATGGCTACTGTACGGCCAAATGTCTTCAAACCAAGTGACCCTGATACCTCGCGTACTGGTGAGATTGAGAAGGTCGAGATGACCATCAGTCCAATCCAGGTTCGTACTAAGGTTATGGAGTCAGTCAACGAGTTTGTCGAGGGAATGAAGTCTGTCGAGGAGGCAGATGTGATCGTCTGTAGCGGTCGTGGAATAAAAGATCCGTCAAACCTCGAACTTCCAAAGCAACTTGCTGAACTCCTCGATGCCGCTGTCGGTGGGTCTCGTCCCATTGTCGACCTCGGATGGCTTCCCCCATCCCAGCAGGTCGGTCAGTCTGGAAGGACTGTCTGTCCCAAGCTCTACATCGCTCTGGGCATCTCGGGCGCAATCCAGCACTTAGCGGGAATGAGTTCCGCTGACATCATCGTGGCCATCAACAAGGATCCTGATGCTCCGATCTTCGAGATTGCGGACTATGGGATCGTTGGAGATATCTTCGCGGTGCTTCCTGAGGTCATTGAGGCAGTGAAGAAGGTCCAGGCAGAGAGATAGACCTCTAGTTGAGAAGATCCCCAAAGAAGTACAATTTTCCTCTTTGGGGAAACATCTCTCTAGATTACTCTGCGCCACCTGCTTTCTTCATTCGTAGTATGACCAGCAATATGATTACAACTGCTGCCCCACCAACGATCGCTAGTATCTCAAGTGGGAAGGGTGCAACCACAGTAAGGGTGAATGTGTCAGAACCATAGTTGTCATAGGGGTCGTATGCCCGAACCTCTATTTCATACACTCCTGCCTGAAGCGGCTCATTACTTGTGATTACTCCTGTTCCAGATATGCTGAAGCTGTCCGTGTCACTTATCCACCAGTGGTCAATACCTGATAGGTCTGAGGCATTGGCATCTAAGGTGAACTCGGAGCCAGCTCCTATGATTTGGTCAACCAGCGGTTCAACAAAGATAGGACTTGTGGTGTCCTCAACAATGACCATCACTACGTCCTGTGCCGTGTTCCCATATGCATCTCCCAAAGAGCATAGGAATTCATAGGTGCCAACTGCTAAGCCATCTATGCCGAAAGTGATTTCTTGACCGGTCCAGTCATCGGTGTCTATCAGAACACCATTCCTCGTGACATTATAACTGACGAAACGACAGTCGATTGGGGTCCATGATAGCGAGTGGCCCGTTGAACCAAACTCAATGACTCTGTCGTTTGGTCTCGGACCCAATGCTGGGCTCTCCATTCCTGGCATATAGTGAATCAAATTCTCCAACATATAGGTGAAATTGTTGTGCCATGAATATTCTATTGTCTGACCCGTGGCAATAATCAGTCCATCTCCTAGAACTTTCTCCACAACCACAGGGTCTACTCCATTTGTGAGAATAATGTTCGATCCAATGGTGTTGGTGAAGTATCCATGGGTGGCGTATGAATGGGACTCAAGTTCTGGTGTTCGAATCCAGTAGGGTCTGTAAAGTGTAGTATGGAACGGATCCTCTGCTACCATTGTTTCAGAACCCGTGTAGTTGAACATTATATCGCCTGGAAGTACCCAATCTGGTCCCTGAGTTGCTGCATGAATTTCAAGAACACCTCCGTTAATGACATAGTCCTCCAACCATGTCTTGTTCGCCTCGAGCGCTGTGATGAATGGCAGATCCTGATCTGCCGAGATGATGACTTTCTGATAGCCTGATAGGTCAACAGAGCCAAAGTACGTGGAGTTGATTATGTCGTAACCAATTCCATATTTGACCAGGACTTTTTGAGTGGAATTAGCAGAAAGCCACTGCCACGCAGGATGATCTTGAATTACTGCAACAGGTCCTGTGAGAGGCCCATCGGGTGCTGTGAACGCTGTAGGTGCGTACATGACCAGATTTTCCAAGAACTCAGTATATCCAACATAACCATATGCCCATTCAACAGGCTGACATGTAATGATTATGTAACCACAGCCAATATGTTGTTCAATTAGAACGGGCAAATCATACTGATTTGTCAAGATGATTGTAGCATCATCAGTATTGTTGAGATATGCATGAGCGGCCGAATTCCAGCCATCCAAGTCTGCAGGATCGATAACGAATGGAGTGTTGAGTAGAAAGTGTGTAGGGTCTGCAACCTCTACATCATCAGTAGCGTTGTATACATATCCGAATCCAAATGGCAGTATCGTATCACCCATAGCAAATGCCCTAGCTGCATTATACTCCAGGATGCCGCCCTTTAGTACATACGACTCAATCCAGGTCCTATTTGCAACGAGTGCGTCATAGAACGAAGCAGATTGCGATGATGATATGATGACCTTCTGATACATAGAGAGGTCAGTGACTCCAAATGATGATGATGGAATGACATCAATATCCATGGGAGTCCAACCGTTGAGAATGTCTTCCACTGAGTTATAACCCCATGGATCTGCATCCTCCAGCACCGCTACCGGTCCTGTCAACGTAAGGCCGTCCGTCAAATCAGGGTCAAAGGCAGCTGTGCTGAATTGCACGTCTTCGATTGACCATGAATGCACTGGTGTGACCACTGGCATAGCCAAAAGGATTAGCAGAGTTGAAATACCAATACATTTGACTAAGCGCGCATTTTTCATTTACATTCTCCTCCATAATTGAATTCTACCTAAACTCCCAGAACAAACGTGACGAAGATAAGTAACCAATGATTGCTGAGAAATTCAAGTAGGCGAATCTTCACACACATAACTCAAATTGTGAGTTAAATCTTTCTTCCAGAATCCATCTAGCTCGAATTCATAACCTCTTCTCTCATCTCGCTCATTACAGGAAACTCTTCTCCATGGTAGTGGAATTGAAAATGTGGCCGTCCTCTGTCTGGCAGTCCACATCCAAGAAGACTGATCATCATGATTGCGATGAAGACGATAATGGAGGGCAAGTCCATCACTGTGATGACGGGAGAGAATGTCAAGGGCCAGAGAAAGATTCCTGCAACCATACAGACAATCACTATGCTTGTTATGTAAAAACCATATGATCGTTCGATGTTGACAGTGTTTCGTCCCATGAAACTCACATTTCAGTAGTATATGTAAATCATCGAATATAGACTTCGGTCTACGCCTGTGTGAATCTGAATGAATAAGAAAAAACAGAATAACGGGGAGTTGGGCAGCACAAGCTGCCCTCCCGTTTTAAACTAGGCAACCTAGAAGTCGTATGCCTTCAGTGTCTTACGACCATTCTTCTTGCAGCGCTCGGCTGCATCATTAAGAGCAGCATCGACAGCAGCATTGACGGCATCATAGGCGTCACTGCCTACCATCATCCCGTTGGCCTTAGCAAAGTCCTGGATGGCTTTCTTCACATAGAAGGTATACTTTGGAGCTTTCGCTTTCTTCTTTGACATTATTTGTTACCTCTAAGAATGCCGGTCACCAGAGGGTTGATTTGTAACACTCCCCCTAGCGGCAGGTGCAAAATCAATCAATTGACTAGTTAATAAGGATATGTTGTAGAAACGCTCTCTGTATGGCGTAGAGGCCGGCAGCTCGATTTGAACGATTTCACTCATCCCAGAGCTCAAAATGTAACTTACTACATCCAATACATTTATATGAAAACTGTACATTATTACAGTTGGCGATAAAACACAATGAGTGACGATATAGATAAAATTCGCAAAGAACTTGAAGAAGTCCGCAAGCTCAAAGAGGAGCTACGGCGAGAAGTCGATGATGTACGTCGTGAAAAGGAAGACGTTCATCGACGTAGAGAAGATGTGCAGCGCCTGAGAGAAGAGGCTCGTAGACGCAGAGATGAAGTACGACAGCTAAAGAGGGTAAGACCGGTCAAGCCGATTAAACCCCCAAAACCACCAAGAGCTCCACGAGTGGCTAGGTTGGATTTTGATCTCGAAGACTTGACAGACTCCCTTGAAACCATGATGGATGGACTGGGCCAATCAATTGAGATGAGCCTCAAGAACATCGAAGGACTGAAGGTACCAGGAATTCGAATCCAGAAGGGTCGTCGCAGGACCAAGAAGAGAAAAGAGCAGCAATCGATGATCGAGTCCATAACTCCTGAGAGAGTATCTCAGATTGTTGCCCCCCTCGGAAATGAAGAGCGTTTGAAGATTCTTGACTATCTCAAGACTGGCGGTAAGAGCTTCAATAAAATTGAGGAGTTTACCGGCAAGAAAGGGAGTTCATTGACCCATCACCTCAATCCATTGATTGATGCTGGGTATGTCGTAAAGGGTGAAGTCCGCGGAACCTACTATGTCACTGTGGAAGGACGGCTAGCCTATAGACTTGCCCAATGGTTGACTCACAGGGTTGAACAGCAGCGAGAACGAAAAGGGAACAATGGTGAGTCTGTTGATGTCGAGTTCGAAGATACCGAGCTAGATACTGACATCGAGAAGGCTGAGGAGCACCTTGCGTCTCTGGCTGAAGATCTGGAAGAAGCAGCTGATGAAGTTGAGTCTCATCATGAGGCTCTAGAAGTAGCCCGAGAGGAACTCGAAGAAACCCGAGAGGCTGAGCTTGAGGTGCTTGAGGAGGAACGAGAAAGGCTCGAAGATGAAACTGAGGACCTGGATGCACTAGATTGGGATGATTAAGGAGGATTAGATGATGACGAGATTTACACCTGATAATGATGTAATGGTGACTACACAGGAGATTGAGATTATCTCCCATGAGAAGGCCTATGTCAGACTGGATGCAGGATGCGTCTGGTGTTATCTGCTGGAGGACGGAGTTAGGATTGGAGTTGCATTCTCTGGTCCTTCTCGCTTCGCAGTAGACGCAATTGCTGAAACTGAGATGGGTGCCTTGGGCAAATCCGTTACTGGAGTCCTAAAGGGTGTCCAGCTATTCATAGGTCCCACTTCTCTAGAGAACATATCCAAGAATGCAGACATCTCTGACCTGCAGAACGTGGAATTCAGTAATTCGGAATCTTTCACCAGCGCTGTTGAGTCAACGATAGAGGACATGGTGAATGGAAAAGACTCCAAGACCCGCTTCGACAAGAAAAAGGACAGTTGGATCTTCTTCGGAAAAGATGATTCCGAGAAGAAGGTCCTGCTTGTCATGAGCGAGAAGAAAGGACTTGTCTTCATCTATGGAAAACTGGTCCATGTTGTGGGTGAGGACAACCTCGTATCTGTGAGTGATTCTGGAGTCGTAATATCAAACTCAGATGGAAAGCAGCTTATAGTCAACCAGGATGGTATTGTAGGGTTGGACCACTATGTAGACATCGCACCAATAGTCACAAGGTCTGTCGCTGGTGCAATGCGTGGTCTGAAAGGACTGAAGGGTCTAAAGTCAGTGAAGACATGGCATCCCTACACCAGAGGCGTATACGATTCGGTTGACGATTTCGACTGGGAGGACTAAGGTTGGATATGGACAAGTCAGTTTCAAGGACTGAAACAAAGTCTGTATACTATGTGGTCCAGGTTTGGTCCTCGGGTACACACAAACATCATGGTGACATCGGTCTTCATGACTGATTCACAAACACTAGCAGAAAGCATAATTCGGGGTCCCCCTTCTTCTTCTGGGACCCCTCCCCTCTTTTTACAACGATGCTCTGATTGCCCTTGGTCTTATTTGAAGCTCGTAGAGTGAATAGTACTTGCCCTTTCGTTTCATGAGGTCTGCGTGTTTTCCTACCTCAACAATCCTCCCATCCTCTATGACGATGATTCTGTCTGCGTTTACAATTGTAGAGAGGCGGTGTGCAATGACGATAGAAGTCCTTCCTGCAAGCAAGGCCTTCATTCCCTTCTGGATTGCATGCTCAGTATAGATGTCTACAGAACTGGTCGCCTCATCAAGAACAAGTATCCTCGGATTTGCCAGAAGTGCTCTTGCAAAACTCACCAGCTGTCGTTCTCCTTCAGACAGTCTGGCTCCTCGTTCACCCACCTCTGTGTCAAATCCTTTTTCTAGGCTCTCAAAGATTCGACGGGCTCCAATTGCTTCAGTTGCTGCGACTATCTCCTCGTCAGTAGCCTGTGGTCTTCCATATCGAATGTTCTCTCTGATGGTTCCCATGAACAGGAACGCATCCTGAAGTACAAGTCCTATTCTGGCATGCAGTGACCTCTGTGTTACGGATCTGATATCGATTCCATCAATCTTGACAGAACCGTTAATCACCTCATAGAACCGATTCAGGAGGCTTACCACTGTCGTCTTACCAGCTCCCGTATCTCCAACGAGTGCGATGGTTTCACCAGGCTGTATCTCCAACTGGAAATCCTGTAAGACCACTGGACCATCACCGTATCTGTATTCTTCGATGCTAAACTGGATCAGTCCCTCCACCTCTGGCATGGATACTGCATCAGGGCGGTCTAGAACAGCAGGTCGTGAGTCAATAATAGTGAATACGCGCTCCCCACCTGCAAAGGCGCTTTGAACTGATGTATAGAAGTTAGCAATGATGAGTATGGGTCTGAAGAAACGGTCATTGAACTGGAGGAAGAGTACAATGGTGCCAAGAGTTATAGAATCAGGATCTTGGAGGTACAACAATCCTCCAACAAGAAGGACAATGGCTAGACCAAGTCCGCTGATGAATCTGATGATTGGGAAGAAGGTTGCCTGAGCTTTCCCAGCATCGATGTTGGCCTGATAGTCGGCCTTGTTGACCTCATCAAATATCTCTGTGCTGATTCGCTCCCTGGCAAAACTCTTGGTGACTTTAGCTCCTGAGATGCTCTCTGCATAGTTCGCTGTCACGCTGGAGATTGTCTTTCTTGTCATTCGATAAGCTTCTCTCAGTTTCTTCCTAAAGTACAGTGTTGTGATCAAGAGTATTGGAACGACTGAGAGTGATGCAAGAGCCAGTCTGGAGTCCACCGTGAATATGACAATCCCAATGGCAAACACGACGAAGATTTGGGCGAACGTACTGATGAGACCCCCACTCAAGAGCTCACTCATCCTATCCACGTCATTAGTGAGTCGCGAGATCACTCTTCCACTAGATGCATGGTCATGGAACTCTTCAGACATGTCTTGAACGTGTTCATAGAGCTCCTGTCTAATGTCGTAGACTGCCCTCTGCCCCATGAGTGCCATGAGATATTCTTGACCATATGCTGTGACCCATGCAAAGAACTGGAGAACGACATAGAACAGTGCCGTGAACAGGATTGCCTGCAGATTCCCACTCACAAAGTCTACGTCTATGGCTTGCCGTAGTACGAATGGAGTCCATACACTGATGATGATACTGCCTATTGTCAGAATGACAACTGAGGTGAACAGTTTCCTGTAGGCGAGGAGATACCGCACCATTCGCCAGAGGAGTGTGCGGTCTGCATACTCGTAGGTCCTAGCATCTGGGTCGTCCTCACTATCAAGACTCAAGGACCATCACCTCCTCTCACGCTGACCTTCTCCCCGATATCATCAGAGATCGCTGCAGCAAGTTCCATCTCCGTTAGGGTCTGATGGATTCCAGCGTAGAGGCCTCCAGCCTCAAGGAGCTCCTTATGGGAACCCATCTCCACAATCTCTCCTCGTTCAAGCATCACTATGAGGTCTGCATTCCTGACTGTACTCAATCGGTGTGTTATGATGAAGGTAGTTCGGTCGACCATGAGGTTCTCCAAAGCCTTTTGGATGAGCATCTCTGTCTTAGCGTCAACTGAACTCGTTGAGTCATCAAGAATCAGTATAGCTGGGTCTGCCAGGAGGGCTCGGGCAATTGCAATACGCTGCTTTTGACCTCCACTTAAGGTCACACCTCTCTCTCCAATCTCGGTGTCGTATTCCCCTTCAAGCGTCATGATGAAATCATGA
>WOR8_10005669_pt1 | contig 12008 bp, 10 predicted proteins | sample DeeMarSeWOR38_10_FD_19890 | JGI IMG/M metagenome (IMG submission 19890) | reverse complement strand
GAGGCGCCTGCGCCTGAAATTACCAGGCGAATTTCTTCGTGTTTCTTGCCCACAATCTCTAACGAGTTCGCCAGCGCAGCAGCTGAAATGATGGCCGTTCCATGCTGGTCATCGTGGAAAACAGGAATATTAAGCATCTTCTTGAGTTCTTCTTCAATATAGAAGCACTCAGGCGCTTTGATATCTTCCAGGTTGATGCCGCCAAAGGTTGGCGAGATAGCAGCCACAACCTTGATGATCTCATCTGGATCGTGGCTGTCCACCTCGATATCGAACACGTCAATATCAGCAAATTTCTTGAAGAGCACACCCTTGCCTTCCATCACGGGCTTGGAAGCCAGCGCGCCGCGATCTCCCAATCCCAAAATGGCCGTCCCGTTACTGATGACCGCAACCAGGTTGCCCTTCGAAGTATATTCGTAGGCCAGTTCTTCATCTTTTTCTATCTCCAGCACTGGCTCAGCCACACCTGGTGAATAAGCCAGGCTTAAATCGCGCTGGGTATCCATCGGCTTGGTAGGTACGATCGCCACCTTTCCGGGTTTTCCTTTTAGTCGATGGTATTCAAGCGCATCTTCGCGAGTAAATGTTGCCATGAAGCCTCCAAAGTTTAGTAGGTTAATGCTTTTTGATTATTGCACGAGTCCCACAAACATAATAGTTCCATTTGTCACATTTTTGTCCGATACCTTCCTGCATTTACTCTTACCCTAAACATCCCACAAAGTTTTGCACAAAAATATGAATTTATGCGATTTTCATGTATAATATCCTTACTTATCTGGTCAACTTCTGCCGCACAATGAGCGGCCACTGGTTTGCTAACGGAACTCTGGAAACTATTGTAAGATCATCCTGGCAACAGGAGATTTTGGAAGTCATACATCCTGTTTTTAGAATATCGCAGGATTGAAAGAATTGAAAAACTGACTTCTTCAAGCGACGATACATTTGTCGTGACATAAACTGTCACACGGCTTAATCTACCTGTCCCACCCCGCATCTTTTTAGACTCGGGGACTGCATGCAAAGCCCAGACTCTATCTGCAGCCGAGGCCACTCAGCGCCTTTTGGCTGCTTGTGTTTTAATGAGAAAAATTACAGCAATACAGGTTCAGAAAAAGAATCCAAACCGGGTCAATATTCATCTCGACGGAGAATACGCGTTTGGATTGGCCCGCATCGTAGCCGCTTGGTTACAAGTAGGGCAAACACTGGATGAAGAAAAAATCGCTAAAATACAAGCCGAAGACGCTCGCGAACGCGCCATGCAACAGGCTCTGCTTTTCTTAGGCTACCGCGCGCGTTCTGAGAAGGAAATCCGGCAGAATCTGAGCAAACACGAATTCCCTGAAGCCGTCATCGAGGAAACACTCGAACGACTTCGCCAGAACGGGTTTGCCAACGACAAACAATTTGCTGATGCGTGGGTCGAAAACCGCAGTTCTTTTCGCCCGCGTGGACGTCGGGCACTGACACTTGAACTTCGTCAGAAGGGTATCGATGACTCAACCATCGAGTCCGTGCTAGTAGATATAGACGAAGAAGCCCTGGCCTACGAAGCAGGCCTGAAAAAGGCACGCAAACTCAGGGTTCAGGAATGGAGCGATTTTCGCAAGAAAACGTCCGAATTTCTGGCCCGCCGCGGCTTCTCCTATTCCGTTATCGCGCCAATCGTCTCGCGCTTGTGGAATGAAATCCACACGGATGGAGAAGAACAAATCATTGACAATGAGGAAACTTTATGAACCTACCCTTTCTCCTAGTCGGTACCTTGGCTCTAATCGTGGGTATCGCGGCTGGATATCTGTTCCACAGATATCAAGTTGACAAAGCTCTCAAAAACCAACAACAGAAAGCTGAGAGCATTCTTAAGGGCGCAAATGAGCAAGCGCGTTTGATAGAAACTCAGGCACGCGAAAGCGCCACCAAAATCGTTCAGTCCGCAGAAGGAGAGATCAAAGAGCGGCGGCATGAACTCAGCCGAGAAACTGAACGAATTGATAAACGCCGTTCTGAGCTGGACAGCCGCGCCGACCGTTTAGAACAACGCGAGCAAGCGCTGAACAAACGGCAATCGGCTATTGACCGTCGCGCCAACGAGGTCGAGAAAATGGTTGAAGACCAGGTGCAAAAGCTTGAACAGATTTCGCAACTGACCCAGGATGAGGCCAAGAATGAATTGTTTGAGGCTGTTGAAAAAGAGGCCCGAGCCGATATGGCCCGCATCTATCGTCAGATCGAAGCTGAAGCACGGGAAGAAGGAGAAAAGCGCGCTCGCAAATTGATTGCAGATGCTATCCAGCGCGTAGCGTCCGAGCATGTCTCTGAAGTGACTTCATCAGTTGTACCACTGCCAAATGAGGAGATGAAAGGCCGCATCGTTGGCCGCAATGGACGCAACATCAAGGCCTTTGAGCAGGCCGCGGGTGTGGACGTGATCGTGGATGACACCCCCGAAGCGGTAACAATTTCATGCTTCGATTCGGTCCGCCGCGAAATTGGGCGCCGGGCACTCACCCGCCTGACTGTAGATGGGCGCATCCATCCTGCTCACATCGAAAAAATCATAAAAGAAGAAACCAAAGCTGTTGACAAAGTCATCGCTGAAGCGGGTGAGCAGGCTGCTTACGATGCCAACATTGCCGGTCTACACCCCGAAGTTCTGCGCATGATGGGGCGGCTAAAATTCCGCACATCCTATGGACAGAACCAATTGCTCCACGCAGTAGAAGTTTCAAAATTGGCGGGTATTCTGGCAGCGGAACTGGGCGCAAACATCGAACTTTCCAAGCAGGGTGGCTTCCTGCATGACATTGGTAAAGCCATGGATCACAACCAGGAAGGTACACATGCTGCTCTGGGCGCGGAATTCTGCAAACGCTATGGTGTGAACCCAGCAGTTGTGAACGCCATTGCTTCTCACCACCACGAAGCGGAACAGGAGAGTATTGAAGCTGTCATCGCTGAAGCTGCGGACGCCATCTCTGGCGCACGACCCGGTGCCCGACGCGAAGACCTGGAAGCATACATCAAGCGCATCAAGTCTCTGGAGGAACTGGGTCAATCATTTGACGGCGTGCAACAGGCTTTCGCTATCCAGGCTGGCCGCGAAGTGCGTGTGATCGTTAAACCTGAAGATATCGATGATTTGACTTCCACCCGCCTGGCGCGCGATATTGCCAAGAAGATCGAGGAGACCATGCAGTACCCCGGTCAGATCAAGGTGACAGTAATACGGGAAACACGGGCAGTAGACTACGCAAAGTAAATATTTTGAAAGATCAAGGGCGGCCCAGTGGGCCGCCCTTTTCGTTTACTTGTTTATCTAAAACATGCATTATATAAGAATTTTTTCCTCGGGATATTCAATCAATCCACGTGGAACCAATTGGCCGAAAGCCAAAATGATCGTCAGCGCGCCAAGTCGACCCCAGAACATTACAAAGGCGATCACCGATTGGCCGATCACATCGAAGTTGCTGGTATATTCCAGTGAAAGTCCACATGTAGCAAAAGCTGAAACCACTTCAAACAAAACCCTGTCGAGCACTGCATGTGGATGTGTTATCAACAAAAACCAGGTTGCTCCTAAAATCACCAAAATCGAGATGGTCAGCACAGCCGATGCACGGCGCACAGTAAATGAGCCAATGCTTCGTCCAAATACATGCGGTCTTTCCTGCCCACGCACATAGGCCCACATAGCCAACACCAGGACCGTGAATGCACCCGTGGTAATTCCACCTCCCATAGAGGCTGGCGCCGTCCCGATGAACATCAGGCCGATTTTCAGCAATTGGCTGGAGGGTGTCAAATCCTGAAAACGTTCGATGGCCGTAAAACCGGCAGTGCGCGCAGAAATCGATTGAAAGAATGTCAAAACCAGCGCCCTTGAAGGCGGTTCACTTGTCAATGTGCCACCCCGGTAGGCCTCGGCCAGGAACAAACCCCACCATCCTGCCAGTACCAGGATAATCGAGACAATCAGCGTCAGGCGCGAATGCAAGGACAATCGCCTGTTCTTCTTCCACAGGGCAAGGTCTGCAATCACCGGGATCCCCAGTCCGCCGATGAATATCAATACCCCAAACACGCTCAGAGTGTAATTATCATTTGGGATGCCAGAGTAGCCAGGGGTGCCCTTGAACAGATCGAAGCCAGCATTACAAAACGCGGACACCGCGTGGAAGAGCGCATAGAATGCAGCCCGACCAGCGCCCAGGTGCGCACGCCAATGGAGCCAAAGAAATACGGCGCCAACCAACTCAAGGATTATTACAAAAGCCATAACTTGCCTGGTAAGCCGAACGATTGCGTGTAAATCCAGCAACCCAAAGGAATCTCGTAGGGCCAGCCGGTCAGCAAAGGATATGCTGCGCCCCATCAGGCGAAAGACCAACACGGCCGTCACCATGAAACCTACTCCCCCAATCTGGATCAAGAATAGCAAAAGAATTTGCCCAATTAACGTCAAATCACTGCCCGGTGTAATGATTGTCAGGCCTGTAACCGTCAGGGCGGAAGTGGCAGTAAAAAAAGCTTCGTTTGGTGATAGCGTGCCCCCTACCCCCACGCCGGGCAAAGACAATAAAAATGCTCCCAAAACAATCATGGCTGCCAAAGCCAGGGCAAGCCGCAATGGTGTTGGGAGGCGACGTGAAAAATGAGACAGGAATTCTTTGCTAACACCCATTTGGCAGTTAGGTCAATTTCTCCAGCGCTACGATCTTATCCTCCTGTCCGAGCACAACCAGCACGTGTCCCTCCTCCATTATATGTGTGCCTAAAGGCGCAACCACCACATGATCACCATGTTTCACAGCCATTACAGTTGCACCAAAACGATTCCTGAAATCTACTTCAACCAATGTTTTGCCATTCAACGATGAGGGCACCCTGAATTCGATGACGGTATGACCATCTCCCAGAGGGATTCTGTCCAGCAGGTTCGGTGCAGCCAGTTCGAGTCCCAATTCCCTGCCGGCGTCCGCTTCAGGCTGAATAACTTCGCTGGCTCCCACACGCAACAAAATATCCTTCTGACGGGTGGAAAGCGCTTTACAGATAACGTTTTTTACACCAATCGCTTTTAACGCCACCGTCGTGATCAGGTTGCTTTCAAAATCCGAACCAATTGCAACAATTACAGTATCAAACGAGGCGATCCCTAATTCACGCAACGCATCTTCATTGGTGGAATCTAAAACGACCGCCTGTGTACACACATCCAGGACAGCCTGTACTGTCGCCTGGTCACGATCTACGCCGAGTACACTGAAGCCCTTTTCGGTCAGCGTTTTTACCACGGCCCTACCAAAACGCCCCAGGCCGATGACAGCAAATTCTGTTTTTTTTCTGTTTCTGAACATGACTACTATTTTGACACAAAAACTCGCTGTTGTGAACAGTTTCCAAGCCTAATCTGAGGAGCAATTTGAATTTATCAACATTTTTCTGTGAGGCTGAGATTTTCATGGAAACTTTAAAAGTAATTCGGGGTTACTAACTTATAAGTATCGGCGGGACTTTTAAAAAAGTCCAAATCCATCAGTCAAAGGAGAAAAGGATGTCAAATACAGATCCATTAGTTGAAAGTGAGCGCAAACCACTTCTTTCGGCACGTCAGGTAGGCGTTGCTGCAGCTTTTGGCGGCGCTGCTCTCGCGCTCGTGCTCGCGGGAGTTACTATTCCAATTCCGGGCACCCCTGTAGTAACCGACCCGCGTGAGATATTCACTACAATTGGCGCCTCACTTACAGGCCCAATCGGTGGTATTGTAATCGGCATCTTGGCCGGTATTGCTGAACCTGGAATTCCCTTGGCCAGTTTGCTTGCACATATCGTAGGTGGCATCTATAGCGGATTCTTGTATAAAAATTTGAGTTGGCGATTTAACTCAAACAAAACCGCATATTTAGGCTTATGGGCAGCACAAGTGCTCGGATACTATTTCATCGTTGTCGTTCCGTTATTCGTGGTAGGTCTTATAGCCTTTTACCCCGATCCGGAATATGGAGGTTTCTTCGCACTACTTGGCGCACTCGAAGTAGGGGCAGCACCAGAAGCCTTCATTACCACCATTGTTACAACAATCATTATGGCGGCTTTGCCAGAACGTTTCCGCCGGCCACTCTGGTAAGCCTTTCACCTTCAAACATTGACCAATGCCCCAAGTTAGAGTAAAACTTGGGGCATTGGTTTAATACAATATACTGCGCGATCCATAACACTAATGACAATAGATATTGAATTTCAAAACGTAACCTTTTATTACGAAGGCTCCAACACACCTGCACTGAAAGATATTAACTTATCAATCAAACCTGGCGAGATAGTTTTAATCACAGGCCCGGCTGGCAGTGGCAAGACAACGCTGTGCAGTTGCATTAACGGTCTTGTACCCCATTTCCATGAAGGGAATTTTGAGGGCAATGTTTTAGTTCGCAATTACAACACAAAGAAGGCTCGCATCGGTGGATTGGCATCCTTGGTAGGAATGGTATTCCAAGATCCAGAAAGTCAACTTGTCACAAGCAGCGTTGCGGATGAGGTGGCCTTTGGTCCTGAAAATTTTGGAATTCCTCGCCAGGATATCAACGAACGCGTTGAAACAGCTCTAAAAGCAACCAGACTTCAAGGTTATGAGGAACGAGAACCTTTCAATCTTTCTGGAGGTGAACAGCAGGCCTGTGTAATTGCCTCTGTATATGCTCTGCAACCGGAAATCTATGTAATGGACGAACCTCTGGCAAATCTAGATCCTGCTGGTAGGGCACAAGTACTCCGACTGATTGTTGATGTCGCAAAAAAACGTGGAAAGACCCTAGTTATTGTAGAACATGCGTTGGAAGAAGTAATTCCATTGGTAGACCGGATTGTAGTTATGCACCAGGGTGAAATCGTGCGCGATGGGACAGTTGAGGATGTGCTTTCCTCGGGGGATCTCCCACAGGTTTTCACACGTCCTCCGATAATTCGTCTGGCTGAAAAATTCCTTCATCAAGTAAAACCTATGACGCCTGAAAATTTTTATGAAGAAATCTCAAGTCGTCATAGACTGGGAACTGTTCAGGCAGATAATTCAACATCAGGTGAACCCAATGTTAATAGGGACCCTATTATTGAAATCAAAGATATTTCCTATTCTTATAATCAAGAAAAGGAAGCTCTTAAGAAAATTAGTCTCACCATCCAAGAAGGGGAATTGGTCGCACTCTTGGGGCGCAACGGCTCAGGTAAAACAACATTAGTGCGTCACATCATTGGTTTAATAAAACCTAGCGAGGGCAAAATTTTTGTTAGGGGCAAGGATGTTGCCATCACTCCCACACATGAACTGGCGCAGGATGTGGGTTTCTGTTTTCAAAACCCTAATCATCAAATTGTAACCTTCAAAGTGCGAGAAGAGGTGATGTTTGGCCTCAAGGCTCACAACGTGCCGCCGTCCGAATACGAAGAGCGGATCCATGATGCACTTGAAATTGTGGATATGTTGGATTACATCGAAGCTGAAGTATTTGACTTGGGCAAAGGGCAAAAACAGCGTTTGGCACTAGCATCAGTTCTCACCCTCAAACCTCGAATCTTAATAATCGATGAGCCAACAACTGGTCAAGATCCCCAAATGGCCGAAGGAATTTTTAACATCATAAAAAATTTGAATGAAATGGGGACCACCGTGCTAATGATCACGCATCAAATGGAATATGCAGCAAATTACGCACATCGTGCTATTGTTTTAAGATCTGGCGAAATTAAATTTGATGGGCCCATTAAAACCCTCATCTCAAATAGAATTTTTATGGAGGAGAATTATCTTGATCTTCCAGAAGTTACGAAAATCGCTGGTCAATTTAAGGAACACGGCATTCCATCTTGGCTTGTAAAAATTGACGACATAATTCCCTATATTCAAAACATCTTACCAAAAATAGACTAATCTTATGGCTATTGAATTTCAAAAGGGCAGTTCGCTTCTTCACGAATTGGATGCCCGCACCAAATTGCTAATGTTTATCGGCATCACGCTTCTTGCTGTGATCATTGTCGATCCTATTATCATGGCAATCATTTTTGCACTGCTATATTATCTCGGTACAAAGGCTATCGACACGAAACTACTAAATAAGAACCTTCGTGTTCTTGTTGTAATTTTCTCTACATTTTCGCTGTTCCAGATACTCTTCTTCACCCCCGACAATTCTTACTTCTTATTTCACCTGATACCATTTACCGAATTAGTCCCTGTAACTGTCCAGGGGATTATTCGAGGAGTCGCCGTATTTTTCCGTTTTTTTAGTGTAGTGCTCTCGGTTCATCTTATGCTGTACACAACAGCCCCAGTTGACCTTGCTTTGACAATCACAAAGCGGGAAAAGGATTTTCAGTTACGCACCGATTTATTAATTTCCCTCTTAATAGGTGCAATTTTTTTCGTAATAAGCTTATTAGAATTCAACCAGGAAATAAAAAGTATTGCCCTATCACCCATTCTGCAATATCTCATTGTATTTGTTGCCTGTTTGCTTCTTAGTTTCCTGGTAGTTAGAATGGCAAGTCATGGACTGCCGCCCGAGATGGGAGTTGCCCTTACGCTCGGATTTGCTACGGTAGGAATTCTGTCCAAACAAACCCAGAAAATCACGGATGCGCAAAAAGCTCGTGGTTATGATGTTCAACCTAAAAATCTGATTAAACGTATCCAGGTTCTTACAGCACTCTTGTTGCCAATTTTTGTTGCCACCCTTGAGCGCTCACAGGACATAGCCATTGCAATTTTGTCGCGAGGCTTTGACTACAATATTGGTAAACGCACCTATCGTCGCCAGCTTGTATTCCATAGGATTGATTTTCTTGTCATGGGAGTAATTATCATTCTGATACTCGGAAGTTTATCCTTGAATTACCTCAATATCGGGAATCCTACAGAACAAGCAATTCTTAGTCTTTTACAAGGCTAATCGATCTCCCCTAATTGAAAAAGCGGAGCACATCAGGTGTTCCGCTTTTTTCATTATGATATTCTTGCATATGAGTTATTTATTCAACTCAAAACCATATTCCGCTAAAACCGCCTTTGGAAATTCGAAACGGACTGTCTTCAGGGGATCTACAATCTGACAAAACTTTAATTCACCGACAAGGCTCATCAACATTCCAGCATCATTCAGCGGAATTTTTACAAAATCTGTCAGGAACTTCGCCATGAGATGAGTTGCCTGACTCGCAGCCTCGTCAATTGTAGGCGCGGAAAAAACCACAGCAACCAGATCTTCTGATTCTATAAATGGTGTTGGCAGGCCTTTCAAGTCATCAACCACTTCTGCCTTAAAGCGGACAACTCCAGGGGTTTCAGCTCCACAAATGACAATTTCTCCGTCGCCCATTGCCGCGTGCATATCGCCGGCTCCAAACATCGCACCTTCTACGCCAACCGTAAAATAAATGCTATTGCCTTTAGTGACCATAGTGCAATCCATATTCCCACCGTGAGCTCCCGGAGTACCGTTGGGAACATCACCAGTTGCAGGAGCAACCCCGATCACACCAATCATTGGCCGCATGGGCACGCGGACTTTGTCTTTGAACACGACTTGTTTATTTTCCAATTTCAAAATGGAAGTTTCCATTTCGGTAATCACATCACCTAGTGCTCCCTCACCAGGCAAGGTCACCATGCTCGACTGTTCCCCAACGCTAATGTCCAATAGATCGATTCGAAGCACATCTCCAGGTTTTGCACCCTCAATATATAAAGGACCTGTGGCTGGATTAACGTGATCCCAATCAAGAGAATCCAGCAAATCATTGGTTGTCTGGATTTGGCCCTCAAAGCAATCATGGGTTTCCATGATTACCTCCTCCCCCTGGCCAATGCGGGCAATCTCTTTGAGAGCAGGACTAAAAGAAAAAAATACTTGGTCACGCGAAATTTTAGTAGCCATTACACACCTCCGTTTGAGTTTGTATCCACAAATAAATATATTTTGCAAATTATACCGTACTAGAGTTGCTGATGAAAAAGCCCCTTCTCCAGATAGTAAAATAAGGTGGTAATGTCAAACTCACAAAAATTAACTCTGGGCATTTTATCGGTTATCGCCTGCGGTTTACTCATGGTGGTCACCTACTCAGTCGGGCAGGCTTATTTAATCTGGACTCAACAGCCCCTGGGCCCCGCGCTAAACTACCCAACACCCTGGGAACTCCCCGCCACCTGGACCGTATCACCCGGCACGCTTCAACCTACACATACACTTGCCACCACGTTAAGTTTTGAAACCGAAACCCCGGCCTCTCCCTTCTTGCCCTGCGGAAATCTACCAACTATGACAGTTCTCGCTATCGGTAGCGACTCGCGCTCCGATGACTACCGCTATGGCCGAGCGGACATGATTCGCGCCATCCGCGTGGACTTTATGTCCCAGCGTGTGACAGTACTGACCTTTCCACGTGACTTGTGGGTGAAAATCCCGGAAGTAAAAGATGACCTCGGTACAGATCGTCAAAAGCTCAACACCGCCTACACCTATGGCAACCCCGGCCTGCACTTCTGGGACCATCCCAGCCAGGGACCGGGCTTGCTGTCGCGCACGCTCGAGCAGAACTTCGGCTTGATATCAGACCATTATGTGGCCGTTAGTATGCAGGTTTTCGTGGATGTGGTGGACGCCCTCGGCGGCCTTGATATTTACCTCCCCGACGGCGTTGACGGGCGCACATCATCTGACCGAAGCAAACGGTTGGTTTTCCCGGCCGGCCAACAGCATCTCACCGGTGAGCAGGCATTGACTCTAGCACGCACTCGCAACGTGAGCACTTTTGCTCGAACCAATCATCAAAATTCAGTTGTTTGCGCACTGGAAGAAAAAATCAAAAACCCGGAAGCTATTACCAAAATACCAGCTATCATTTCTTCGTTCAAGGATAATATCCAAACCGACCTGACGCCTGCGCAGATCAGCCAGTTAGCCTGTTTGGGTACAACCATGCCACGTAGTAACATCGTTTTTGCCTCGTTCCCGCGCGAGCTTTTTGATACAGGTACAGTGTATGACCCGATAGCCAAGCAGGATGTCTTCATCTGGAAAAGCGACTTCGATGTGCTGCGCGATTACGTTTCGCGCTTCCAGGCGGGTGCCTGGCCTGGCCCCTCGCCCGCTTTTGGAACGCCCGAACCGGGGACGAGCAGATGTGAGTGAGCAGAATTTAAATTCCTTATAAAGTAGAAAATCTTTCCAAGCAACACAAAAATAATCTTGACATACGGGGATATATGATATAAAATTCATGATATATATATCAGGAATATTATAGCATACACGATCAGGTAGAACTATGACAAAAAATAAATGGACGTTCATCACAAATCACGCAGCTGTACTAACTCTACTTGACCATGAGGAGCATTTGACATCTCGTGAAATTGCAATAGCTTTAGGCATAACCGAAAGGTCTGTGGCACGAATCATCAAAGACCTTGAAATAGAAGGTTATATAACCAAGCGGAAGGAAGGTAGAGAAAATCGTTTTACGGTAAATAAGGATCTCCCCCTTCGTCGTAGTGACCAACGAGAAATTCACGTGCGTGAACTCCTCCAATTGATATCCCGGAAAAATAATTGAACTATTTGGTAATAATTAAGGAAAATAAGATTGAAAAAGATAGATCTCTACACGCTTATCGGGCTGAGCTTGCTGCTTAGCATATTAACGAGCGCATGTAACTTGAGTAATGCCGATGCGACTCCAACATTCAGTGTGGAGCTTGCTCAAACTCTGGCTGTGGCGACGTTCTCGTCAGGTCAAACGCAGACGACGATTGCCATGCCGACCAATACATCTACGCATACCCCCTCGCCGACTTCTTCGATTACCCTTGCAGTTACGAATACGCTTGGTGCACCGCCTGCATCTGGTGTGGTAATCCAGCCAACTGCATCTTGTTACAGCATGGCTTTCGTATCAGATGTAACTATTCCTGATAACACCAACATGAAACCCGG
>WOR8_10005667_pt1 | contig 12010 bp, 9 predicted proteins | sample DeeMarSeWOR38_10_FD_19890 | JGI IMG/M metagenome (IMG submission 19890) | reverse complement strand
CGCACCCGCTCGCGGGTAAGTTTAAATTTTACACCGATCTCTTCAAGGGTATGTGGTTTTTCTCCGTCGAGACCGAAATATAATTTGAGGATTTTAGATTCACGACCGGTAAGCGTACTCAGAATATGATTTACCTCTTCTTTGAGTGATTCACCCATAACTTCCGAATCGGGCTCAGGATCCTGCTGATTCTGTATAATATCGATCAATCGGCTGTCACTGTTACGCTGCAGCGGGGAATCCATGGAAACAGATCTGGTTGCCATTTTAATGGTATCCGAGATGTCACCCGATTCAACTTCAAGAACTTTAGCAATCTCTTCCGGGGTTGGTTCACGCTCAAATTCCTGCTCAAGCATGCTGTATACTTTACCGATTTTGGTAAGGGTGCCTACCCGGTTCAGCGGGAGCCTCACCAGACGTGATTGCTCAGCAATGGCCTGCAGGATGGACTGCTTGATCCACCATACCGCATAACTGATAAATTTAAATCCACGTGTCTCATCGAAGCGATACGCTGCTTTCATAAGTCCCAGGTTTCCCTCGTTGATCAGATCTTCCAGGGAGAGACCATAATTCTGGTAAGATTTGGCCACACTGACGACAAAGCGTAAATTTGCACTGACCAGTTTTCTAAGTGCTCTCTGATCATTTTGTTTGATTTGTTTGGCGAGTTCTATTTCTTCCGCAGGGGTTAATAATTGTACCTCGCCAATTTCACGCAGGTAATTCTCGAGGGATTGATTCTTACTTATGAAAAAATCGCTCAAAAGGCCAACTCCATATTAAATGAGTAATTTTAAGATACGACAAATGGCGTACTTAGTTCCCTGTTCCTTGATACACCGGTGATTCCCCGCTTTTTGGAAGAAGCCCCCTTAAGAACTTCTTATGCATTGCATGAAGATAATTCTGAATGGTTACACATTCTACTTTTAAATTTTAATCTGTTTGTTCTAATAAAGCAAATAAATCTTCTAATATTCCTGACCGGAGATCAGGCCTCTTCGGATAGATCTTGATTTGATAATGCCTGGATCTCTTTAATTTTATCTTCAAGGTCTTCCAGTCTATCCTCATGACCACGGATTTTTGTAATCAGCCCCATGACTTCAGAATCTTCTTTTATTTCGTATTTTTGCTCCTGGTCGATTTTATGATAGAGGCGGCCACCAAGTTCAATAAATCCTTGTTCAATATCCCGTTTCACTGCAACAATTTCAAGTTTTAACCGGCCGATGCGGGTAAGTTCGTCGGCTTTTTTGGAGACCATTTTCATTCCTGCGCGAAAATTGGTCCTGAACTTTTCCCAATTACTTTCCATGATGATCTACCTGTATTTTATGATTGTGCAATTGTCCGCCAGAAGCTTTCACCCCGGGCATTTGGTTCCACACCCAGGTATTCCGCGATGGTGGCATGGAGATCGGCGAACGATTTTCTTATACCCAGATTAATTCCTTTTTTTATTGGATGCCCGCTGATAAGAATCGGGACATATTCTCTGGAATGATCTGTACTGGGTGTTGTGGGATCATTTCCATGATCAGCCGTAATAAATAAGATATCGTCTTCCTGCATCCGTGTCAGAAAGCCGCTCAGCCATTGGTCAAAATCCTGTAATCCCCGGTAGAATCCATCCGGATCATTGCGATGTCCCCAGAGCATGTCAAAATCAACCAGGTTGGCCATAATCAGGCCGGAAGCATGTAATTCCCGGGCCTGTTCAATAGCTATCATCCCCTCCAGGTTGTCTTTTGTCGATAAACTTATATCTATACCACTGGAGGCGTAAAGATCAGTAATTTTTCCGATTGCCACCGTAAGTATCCCGGCATCCTGCAATAGATTCAAGATGGTCCGCCCCTGTGGAGGCAGAGAAAAATCCTTCCGATTTTTAGTGCGTTGAAACCCATCCTTCACATTTCCGATAAACGGGCGCGCAATAACCCTTGCAACCGCAAATTCACCCTGCAGAATTACACGTGCTGTCTGGCACAGTTGATAAAGTTTTTCAAGTGGTATGATATCCTCATGCGCTGCAATCTGAAATACACTATCCGCAGAAGTATAAATGATCGGGTTTCCGGTCCGCATGTGTTCCGCACCATGTACCTGGATAATTTCGGTCCCTGATGCCGGATAATTTCCGATTATACCCAAACCTGTCTTTTGTTTGAACCTATCAATGACTTCCCTCGGGAAACCATCCGGGAAGGTTGGGAACGGATGCTCCAGTATCAGCCCCCCAAGTTCCCAGTGTCCGGTGGTGCTGTCTTTACCCGGAGATATTTCTGCCATTTTGCCATAACTACCGTGCGGTGACCGGGGACAGACGAGTCCTTTTGCCGCATAGATACAACCAAGACCCAGGGACTCCAGTTGAGGAAGTTTTACGCCATTGACAGCTTGCGCCAGATTACCCAGGGTGTTACTGCCCTCATCGCCATATTTACCGGCATCCGGCAGTTCGCCAACACCAAGGCCGTCAAGGATTATAACAAATACTCTCCGCATGTTATTCTGACCTGTGCTCCCTGTCCGTAACTGGTCCACGTATTACACGAATGGCATGCTGGATAACCGGCAGCAGCCACGCCAGATTATCAACTACGGCCCGTGGATTTCCAGGCATATTGATCACCAGACGGTCCCGTGCAATTCCTGAAATTCCACGCGACAAAATTGAAAAAAGGTTTTGTTCCCGACCTTTAGCCCGCAGGAACTCATCGATTCCGGGTGTTGTTTTTTCCAGGAACTCTCCGGTGATTTCAGGTGTAATGTCACGTGCTGACAATCCGGTACCGCCACTGGTAATGATCAGGTCAAGACCGTCGGTGACCAGAGCCTGTTCAATAGCGTTCCGAATGGCATTATCCTCGTCAGGAACAATTATGCTGAATGCCGGTATCAGATCTGTTTTCTTAAATCTTGATGTCACCAATGGTATGGTCTCATCAGGCCTTTCTCCGCTTGCAGCACGGTCACTGATGATGATCATTCCCAATCTGACTGTGGTATCTTCTTTTTTTACTCCGGTTGCCATATATTCAAATATCCGGTGACATGCTATTTTCACACTATTGGACCGAGACTATTTCAGGAGTACTACTTTTTGGGTTCTTATTTCGGCTCCTTTACCGGCAGTGATGTAGTATACACTGCTGCTTACCGGGATACCCTCGTCATTTTCACCATACCAGATAAAGTGATGATAACCCGCATCCAAATATTTATCTTTTATCAGAGATCTTATAAGTTGACCGGATACATTAAAGACCAAAAGTGAGATACGTGCCGGCTGGGTCAGACTCATTGTAATTGTGGTCTGGTTATTAAACGGATTTGGATAGCAGGAGAATAAATCAAAACTGTCGGAAAACCGGGTGGTCACCCACACAGAGTCGACATCGACCTGCTCTATGCCTCCTGGTTGGGCAGAAAGTATATACTGGAAATTCTCCCCACCCATGATCTTGTTATCGAGAATCTCATATTTAGTCATCTGCAGATTAAATTCCCTACCGTCAAGTCGGGCGATCTCTTCCTTTTTGCCCTGGTATTGCCTGCGCAGAACTGACCAGTAACCATTTGAGATCTCCATATGGACTTTCCAGGTTATCAGGTTGCGACCATTCAAAGTTTTAACCTGGAAGTCTGAAATTTCGACAGTGGGTTTGGAAGAAAGTAATTCAAAACATTTGATAAGGTCCACTTTGCCATAACCAAGATCATTATCCGGATCATTGGATTGCGAGGCCGATACGATCAAAAGTTCACGAAGTTCCAGGGGATTCAGATTTGGATTTATGGAAAGGATCAGGGCACCGGATCCGGCTGCAAGCGGACAGGAAAGCGACGTCCCTGTTGCGACAGAATAGCTGTTTATTGAAAGAGGATCAGCATTGAATACGGAAGCGCCCTGAGCGACGAGTTCTGGTTTGATCCTGCCATCAGAGGTTGGTCCCCGGGAACTTCCGCTCCAAAGGGTACCATCTGGATTTAATCCCCCGACAGAGACCACATTGAAACCATCTGCCGGTGCAGTAATATGATACCATGAACCCGAACCTTCATTTCCGGCGGATGTAAATACCGCAATACCTTTCTCCACCGCAATGTTTGCCGCCCTGGTAATAATGGTTGTATTGCCGTTCATATCTTCATAGGTATAATCACCTTCACCGGATTCGAAGATACTGTAACCCAGGGAGGAAGAAATGATATCCGCGCCAAGACTGTCGGCCCATTCTGCTGCAGCCACCCAATTATCCTCTTCCAGGTGCGTTTCAGAGGTAAGATCCTCCGTTTTGGCTAGCAGATATTCCGACTGGTAAGCCGGACCTATCAGATTACCGGGATCGTATCCCCCAATTACCGATAAAACCCTTGTACCATGATGATACTGATTCGGATGATCCCCGGCTTCGTTATCGACCACCGCATCGTTATTTATAAAATCATAGGTATCAATCACCTGAATATGCTTAAGACTTTCATGTTCCAGGCGAAAACCCGTATCGAACAATGCAATTCGTACGCCCTGACCGTGAAATCCCATATCATGTAATACCGGTATCCCAACCATGCGCACCTGATTATCGGAGGGTCCGTAGTTTTCCGTATTAACTTTTGGCAACAGGCTGGCTTCAGCCGAAAGGTCTTTTCGAAATTGAAAGGTCTTCACCGGTTGTACTTTTGAAACAAAGGGATATTTTTCAATTTCAGCAACAGAAGATCCCTGCATGATGACACTTACCGCATTGAGCCAGCGGGATTGCCGGTAGATCCTTACACCATTCATTTCCAGCTGTCGGATATATTTCAGGCTCACCGGCATATCGGAGATATCATCATAGGCAATATTCCTGTTGACCTTTTTCGCGATAGCCAGATCAGAAAGTGCCGGCTGCATGCTTCTATCCAGCGGCTCTTTATCCTTAAAATAGATCCAATAACGCTGTCCGGACTGCGCCATCAGATCCATGGATAAGATCAATATCAGAATTACTAAAATTTGCCTGTTCATTTATTTGGCGTAAACCTGCTCCATAATTACCGGATTTATCGGATTATCCCTTGCATCCCGTTTAACGGCTGCGATACGGTCTACCACATCCATCCCCCGTACCACTTGCCCAAATACAGTGTATCCCCCGCGGTCCAACTGGGCCAGATCTTCAAGACATATATAGAATTGACTTCCGCTCGACCGTTTCTCGGGATTAACCCGGTCGCCCTGTCTGGCGGCAGCCAGGCTACCTCTTTTATGGGGTAAATTTATTTCAGCTTCGATTGTATAACCGGGGCCGCCTGTGCCATCATTATACCGGTCATCATCCTTCGAGTTGGGATCTCCGCCCTGGATCACAAATCCGGGGACGACCCGATGGAAATATGTTCCCACATAGAACCGCTCATCGGTGAGTTTCAGGAAATTCTCAACATGTTTGGGTGCCGTATCTGCATAAAGCTCCAACTCAATCTCACCCTTATTAGTAACAATGACTACATGTGGATTGCCACCACAGCCGGTAGCAAACAGGACCATTAAGATTACCAACACAGGAATAATAAAACGCACAATTGGCTCCTTTCTTAATTTATATACCTTATTTCAATTTAGTTCCACTTATTTTGATTTTATTCTTTTCGGCTGCCCGGTTTCTCTATCGGAAGTTTTCTGGCGCACATGGGACAGTCTTCCGGTTTGAAACTCTCTGCATTGAGTTCAAGAACCGCATGTTGTTCTACGCCGAACCGGACCTTCCCGCCACTGCGATCAACAATAAAACCAACACCCACGACTTTCGCCTCCGCATTCTTCACGAGTTCGATGACCTCAAAAACCGAACCTCCGGTTGTCACAACATCTTCACAGACAAGCACTTTTTCACCGGGCGTGAGTATAAATCCCCGGCGCAGTTTCATGAGATTATCCTGCCGCTCGCTGAATATGGTTTTTACCCCAAGCTGCCGCCCGACCTCCTGTCCGATTACAATTCCCCCAACAGCAGGAGATATCACCGTGTCAATCTTGGAACCCTTAAATGCCGCCACAATTTTTTCTGCAAATAATGATGCATAACGGGGATATTGTAAAACGAGCGCACACTGGAAATAAACCGCGCTGTGCAGTCCGGAAGTCAACTTAAAATGCCCCTCATGCAGTGCCCCTGTTTCCCGAAATATTTGCTGATAATCTTCCATATTCTCAAATCTTTCCTTAGAACTTCTCTGCTCTGGCTGCTGTATGATCCGGCACTCAAATAATTCAACATATAAACAATTTAACGGTTCAACATTTGAACGATTTAACAGATCATACTATTCATTACTTTATATAATCCCACGACGTATGCATCATATCTGCCATTTCGTTTACATAAGATCTTGTCGCTTCGCTTACCTTCTTAGCGAAATCTTTTCCCGTGCCGGCAAATATTATGCTACGCCCGATATTCACCAGCATCCCGGTTCCTGCTCTGTCCCGGCCATATGCCATTATCTGTTTCAAATCCCCGCCCTGTGCCCCGACTCCGGGAATCAGGAAAGGCATGTCCGGCAAGATCCGGCGAAGAATTTTTAATTCTTCGATATCTCTCGCCCCAACGACAAGACCGCAGTTATTTGATTTATTCCAGACCTGGACACGTTTTGCGATGTATTGGAAAAGTGGTTCAGTCCCGATCTGCAGATATTGAAAATCCTCCGAACCCCGGTTTGAGGTCAGGGCCAGCACGAATGTACCCTTGTCGGCGTATTCAATAAATGGTTTAACTGCATCATATCCCATGTAAGGATTTACCGTGACCGCATGCGCACCCATCTGATCAAAATAGGTATGAGCATATTTGGTTGCCGTATTTTCAATATCTCCTCTCTTGCCATCGAGGATCAGAAGAATGTCCTGAGGAATGATCGAAGCCAGATTGTGAAGCGCCTGCAGACCATTGTTCCCTTCACATTCAAAGAATGCAAGGTTTGCCTTATATGCGATGACATGATCCTTGGTGGCGGAGACAATTTCGCGCAGGAAAAGGTCAACAGGATTTTTCTCATATTTCAGGTGAGCCGGAATTTTTTCCATATCAGGATCAAGCCCGACACATAGAAACGATGATTTTTTTAAAATAAGTGCATTCAGGCGTTCGTTAAATGGTAATCGTTTCTTCATAGCGCGTGATCAAACCTCCTGTCGATTAATAAAACATGCACATGATAAATCGCTGGTTACATTAACCATGGTACGTGCCATATCGAGAAATCTTTCAACACCCAGGATCAACGCAATACCTTCAAGCGGGATCCCGATCGTCTCCAGAACGAGTGTTAACATGATAATTCCTACCTGTGGTGCACCGGCAGTTCCGATTGAAGCGAGGGTGGCTGTTAATACTATGGTAACCTGATCCATCAAGGTCAGGTCTATTCCGTAAACGGTTGCAATGAATATCGCCGACACACCCTGAAAAATAGCTGTTCCATCCATATTGATCGTAGAACCCAGAGGTAATACGAAACTGGCAACTTCCGGTCTGACATCCAGGTTATCCTGGGCACATTCCATCGTAACCGGCAAGGTTGCAGAACTTGAACTGGAGGAAAATGCAACGACGAGGGCCTGCGAGATCCCCCGCCAGAATCTGCCGACAGAAACATTTGTCCAGAATCTGACCACGAGACTATTGAACAGGATAACATGGATGAGTAAGGCCAGCAATGTGGTGATAAAATATCCGATCAGACCGACGATGATTTCTGAACCATAACGACCGATCACCGCGGCAATGAGGGCAAATACCCCATAGGGTGCCAACCGCATGATCATCTGGACCATTTTGATCATCGCCTCGCTCACGCCATCAAAAAACAGAAGAATGTTTTTTTTACGGTCATCAAGAACGTACGTCAGCGCGATCCCTGCCATCAGGGCAAAAAATATGACCTGCAGCATCTGGCCTTCGGCCATGGCATTGAGTGGATTCTCGGGTATTATATTCAGTAAAAGGTCAACCGGACTGTTTTTATCAAGCGCATCCAGTTTATTACCCGGTTCCGCGCTATAGTTTTGCCCCAATTCAACCTGCAGCTGGTCCGGTATACGACTTCCTGGACTCAGCAGGTTGGCAATCATCAGTCCCAGGGTAACAGCAATGGCCGTACTGACCATATAGAACAGAATTGTCCTGATACCGAGGCGGCCAAGTTTCTTAATATCCTGCATACTGGCGGTTCCCACCAGCAGTGAGGCGAACACCAGTGGTACGACAACCATTTTGATCAGTTTGATAAATACAATGCCTACCGGCTCAAATAAAAGGATTGATTCTCCCCACACAAGACCAACGATCCCGCCCAGCAACAAGCCGAGGAAGATGCGCTGATAGAGTTTAATGGGCAGCAGATTAAAGATCATGAACAGGGATGTAAAGAGGGAAACAAAAGCGCACACGGGGATAAGAACATGCACCTCCGGCTGCCCTGAGGCGGAAAGGAAAAATGCTGATACGGCAACCAGAATTACCGTAACAATTATCCTTGTGAGTAAGGTCATCTTGGAAATGGAAAACATAGGCCAATAAATTTAAAGCGGAAAAAGTACACAAAAAAGAGATCTAATACAAAAATGAACAGGTATCTGAAAATTAGTATCGTCCTATTCCCGGTTCAATTAATGTAGCATAAGCATCGATTCCCCCTTCCATATTCAGAACATTCTGCCAGCCTTGTTTTTTAAGCCACGCGGCAACCTGACCACTCCGGCTGCCATGATGACAAAAAACGACAATTTCACGGTTCTTGTTTAAGAGATCTTCCGGCAGGGCTTCTGTTCCTCTGCGTGCAAGTTCACTTAGCGGGATCCACTGCACCCTTTTATCATCGATACAGGCTCTTTGTAACTCATTCTCTTCACGCACATCGAGCATCAGAAAATCATCATCCTTTTTTCTTCTATCAGCTATTTCAAAAACGGAGATCTGGGGAATATTAAATGGAAAGATCATGAAAACCTCAATTTTTACCCGTGATTAACTCTAACCACAACAAAATCATTCCTGATTTTTATAATTAATTTTATGAAATGGGATCGGTCGCGTCCTATCGTTGCAGAAAATTTCATTAAAAGAATAAATACGGCAAAAAAAAATAATTAAAACTGAAATAAGTTTCCCAACCTGTGGTTATCAGGCAGAATCTGCAAGGAAAACACCGGAGGGTCATCTGCGGTTAATTAATATTCATCCCAGCTTTTAATTTTGAGATTATCAATAGATTTGGATTGCAAGGTTTTCACCAGCCGTTTGGCCAGTTGTAAATTGGTGATCAGCGGAATATTATGATCGATCGCCTTACGTCTGATAAGATACCCATTGGTCAATTCTGCTCTCTCTGCACTCTTCGGTATATTGATCACCAGATCTATCCTGCCGTCTTCCAGATAGGTAATCGCATTCGGTTCTTCTTCTTCAAGCGGCCAGTTGAGTGTAATTACAGGGATCTGGTTTTCCTCCATAAACCTGGCGGTTCCGCGTGTGGCATAAAATTGATATCCCATTTCCGATAATATCCGGGTTTCTTCCAGAAAATCGGTTTTGTTTCTCAGACTTCCGGTCGAGAGCAGAATGTGTTTATTGGGTACATTAAAACCAATTGACAGCAGGCTTTTCAGAAAAGCCTCTTCAAAATCATCGCCAATACACGCCACCTCACCGGTGGAGGCCATTTCGACCCCAAGCACCGGATCGGATCCCTTTAACCGGGCAAATGAAAACTGGGGTGATTTCACACCTACATAATCAAGATCAAACGAAGAGAGCTCAGAGGGTGAGATTTTTTTTCCCATCATCACACGTGTGGCGATATCGATAAAATTATTTTTAGTAACTTTCGAGACAAACGGAAAACTCCGTGAGGCCCGCAGATTACATTCAATAACCTTCACATCATTGTCCTTGGCAATAAACTGCATATTGAACGGGCCGGTAATTTCCAGAGCCTCGGCAATCTGCCGGGCGATATTTTTTACTCTCCGCATGGTTTCAAGATAGGTGCGCTGCGGAGGGTAGGCCATTGTGGCATCTCCGGAATGCACCCCGGCATTCTCCACATGTTCCGAAATCGCGTAGCAGATCACCTTTCCGTTACCCGCCACCGCATCGATTTCAAGTTCACGTGCATCGGTAATAAATTTACTGATTACCACCGGATGCTCCTGGCTGATATCAGCCGCTTGCTGCAGATACACATGCAACTGCTCGGCGGAATTGACCACGTTCATTGCCGCACCGCTCAGGACATAGCTGGGACGTATCAGTACCGGGTAACCGACCTCATCGGCAAATTTTTCCGCTTCACCCAGATCGGTAAATTCCCGCCATTCAGGTTGATCGATGCCCAATTCATCAAGAATCCGCGAGAATTTATATCGGTTTTCGGCATTGTCAATTTTTTCAGCGGAGGTGCCGATGATCGGAACATTTGACTGATGCAGACGAACCGCCAGATTGTTGGCTACCTGACCGCCCATGGAAATCACCATACCCATGGGATATTCTTTTTCATAAATATCCATCACCCGCTCGTAGCTCAACTCCTCAAAATACAATTTGTCACAAATATCATAATCGGTACTGACCGTTTCCGGATTGCAATTGATCATAATGGTCCTGTATTCCAGTTTATTGAGGGTCAGTACGGAGGTTACACAGCACCAGTCAAACTCCACAGACGAACCGATACGGTACGGTCCGCCCCCGAGGACGACGATCTGTTCCGGCTCTCCAAACTCCAGATCATCCTCTGAAGCATGATACGTTGTGTACAGATAATTGGTGCGGGCCGGATATTCGGCTGCCATAGTATCGATCTGTTTGACAAACGGGATAATATCCCATTTTTTACGTTTTTGCCGGACAGAATTTTCGTCACTGTTCATAAGGTCTGCCAGTCGGCGATCAGAGAAACCGTATTTCTTGGCAGCAATCATTTGTTCCGGCGTGACGGTTTTAAGAGATACCTCTGCCAGCTGCTTCTCCATTTCAATAATATTGTGCATCCGGGAAAGGAACCATTTATCGATCCGGGAAAGTTTATGTAATTCATCGATCCCCAGACCTTCGCGCAGTCCTCTGGCAATGGCAAACAGACGTTTATCTGTCGGCTTCGCGATAGAGTCTTTCAGATCGGTAAATTCAAGATTGTTTTCCGAGAATCCCTGTAAACCAATATCGAGCATCCGGATCGCCTTTTGAAGCGCCTCTTCGAAACTCCTCCCGATGGACATGACCTCACCTACCGACTTCATTTCCGAACCGAGTTCTGTGCTTACCTGAACAAACTTTTGCAGGTCCCAGCGCGGATATTTCACGACGATATAATCCAGCGCGGGCTCAAAACAAGCGGAAGTGACCTGTGTGATGATGTTTTCAACCTCATTCAGGGCGTATCCCAGGGCAAGTTTCGTCGCGATAAAGGCCAGGGGATAGCCGCTGGCTTTAGACGCCAGTGCCGAGCTCCTGCTCAGACGCGCGTTTACCTCGATGATCCGGTAATCATCAGAATGCGGATCGAGAGCATACTGGATATTACATTCCCCGATGATCCCCAGATGCCGGATCAGCTGGATCCCGATCGAACGTAATTTAAAATTCTCAGCCGCGGTCAGTGTCTGAACAGGCGCGACCACCACGCTGTCGCCGGTATGAATTCCCATCGGATCAACATTTTCCATCGAACAAATCGTGATACAATTATCATGGTAGTCCCGAACGATCTCATATTCAACCTCTTTCCACCCGTAGAGTGATTCTTCGATCAGGATCTGACGTGTGAATGAAAAGGCCCGGCGGGCTTTTTCACGTAACTGTTTGCTGTTTTCAATAATTCCGGAACCCAGACCGCCCAGTGCATAGGCAATCCTGACCATTACGGGATATCCTATTTTTTCAGCGACCGCAAGTGCCTCATCCACATTGGTGGCAATTTTACTTACCGGCACTTTTAACCC
>WOR8_10009567_pt1 | contig 12012 bp, 13 predicted proteins | sample DeeMarSeWOR38_10_FD_19890 | JGI IMG/M metagenome (IMG submission 19890) | reverse complement strand
TCCACCCAGCCGGGGTGAATGTGGAGCAAGCCCGAGCGCCCCGGGGTGCAGTGAAGGTGTCAGGGCTAAAAGAGCAAGAAAAGTGCCAAATGCCGTTGCAGATTGTAGATTGCAGATTTAATATTTTGGATTTGTCCTTCGGGCTCCCACCCTTTTCTAAGCTGGCCCACCCGGAATGTGAATTACATACTCCACACTTTTCCTCTTGAGAACCAGCTACAATATGTAATGCTAAAATATGCATTTCCCAAAGACCACGCGGAGCTTCGGCTCCACTTTTTTGTTGTGATTTGTATTTATCTCTTTCGCACAGTACTGCGTTATGAGCCCAGATTACGTATCTCTTTCTGCATCAGTGCTCGATGATCTTTCCCTCTTCCTTCACCACAAAGACACAAGAATACTATTCCAGACGATACGGCTATACAGAATAACTATCTAATATATCACGCAAATCAATGCCGTATTTCAACCTCAAGTACTTTAGGATTCTTTTCTTTTCTAATTGGCACGTCTATTGTTTCTTCACCTGTATGGGACTCAGCCCTTACAGGAGCTCAAGAGCTCCCTAACCAGCAAGACTACAACTAATTAACACATCTGAGCGGGGAGAGTCCCAAAGCCACCCGATACAAAAGTGTACTCGTGGGGAAAGAGGATTATTCGTTTTATCTGTGATGCTTGGGGGTTGTGTTCCGTATACCGAAGTGCATCAGATGAGGAGTTTTAGTGAAAGGCTATATTCTCTTGTCAAAGTTCAATTTTTACAACCTTCGCCCCTTGAATATTATCTTTGTCGCGGCCTTCCTCCTCAGTTTGGTTTACTCCGTTCGAGCAGTGCATTCAGCTCAAGTCACCTTAGAATGGCAAGCCAGTTCGGGGGATATTGCGGGCTATAAAGTCTACCAAGGCACTTCCAGTAGAGATTACGATGTGACATTGGACGTTGGGAACTGGACCAGTGTCACAATCGCAGACCTCGAAGATAGTGAGGCCTACTACTTTGCAGTTACTGCTTACGATCTCGAGGACAATGAGAGCGGATATTCTAACGAAGCGTGCCTTAACTGTGCTAGCCAGGACGCTACCAATAGCAGCGGAGGAGATGGTGGAGGAGGTGGGTGTTTCATCAACACAGTAGCCTACGGGTTCCGTAAGGCCAAATAAAGTAACGCCTAAAAATGTGAATTAGGGATGTAATATGAACTTTCCCATAAAACAAGAAAGACGCCATCAGCCAAGAACCGAATGTAATTTGCCAGCCAGGATTCACAGGGCTTCACGTTCTTTTGATGGATTAATTAGAAATGTAAGCGATGATGGAGTATTTTTCTGCTCCTCTCAGAAATTACTTCCTGGTGAGTGCGTTCGTATAACTGTCGAACCCACGGGCTGTGCTCCTCTGGAAATTGACGCTGAAGTTATTTGGTCTCGCATACTCAGGCAGGACGAGCCTGGTGGCTTATATGCAATGGGTTGTCGTTTTATTGATGTGTGTCTGATGCAATCCGCAATCTAACTGACTTAGCTATCGAGGTAACCGTCATTACTCTGACAGAAACCTAGAAGACCAGTTCCCTGAAGGAAATCCTTTATATACCCGGCATAATCCCTGGTTAACTTTCCTTCGTTCTTTTCCTCGCCTTGACTAAGATGATATGGGGTCAGCCCTTGACATCGGACATTTGCGATGTCCAATGTCAAGGGCTGACCCCATGATTTGCTAGCTCGCTGCCTTGAGGTTCCTAGCCACCTGCTCCCAATTGATCACCTTCCAGAAATTCTCCACGTATTCGGGACGGCGGTTCTGATAAAGAAGGTAGTAGGCATGCTCCCAGACGTCCACACCAAGAATTGGCTTAAAGCCTTCCATTAAAGGCGTGTCCTGGTTCGCAGTGCTGTGAACCACTAGACCCCCCTTGCCATCCACACTCAGCCAGCCCCAGCCGCTGCCAAAACGGGTAATTGCAGCTTGAGCAAACTTCTCTTTGAATGCATCAAAACTGCCAAAAGATGCGTTGATTCTCTCCAAGAGTTCGCCCTCGGGCTGACCACCACCATTACCAGTCATTACTTTCCAGAATAAAGAGTGATTGTAGTGACCACCACCGTGATTACGGACGGCGGTTTGCACCTCCTCAGGAGCAATGTTGAGGTCAGCAACAATTGCCTCAATAGTTTTTCCTTGCAGGGCCGGAGCGATGCTTGCCATGGTGAATTTCCATGGTCCTGGCATCTATGTATGGTTCAAGTGCGTTGAAATCATATGGTAAATCAGGAAGTGTGAACATTATTCCCTCCTTTTTTTGTTCTTTTATGGGGATAAATCCTACTGCATTACTGTTACTTTTAAGCAGAAAGGTAACCATCAGAGGCAGGAGAGTCAAATGAGCGGCCAGCTGGCAGCGGGCAGCAGGCAGAAGAAAGAGGGCAGAGGGCAGAAGACAGCTGGCAGTCGTGTTATAATTGCCTAATAGAACGTTAGGAAGAATTGAATTTGGGTGGAGAAAATATAATGGGCCGACTTTCCATATCATCAGGGGTATATATCTTGTTGTTCCTCCTCCTTGGTGGATTTACTGCCTGTGCCCCTGCCATCTCCAAGAAGGTGCGGGAAGAGGCCCGAGAACCAGTTCCCTTTGAAGCACTCCTGAAGCAAACTGATGGCTATAAAGGCAGAGTGGTAATTGTTGGGGGGTACATCCTGGAAACAGTAAATGAAACGGATGGTTCTCGGATTACCGTGTTGCAAGCACCACTTGATTCCCAGAACAGGCCGAAATCATCGGACCTCTCCGAAGGACGTTTCATGGTTTCGAGTAGCGAATTCTTGGATCCGGTGGTTTACAGCAAAGAGCGAAGGATTACCGTTGGCGGCAAGGTCATTGGAAGTGAGGAGAGGAAATTAGGAAATCTCACCTATGTATATCCTGTTATTCAGGCCATAGAGATTCACCTCTGGTCGAAGGAGGGAGAATACATCGGGCCTTATTACCCTTATTATGATCCCTGGTACCATCCGTGGTACAGACGCCCGTACCGTTACAGATATCCTTACTGGTAGGCAACCCCCGCAGCTCAGGGGAAATGGGTTCAGATGTCAGAGGGCAGCCGTTTCAACTAGGCACTAGGAACTAAGCACTAGGCACAGCGACACGACACGGAGACGGGGAGAAACGGCGAGACGGGGATTAGAGGTCAGACGTCAGAGGTCGGAAGTCAGAGGACAGATTACAGAGGATTTTGGGTTTTTAATTTCGAATTTCGAAATTGGAATTTCGAATTTTTAGCCCTATGCTCCATGCCCTATGCCCCATGCTCCTTACTTGGCATTGGCCTTTTGCTTGCGCTCGCGATAAATAAAATGGAGATTTCGGGCGTAGATAAAAACCCCGGTACACTGGCCCACGATAAAGACTGGATCTCGCCGGTGAACGGCATAACTGAATAAAATGACTCCACCCGCTAGGCTCAAGTACCAGAAAGCAACGGGAATCAAGCTGCGGCCGTACTTTTCGCTGTAAATCCATTGAACTAGAAATCGCGTGCCAAAGGCTGCCTGCCCAACAAAGCCTATGATCAACCAAAGGTAATCAGCTCTCAAAGTTTCTTACCTCCTTGACGTCAGCTGTCTTGCTCCGCCGTCGTAGCCACATCACCCCCACGAGGTCGACGAGTCCTACCCAGAGGCGATCCCAAACACCATAATGACTTTGCCCGTGCTTGCGGGGTCGATGGTTGACTTCCACCGAGAGCACAGCTCCGCCGCTGCGTAGAATCAGTGCTGGAAGAAAACGATGCATGTGATCGAAAAAAGGTAACTGCAGAAATGTATCCCGAGGAAAGAGTTTGAGACCGCACCCTGTATCCGGGGTGCGGTCTTTGAGAAGATAACCTCTTACCTTATTGGCCACTCGCGCTGAAGTCCGCTTCACCCAACTGTCCTGGCGTTTTCGACGGTGGCCGATTACCAACTGCAAGCCAGCTGGACTGTCAGCTGAATTGAAAACCTCCAGCAACCGGGGTATATCTGCCGGGTCATTCTGCCCATCCCCGTCGAGAGTGGCAATCAAAGGAGACCGCGCCGCTTTGACCCCGGTGTGAATAGCAGTGCTCTGGCCAAAACTTTCCCGGTGCCGGACAATCCTGAGCTGAGATAGCGCTTCACTCAGTTCGACAAGGCGTTCCCAGGTTTTATCAGAACTCCCGTCATCAACGTAAATAATCTCATACTCTAGAAGACCGTCTAGAGACGAACATATCTCGTTTATCAGGGGAGCTATATTTGCTTCTTCGTCCCTCACCGGGACAACGACTGAAAGATCCATCTCCACTGCCCAGCCTAAACCAAAAGTTCAACCAACCCATCGGCCAGGGTTACCTTCTACTCCTGAATCGGCAGTCCATTCTTTTCCAGAACATGTTTGAGACAAACAGTAGTAACTGCTGCTATATAAGAACCGAAAACCACGTCAGTTAGATAATGATGACAAACAAGCACCCTGCTAATAACAATCACGAAAGCGATGGAAAAATAAATCACTCTGTATTTGGGACTGATGAAATATAACACTAACATCAAGGCAACGATCGTGCTGGCATGTCCAGATGGAAAAGAAGTTAGCTTTCCTTTCAACTGAAAAAATTGAAAGCCATATAATTGCTCTTCTAGAAACACCTTTGGACGATATCTTCCAAAAATGAATTTAGCTATTAGCACTAGGATACCTGAGAATGATATAGACAGAAATACCAATAAAGCTCTATTTGACCAGACTCTTCTTTTCTTGATAAATCTAAAAAATATAAAACATACAGCTGCAAAAATCAGGTAAAATGTCGCTATTCCTAGCTTCGAAACATCTTTTATAATACTCCTAATTTTGTTACTATTAAAAATTGATGCACAGTACTTAGCTACAATCAAATCAAAGAAAAAGTAACCAATAACACAAAATAACACCACAATAGGAAAAGAAATTAATATTAATTTCTTAATCCTGTTGAAAGAAATTTGTTGGCGAGTATTTCCCTCCCTACACTCGACCTTTGGTGCCATTGAAGTGTGAGTATTCATGTTCAATCCAAGATAGACAATTACCTAAGGAATATTTCCATAGAGATTCAATGTCATCCGTTTACCCTTTGTGTAGTTAATCCCCTCTACCCTCTCCAATAGCTTAACTGAGCCATTAGGACCGCGAAGTGCCTTATGGAATGCAGCGTCTAGCTTTTCTCTAACCAGGGCCAAACCTTTGGGATTTTGCCGAAGGTGTAAAGCAGCCTCACCTACACCCACCAATTTTGTCTCAGTCCCGCAGAGAAACACTAAACTTGGCTCATGATAGCCGGCGGCTGCAATAATCGGTGCCGGGTCTCTGGCTGATCCACTGTATTGCTCAACCGCTCTTGCTACGCTGCGGCTCAGCCAGAGCCCATTTGCACTTGGCATAATAACATGCAGCGTCGGGGCAAGGATTAGAGTCTCTAAAAGTATGGCACCAATTACTGCCTCAACCAAACGCCCATGAAATACCTTCCAAGTGGGCAAAGTCAGCAAAAGAACGGCTGCACCAGCAGGCCATAGCGTCACCATTTCGAAGCGGCCGTTAAGGTAAACCGGCAATGCCACAATTGCCCCTGCCAAAGCTACCCCGACTAATATCCAGAGGACAAATCCAACTCGTGCTAGGGACCAACGGGAAAGGTCCCAGTTTTCTGTTGTAGTTTTGAGAATTAGACGGGCTGTAACCAGAGACAATGGAGGGAAGAGGGGTAAGATGTAATGGGGAAGCTTGGTAGGAATGAGTTCAAATGTTAACCATACCGGAATTATCCATGCTAGACAAAACCTCTCTCCTATCCGCGATCGCAGCTTTATAGCTTGACGCAATGCCGGCCAAAGGAATAGTGATCCCGGCCAAAAGGTCAAGGCAACCACCAGCAAATAGTACCCCGGTGGAAAGCCGTGTGATTCGTGGCCGGAGATTAGTTTTGGCAAGAGATCCGAACGGATAGCATCTCCAAAAAAAGTGCCGCCAGTGGCCATAGTGACGGCAATTGCCCAGGGACAGACTATTAGAACTACCAAGGGAATCCCTAGTTTCACCCGTAAACCCCGGAGGTAGGATGCACTTTTGTCAACAACTAAGAGAGTAAGGATGGTAAGTAAGCTCACCAGGGGCAGTATCGGTCCTTTTAACAATATACCGATGCCTTGAGCAGTCCAGAATGTAATGGGGATCCCCAGGCCAACGGTCTCGCCATGGCGCTTGCGGACATACAGAGTTCCCAGGGATCCCTGCGCTGCCACGACTGTTGCGAGCAAGGCTGCGTCAGTGGTGGCCTGATGCGCCTCCACCACCAAAAGAAGAGAACTAGCAGTTACAATTGCACCAAAAAGACCTGTCTGTCGATCAAACAGGTTTTTGCCAAAAACAAAGGTGAGTATTACCGCCACCAGCGCTCCCAATACAGAGGGAATTCTATAGGGCCAAATTTGGTTAACCGAACCAGTCGCCGCGACAGTTATGGCTTGCAGCCAATAGATACCAATTGGTTTTTTGTGGCGAGGCTTTTCTTGAAAACGGATGCGAATGAAATCTTTACTTTCCAGCATCTGGCGAGTGGCCTGAGCGAACCTTGCTTCATCCCGATCCACCGGCGGCAATGTGGTTAAACCCGGGATATACAGAAGGACACAAAGAAGTATCAATCCAAGATACTGCTTCAGTCCATTATAATCAGTCCGCGCCATAGTTTTTCACCCCTGTGGGATGTGGGATATGCTTTGAATTTCTTGCGAATTTGCCGCCCGAGGGCGAATCACACCATACGATTCCATCAAACTTGCTATTTACCGCCTCTGAGAATTTCTTCTAGAATATTCATTCCCTTGTCCACCAGTTCCTGCCTTGCCTGGTTGCCCATGTGACCGAGGCGAAATACCTTGCCTGCCAGAGGACCATAGCTCCCCCCAACTACCATCCCACTCTCACGGAGGGCCTTGTCCAAGTCCGGCCAGGTCCATGCTTCAGGAACCTTGGCTGCTGTTACCGTAGGTGAACAGATTTCTTCCTTCACCGGGAAAAGCTCAAGGCCCATTTCCTGGAGCCGACTGCGACAGTAGGCTGCCACCCTGGCATGGCGGCTGAAAACAGCGGACAACCCCTCTTGCAAGATCATCTCGGTGGCCAAGTGCAACCCGGCCATGGCATGCCAGTTATGAGTGTAGGGTAAGTGTTGCTCCTCAATCCCTCCGCGCCATGGAGCCAGTGCGTCATACCCAGCATAGCCAATCTCATCTATAGCCGACCAGGCACGTTCGCTCACCGTTACCATAGCTAGATCAGGGGGCAGGCTGAGCACTTTCTGGCTTCCTAATAATCCGAGATCGATAAACCAGTCGTCCACTCGCACCTCCACGCCGCCGCCGCTGGAAACAAAATCAACGTAAAAGAGGGCTTCCATCTCCCGGCAAATCTCGCCTATCTCTTTTAATGGGGCAAGAGTGCCGCTCGGGGTTTCACAGTGGACAGCAGTTACCAGCCGAGGACCAAAACGTTTTGCCACCTCACGCACTTGCTGCGGATCTGGAACGTCGTCATATCCAAAGCCAACTACCTCGAGCTCCATTCCCAACTGGCGAGCCATATCACCGATGCCGTAGCCAAAAACGCCGTTCGCCACCGCCAGAACTTTGTCTCCTTCCTGCAGTACACTCTTGAGCCCACCCCAGAGGGCCAACATGCCCTCACCGCTCTGGATTGCCACACGATTTCTGGTTGCCAGGATTTTTCCCAGATGAGATTCGCATTCCTCGTATAGAGCAAAAAATTCCTCTTCTAAATCCGGGCTACCATAGTTGATTTGAAAAACCGCTCTTACCTCTGGCGGTACGGAAATGGGTCCAGGAACCAGACCAACTTCATACGTTTGCATGGTTCACTCCCCTTGCGATGCGAGATCGCACGGTTGGCAGTAAAGCGCCCGTCTCTTGGTCGTTCTTAGAAATCCTTGGCACGGTTGGATCCGGATCTGTTTCGCCTTTGCCCACAACTCCTGGGGCAGGGGTAATATTGTTATCTCTGACATAGGTTGTCCAGACAGGCTGCAGTCCTGCTCCTAGGGCACCTGCCACGTCCGCTTCCGGGTCATCCCCTACAAAGGCGATCTCTTCTTTTTCCATCCCTAACTGGTCAATTAGTGCCTCAAAAACTGAAAGATGCGGTTTTCGATAGCCTAAATCGCCGGAAATGAGCACCACTTCAAAGAAAGGTTGCAGATCGAGCTCGGCAATGATTTGGTTGGCAGCGGGCGGATGAGTGAAATTGGAAAGCAACCCGATACGGTAGTTTTGTCTTAGGGTGGCGAGCATCTCTCTAGTTCCTGGAATAAGCTTGGCGTACTGGATGAAGGCAGAAAAGTAGGTGTCAACGGCTGTTGAGATGTGCGGATTATCCGGGGAGACTTCATGACCTAACTTAGCCAGGGCAGTACTGATCCAGAACCGGTTGTGGCTTTCCTTTCCGTCTCGTTTGGTCTGCTCCAAGAACTCAAGAACAGCCTCACTATGGGCCTTGACAAAATCTGTGTGTTCGATGACGAAGCCATTTTCCTTGAGACTGCTTGTCAGCCTGGCCAGAGCATCTTTCAGCGCCTGGAATTCCATGGTAATTAGAGTGTTGAAAAGGTCGAAGCCAATTGCCTTTATGTTCTGCATCACAATTCCTTGTCCGGCAATTTCTCAATTCCTTAATTTCCACAACTAGCCGATCATACTCGCGGAAACATCTGAAAAAATCAAGGGATACCTTTAGGTGATTTCCATCTCATTCTTGTCCCAGGTGAAGTTTGACAACCTGCAGAGCTTCGCGCTATTCTGCCCAGGTGTGCGGCAAAAGCATAGATATTGCATGATGAATGGTCGACTGCTGAACTCACCAACATGGATGAAACCATTTCCCTATTGGGAACCGGCCTACTGATTTGTAGCCCGGATGTTTGATGAATCCGGGCTTGGGGAGGGGAAAGCATGGCAAATATTGACTTGGACGACATATTAGGGCTTATTGATTCAAATAAGGGAGAGATCATCTGTAGAGCCTGCCTAAAAGAAGAGGAACTGCCGCACATTCCTGAGGAGGAGGTCATTACCAAAGAGAAGATTCAGGGGGATGAAAAATATACCTGCAATCGCTGCAACAAGGAACTTTAGGGGTAGTAAAATATTAAAAAGCCCCCTTGGCCGGGCCATTGACCTCTGGGGGCTTTATTAGACAAGGAGGATTTTAACCTCACTTACCTATAGTGATAACCATTGATTTATTACTTGGCAAGACTAGTAGTAATTTTTGTGAACCAGGAAGAAAGTATATCTGTACTCTGCAATCTCAATTCTCATATCTATAATCCAAAATCTTAAACCTAATATCTGCGATTATTCGTTCTTCATTGGATTGCAGAGGTAGTCTTCGGAGATCGCCACTCGTCCACAGTTGAAACATATATAGTTCGGTTCTTTGGTGAGTTCTCCCACCTCCTCCAGCTTGTTTATCTCGTGGCTTTTTCCAAAGCCGCCCGAAGCTCATCTGCAAAAATAAAGGCAGGCGCGCAGTCTAATCATACTCGGATTCTTCTTGAAAACGATATTCCATGTGGTTTATGTCGGTAAAAGTCTCACCCCGCATTTTGGCCCGCTTTTCCAATTCTGACTGGCAGCGGACACAGAAGCGGGCAAAGGGCATCAACTGCAAGCGTTTCTCACTGATTGGTTCTTCACACTCTTCACAAAATCCGTAGTCACCGTCTTCAATGGCCTCCAGGGCATCCTCTATTAATAGAAGTCGTCGTCTCAATCTCTCGCTAAAAATGTGGGCGTACTCTGCAAGCATGTCTGAAGTCGCATGATCACCCAGGTCTCCCATGTAATCTTTATTGCGGGCTCTTTCTTTTTGGACTTTTACCTGGTCGAGCATTTCCAGGCGCATATCCTCTAATATCTTGCGCAATTCTTTTCTGGTTTTTTGCGAAAGGGTCATTTCTACGCTCTAACTTACAGTCAATATTTAGTTTATTATAATATGTCCCTGATATTACTGCATCTTTATATCATTGAGCAAAATGACGGGTAATTATGATGTTTTTTTTTATTTTGGTAAAGAAAAAAATTAAGTGACGAAGATTTGCGAGAGGTTTGCAGCGAATATGGCTCGCTATGCTTTTCTGATGCTTTAGTAGAGGAATGTTTATTTTGCAGAATCGACAAAAGGATAATCTGTGTAGCCTCTTTCATCTCCACCATAGAAGGTTGTCTCATCCGGTTCATTCAAAGGTGCACCCTTCTTGAATCGCTCTGGAAGATCGGGATTGGCCAGGAAGAGACGGCCAAAAGAGACAAGGTCGGCATCACCTCTTTCCAGCACCCTCTCTGCCCTATCTCGGTCATATCCGCCGTTGGTAATGTAGGTCCCTTTAAATATTCCTCTCAGTTTCTGGGTAATGGCATTCAAACCACCGTTGAAATCAGTTGGATTGGAAAGATCGATCTCTACAACGTGCAGATATGCTAGGGGAAAGCGGTTGAGTCCTTCAGCAACGTGGCTGAAAAGTACCTCAGAGTTTGAATCGAAAATATCATTGAAAGGATTCTCAGGGGAGATACGAATTCCCACCCGCCCCTCACCCAGGACATTGACCACTGCCTCGGTCACTTCAAACAATAATCGGGCGCGATTCTCCGCGCCGCCGCCGTATTGGTCCGTCCTCTGGTTCGTGCCATCACGGAGGAACTGATCGAGCAGATAGCCATTAGCTGCATGTAGCTCAACACCGTCAAAGCCCGCCTCACGGGCATTTTCTGCCCCCCGGCGAAACTGCTCTATAATCCCGGGGATATCTTCAGATTCCAAGGCTCGAGGTGCGACGAAGGGACGGGGACCTTTATAGGTCATCGCCTCTCCTTCCGCCTTGATGGCTGAGGGAGCAACCGGAGTTTCCCCTCCCGGCTGCAGGGAGGGATGGGAAATACGTCCGCAGTGAAAGAGCTGAAGAAAAATGAGTCCACCCCGTTTATGAACCAGATCGGCTACCAGCCGCCAACCGGCGATCTGCTCGGGCGAATAAATCCCTGGCATATCCGGGTAACCCAACCCCTGGGGTGATACCTGCGCGGCCTCCGTAATGATGAGGCCAGCCCCGGCTCGCTGCGCGTAGTAGAGCGCATTCATCGGCTGGGGAGCATTTCCTCTACCGGCTCGGTTTCGCGTCATCGGGGCCATAATCATCCGGTTTTTTAGTTCGTAGGGTCCCAGTTTGTAAGACGAGAAAAGCTTCATACTCAACTCCTAGTAAGGATCCCATTACTTCTCATAGGGTTGACTCGAGCGAAGGTCAGAGCATTACCCGCCTCAAAATCCCCCCTCACCCCCCTTTATAAAAGGGGGGAACGCCTTGGAATCAATTCCAAATATCCCCCTTTCGTAAAGGGGGACAATAGGGGGATTTATCTGTCGGCTCTACTGCTTACCAAACCATGCAGAGATTACCAGTTTACCAGCAAAACTCAACTAGATTAGCGGCTAAATCGTTGTGATTCTTGAGTCTATTGACGGCCCGGTGATTGTCCTTTTAGTCGTTTTCGCATTGACTTGCCATCGCTCCAAGCACGGCCTATCAATTCACCCACCGACCAGTATCCATTATCCGGCATGGTAAGTAAAAAAGGGTTTATTTTTTTGATGTCTGGCACGCCCTCGGTGAGAAACTGCTCTTCGGAATAGGCTCCCACAATCTCGCCGATAAAAAAAGAGTTGGTGGGCAATTCAACCGTTTTCACCAGCTTGCACTCCATGGTAAGGGGACATTCACTAATCATGGGAGCACCTTTGAGCTCACCGTAAAATAGATTGAAGAGTCCAGACTTGTCTACTCGCTTTCCTGATACCAGTCCAACGTAATCGGTTATTTCCACCATTTCGACAGTGGGGAAGTTGACGCTGAACTCCCCCGTTT